>Ga0137306_102224_pt1 | contig 16915 bp, 13 predicted proteins | sample Inofroosms_March_FD_97187 | JGI IMG/M metagenome (GOLD analysis project Ga0137306, IMG submission 97187) | Mouse cecal microbial communities from Vienna, Austria - N-Acetylneuraminic and N-Acetylglucosamine D2O microcosms_March | ecosystem: Host-associated > Mammals > Digestive system > Large...
TGCATTCTTCAAGCACTTTCGGATTATCACAGATCTTTAAAATAAGCTTGCGAATGGCATTTGAATCTTCAGGATTCACTACAAAACCAAATCCATTTCTTTTTACCTTCTCTGCCATTCCGATTCCTGCTGTCATAATCATTGGGGTTCCTGTGATAATCGCCTCATAATATTTCACCACTTCTGTTTCTCCCTGATAATTAGGATTGTGGGCATTGTAGCCACAAAACAGTAAATCTGTACTCTGATATAATCGATTGGATTCTGTTAAACCATCATACCTGCCATGAACAAAAACATTCTCATATTTTTTTTCCATTTCCTTTAATTTCGGCAAATCTATTCCAAAACCATTTATGTCAACCCGAACATTTTTCAAATCTTTACATGCTTCAAATAACGCATTGAAATACGATATCTGACTTCTAACACACCCATGATAACCAATTCTCAACACAGATGATTCTGTTTTCTCACTGTAACTAAGATACGAACTATCTGGATAATTTCTCAATGTCACTATTTTCCCAAACAGCTTCTCTGAAACCTTAACATTTTTTACTGGTAAAACGGCAATACTTCTATGGCTATTTCTTATACAACTCTCAACAACTTTTTTCAAGACAGCTTTTTTTATGCCGTTCCCCCGTATGTAGTCCTCATGCATATCAAACACGTATGGTATCTTCCTCTTTCCTGCCAGCTTGTATGCCATCATTGCATCCAAATCATGACAGTGGACATAATCCACTTGGCGCTTTGACAGATATTTTCTACATACTCTGACATACTTTAAATATGCTCCGATCTGTCGATAGCCTGTCCCCATTACAGAAGGAATGCGAAACCGCCTAATTTTAATCCCATCTTTTATTTCTTTCTGCGGCAATGTTGAATCTGCATTCCGATCCCAACATAAAATTGTAACTTGATGTCCCTGACCAACCAAATACACTGCTTCCTTATACACCCTCACATCTGGATCAAAACTGTTGGTAAGCAGCATTACAATATTCATTCCTAAAACTCTCCTTCCATATCTGTACTTGCAAAATCTCCCAATGGAAGTTTTATCGGAATACCTTCTTTCTGGCTTTTATATATCGCAAGTACCATTTCCAAGGCATTTCTTCCTGCCACCGCATCCACATAGGGTTTCCTGTCATTGCGTATCGCATCTATCACATCAGCAAAGAGACTTGTATGCCCATTTCCATATACATTACAGATTTCTTCTTCCAATCCTTTATTTCTAACATCTTCTTCTGTCTCATCTTCAAAATCCCAGACATCAATATTATTTGTGGATGTTCCTCCTAATTTTACAGTTCCTTTTTCTCCGAATAAATACAAAGTTTCTTCCAAATTCTTAGAATAAACATTAGTGGTACCTTCAATCGTGGCAATCACACCATTTTTAAATTTCACTACTGCCAATCCTATATCTTCTGCTTCCAAATAATGATGAAACTGTTGTCTTGTTACCCCATAGACCTCTACCACTTCATCTCCCATCATCCAACGCAGCAGATCTATTCCATGAATACACTGATTCATCAGAGCGCCTCCATCTTGTGCCCAGGTTCCACGCCAAGGCGCCTGCGTATAATAATCCTGATTTCGATTCCATCTCACATGTATGGAACCATGTGAAATCATCCCAAATCTGCCCTGTTCCAATGCTCTGCGCATTTTTTGTACAGCAATATTAAACCTATTTTGGTGACATGCTGAAACCTTTACGTTTTTTTCTTTTGCTTGTTGAATAATTTCTTCTGCATCCCTCATATTCATCGCCATAGGTTTCTCAATAATTACATGAACTCCCGCGTCTATACAATCCAATGCAATTTGAGCATGACTTCCACTTTCTGTGGCAATACTGACAAGTTCTGGTTCAACCTCTTTCAGCATTTGACGATAGTCTGCGTATCTCCTAACAGTCTCCTCATTTTGAAGCCCATACTTAGCAAACAAGGTTTCCATGTGGTTCGGATTAATATCACAGACTGCCACAATCTGCAAATTATTATTCAACGCTGCTTTGATATGGTTTGTAGATATTCTTCCACAACCAATTAATGCATATTTCATTATCTAACCTCTTTCTTCTGGCAATTTTACAAATCTTTTATGTTTCCCTTACAACCTCAATCCCCACCTCGCTCAACCAATATTGATTTTTGCATATGGGACACAACAAATCCTGATTCTTCTTTTTTAAAGTATTTCCACACTTACACACATATCCCTTTAGAACAGCTGGATTACCCATCATCAATCCATAATCTGGAACATCCTTTGTCACCACAGCTCCTGCTCCTACCAACGCATAACATCCAATGGTATGACCACATATTACTGTGGCATTCGCTCCAATACTAGCGCCTTTTTTTACCAATGTTGACTTAAACTCATTTTTTCGATTGATAAAACTCCTAGGATTGACAACATTTGTAAACACACAATTGGGACCAAGAAAAACATCGTCCTCACAGGTAACACCCGAATAGATTGCTATATTATTTTTTATTTTAACATGATTACCTATCACAACACCATTTTCAATAAATACATTGGCTCCAAGATTACAATTTTCTCCAATAACAACATCATCCATAATATTGCAATTTTGCCAAACTGTAGTTCCCTGTCCCAGACATGATTTTTTACTCACAAACGCAGATGGGTGAACTTTTACATTCCCTTGCATTTTTAATTCCTTTCATCATTCCAAAGATTTACACATTTTACTATCTTTTTGATTTCCTCTTCTTCCAGTTCTGGAAACATTGGGATTGCTACACCATGCTCCGCCAAATATTCTGCATGAGGCATATCCCCTGGCTGGTACTCTAATTCTTCAAATGCCTTTTGCAAATGTAAGGGGACTGGAAAATATACTCCAGTAGAAATCTCATTCTCTTCCATATAGGTGCGAAAGCTATCTCTATCCTCCACTTCCAACACATATACATAATAAATATGTGTGCTCTCTGCGCCACACACTGGCTTCTGTACTGCCGGATTGGAAATTTCTTTTTGATAATATCCTGCAATCTCACTTCTTTTTCTATTCCACCCATCTAGATATGGTAACTTCACCCGCAACAACGCTGCTTGTAATGCATCAAGTCTGGAATTATGTCCAATTACAAAGTTAAAATACTTTGGCAGGTTTCCATGAAAATCTATATGCTCTACATCTACCTGGATTCCTTTTTGCTTCCCATATGCCAAAAAACCATTAACACCGCTTCCATGTACCCGATACGCCTGACACAAATTATACAATTCTTCGTCACTTGTTATGATTATACCACCGTCCCCAGCACAGCCTAGATTTTTCGTTGGAAAAAAAGACACGCATCCCATATTCCCCATAGAACCTGCTCTCTTCCCATTATATTCCGCTCCTGCCGCCTGCGCACAATCCTCAATCACATACAAATGATGCCGTTTTGCAATCTCATTAATTTTTTCCATATCAGCACACTGTCCATAGAGATGCACAGGAATAATAGCCTTTGTCCGCTCTGTAACTTTTTGTTCTATCATATGGGCATCAATCACATAAGTATCTCTGGTACAGTCCACAAACACAGGTACCGCTCCAACCGCTGCAATTGCCTCTGCTGTAGCAAAAAAACTCATAGCACAGGTGATCACTTCATCTCCCTGTCCCACTCCTGCTGCCAAAAGTGCAATCACTAGTGCATCTGTTCCATTCCCCACTCCCACGGCATACTTAACGCCGCAATAAACTGCAAATTCTCTTTCAAACTCAGCAACCTCTTCGCCCAAAATATATTTTCCAGAATGCAATACCTGAAGTGCTGCCTGATCTAGTTTATGTTCTAGATTTTGGTATTGTCTTGTTAAATTCATTAAGGGTATCATAAGCTGCTCCTCCTAAAATCCCATACCGACATATTCCAAACCTGCCTCTTCCATCTCTTTACGATCGAAAATATGGCGCAGATCAAAAATTTTACCTCCAGGCATTACTTCCGCCAAATATTGACTGTCTAAATTCCGAAATTCGGCCCATTCTGTTACCACTACCACAGCATCTATATCTCTCAGGATATCCTTTGTGTTTTTACACCAAACCAACTCTTCTTTGGGAAGCACTTTTTGGGCTGTGTCCATTGCCTCTGGATCATAAACCTTTACTGAAAATCCTCCATGTTCCAATAATTTATGGATGATTGTGATGGAAGGCGCTTCCCGCATATCATCTGTTTCCGGCTTAAAAGCAAGTCCAAGAACTGCAACTTTCCCCCCTTGAGGCATTGCAGATATAATTTTTTCTGCCGCCAGCTCTTTCTGATGATCATTAGCATCAATAACACTTTCCACAACCGTCATAGTCACACCATATTTTTTTCCAGTACTAGCCAGCGCCTTCGTATCTTTTGGGAAACAAGAACCACCATAACCAGGGCCTGGATGAAGAAATTTTGGTGAAATTCTCCCATCAGCTCCCATAGCAGAAGCAACTTCAATGGCATTGGCCCCCACCTTATCACAAAGGTTTGCTATTTCATTGATAAAAGTAATTTTTGTTGCTAAAAATGCATTGGAAGCATATTTTATCATCTCAGCAGTTTCTGGTGTTGTGACAATCACTGGCTTCTTTGAACGTTGGAATACATGATACAATTTCCTCAGTCTTTTCTCTGCTCTTACGCTTTCCACACCAAGAACAATCCTGTCTGGATTTAAAAAATCTCCCACAGCCTTTCCTTCTCTCAAAAACTCAGGATTGGAAGTAACATCAAAATCTATTTTTTCTCCCCGCTTGCAAAGTTCTTCTTCAATAATTTTCGCCACTTCTCTGGAAGTGCCAATAGGAACTGTAGATTTATCCACAATTACTTTATAATCATCCATATACATACCGATTTCCCGCGCTGTCTCATAAACATAAGTCAAATCAGCATCCCCATTTCTATCCTCTGGCGTGCCTACTGCAATAAAAATTACATCTCCAAATTCAATTGCCTCTCTCGCATTTGTCGTAAAATGAATACGTTCAGCTCTGAGATTACGCTCCAAAAGATCTTCTGCTCCTGGTTCATAAATAGGACATTTTCCTTTCTTCAAGGCCTCTATCTTTTCAGGTATCACATCCAAACAAACCACTTCGTTTCCAAAATCTGCAAATCCCAAACCGGCTATAAGCCCAACATATCCTGTACCTATTACTGTTACCTTCATAATTTCCTCCATCTGATAAATTTATAAATCTTCTATAATTTTAATTAACTTATCCGTCAATACAGCAAAATCAAATCATTCTGCTGCCTTTCTTGCATTCCTGCCCAATGCGTCACGCTGTTCCTGTGTCATATGATTTAACGTGTACTTTCTGCTTTATCCCACACTGGTTTGGCTTTTCCAGTTATTATATTATATACACCTACACATTGTGCCCAAATAGTCATACAATAATAATATATCAAATATATAACTTTATTTTTTGATTTTGTTATCATACCTATAATACCTAACAAATAGAATAACACCTGCAACATAAGAAAAATCTTCCACTGTATTCCAATTGAAAATAAGAAAATATTTGTAATCAATACCATTAAATGTGAAATCCATAATAAATATCTACATGTTCTATGTCCAAAATAAAAATAAGAAAACCATCCATATTTGAAAAAATTCAAACTTTTTATCCCCATTTTTATTGATGTAAGGATAGTTCTATTCATTCTTACTTTCCGCTTGAATTCGTCTCTTACACTCTCACCTGCTTTTTCTGACGCACATGCATCTGGATTATAAATTGAACGTTTTTTCTGAGTAGCATAATAATATGGCATATAGAAATCATGACAACATATCGGCTCGAAATCATGATACCATTCATTTCGACAGGCATAGATTGCTCCATTTCCTGCAGTTATAGTATAAATTTTACTCTCAATATTACGCTGTGCCAAATCAGAATCCCAATATGTAGATTCTGAATTTGCAGTAAGGCTATCACCAGAATTATCATATATTAACCTTCCTGTAACATATGCTATATCAAGAGAAGTAAAACATGCCACCAGTTCACTAATTGCATTTTTTTCAAACATTGAATTGGCATCCGTCATCACAAGTATCTCACCTTTTGCATGTTTTTGCGCCTCATTCTGGGCATTTGTCTTGCCACCATGTTCTTTTGTATTATATAACGAAATACTCATTTCTGGATGTTTTTCAATGAAAACTTGTACAATATTATTAGTCTCATCTGTACTATGGTCTGATGCAATAATATATTCAATTTTTTCTGATGGATAATTATTTACAATAACATTCTCTAATTTTTTTTCAATTACCTTTTCCTCATTATGTGCAACAATTAATACTGTAACAAAAGGTTTTTTGGTATAATCCTTTTCCAATTTCCTTTTAGAAAAAACTATATCCAATATTTTTAATGAGACATTATATCCAACCATGCCCCAAGCAATCGTGAAACCTGAAAATAAAAATAAAATTATAAATACTGTTTTTATCATCTTAAATTATCCTTTATATGATGTAAAATAAATCTCCAAAACATCTTTCTACATTTTTTCTGATTACCATTGACACAACTATCCTATTATTTTCAAACTAAACATATAATAAACTTTACAACTTTCTTGCCGGAACCCCAACATAAGTTCCACTTTGTGTAATGTCATTTACCACTACTGCACCTGCTCCGACTATCACATTTTCACAAATACAGATATTATTACGGATTATTGCACCTGCTCCTATCCATGTATCATTCCCAACTTCCACATTTCCTGCAAGGTGGGCACCTACTGCAATATGAGCATAATCACCTATCTTACATTCATGATCTATAGATGCTGCAGTATTTACAATAACACCTTTTCCTAACATTGTACCTGCCTGTATTACAGCATTTGACATAATAACACTTCCTGCACCAATTATTATTGATTCCTCTGGAAGCTGAGCATAAGGATGAATTAATGACACAATAGATATTCCTTCTGTCTCATACTTTTCCTGCAGCCTTCTGCGGATTCCGACATTTCCAATACCAATGATCATATCATATTCATCCTTATAATGGATTGCCTCTTTGCTTCCTCCCAATACTAAAAAATTCTCTTGTTGAACTTTTTTATTATCATCCAGAAATTTTATTTCTTGATAAAAAACTAATTGACGAGCCAAATCTTTTATTACCCTTCCATGACCGCTATTTCCCACAATTAAAAGCTTTCTATACCCCCCCCCCGAATTTTGAGGGTTTTGCTGGAACTCCCATTACAACGCATTCTGAGGGCATATGGCGTACTACCACGGCGCCTGCTCCCACAATCGTATTTCTTGCCACCGTAATTCCTTGGATAATCTTGCTTCCTGTTCCCAATTCCACTCCCTGCTCCATCTTAGTACAACCAGAAATATTTACACCAGGATAGACAGTCACAAAAGACTCTAAAATTGCATCATGTCCAATCGTACAAGAAAGATTTAAAATAACAAAATCCCCAATCGTAATATTTACTGTTAAAATATTTCCTGCACAGACAATATTTCCTTCTCCCATAGAAATATGCTGAGACATTTGTACATCTGGATCAATAAGATTTGGAAATTGAAATTTTCCAATCTGTTTGATTCTAGATACAATTTCTTCCCTTATTCTAGCAGAACCAACTGCACAAACAACTGATACAGAACTGTCATACTCCTGTAGCTTTACTAATCCCCCTAATACTTTATAACCGTTAATCTCAGTTCCTGGCTCTATACTGTCATCCAAATATCCCTCAATCTGCCAAGTTGGTTTCTTCTGGTTAAGTCGTTCAATCAACCATTGTACTTCTCTGCCAAATCCACCTGCGCCAAATATCAAAATTTTTTTCATCTCATCCATTTCATTATCCTCAATATCAAAAATTATGTACCTATTTCACTTCGCTTACTCATCATTATTTCCCGTAAAATATTCCATCGTTACTGCCGTATTGCTGTTAATTCCCTCTCGTTTCAGCACAATCTGTATGGTTCTTAATATAATTTTAAGATCCCCAATAAATGTAATATTTTTTACATATCTAACATCCCACTCAAATTTTTCTTCCCAGCTAATTGCATTTCTTCCATTTACCTGCGCCAATCCGGTAAATCCTGGCCTAACGTCATGTCTATGATGCTGTTTTTCATTATATAAGGACAAATATTGTGTTAATAATGGTCTTGGACCGACAATGCTCATATCGCCCTTCACAATATTCCACAACTCGGGTAGCTCATCCAAACTGGTACTACGTAAAAGTCTGCCAAATCTTGGCAAACGTTCTTCGTCTGGCAGCAACTTTCCCCCTGCATCTCTTTCATCTGTCATTGTGCGAAACTTATACATACAAAATATTTTTTCATCTTTTCCCGGCCGTTTTTGTTTAAATATCACAGGACTACCCAGTTTAATTTTAACCAAGACAGTCACAATCAAAAATACTGGACTTAACAAAATTAATGCTGTAAGCGCCAATAAAAAATCTAAATGACGTTTCATAAATTTTTTGTACATATTCTTCCTTCTTTACTTTTAAATATTCATTCCGTACATTTTACTACATTTCATCTGTATTTGCAATCCAAAAAATCTGTACCAGAATGTTTACACCCTCAATAAATATTTTTCATAAATATATGCAACCTCATCATTGGGAATAGACATAGTAACATCGTTTTTCTTCCTTTTTTGTGCTGCCACCTTTTTCAAATATCCTGTAAAAAACAAAAAATTCCACAAATAGTTCTTTTATAAATCCTGTCTTATCTATAATAATAAATAATTTTTTTCAATGATCTCCTCTAAATCATCTACTCCAATGGCCAATGACCGATATTGCATTGTTACACTCTCTTTCTACGATTAATAAATATTGTTGTCATTCTACCATAACATTTTCACCACACGGCAAATTCGCTCTAAATCCTCATCCGTCATCTTTGTATCGCTGGGCATACAGACACCATATTCAAACAACTGCCCCGCAACACTATTGTCTGCTCCTGTTTCCTGATCTATGATCTGCAAATCTTCTTTCTGAGAAATAAAATCATAACCTGCAAACACTGGCTGCAAATGCATAGGTTTCCAGACCGGACGGCTCTCTACATCATCCTCTTCCAAGGCCTTTATGATATCTAACGGTTTCACAGTGCATTTCTTCGACAATTCAAGAACCGAAAGCCAACAATTACAATGCCCGTCTTTTGGCTGAGGCATAAATTGAATCCCCTGTAAATCTCCCAGATGCTTGCGATAATATTCAAAAATATATCGTTTCTTCTCTACACGCCTCCTCAGAACTTTTAGCTGTCCTCTGCCAATACCGGCCACTACGTTACTCATACGATAATTATAACCAAGCTCTGTATGCTGATACCATAGTGCAGGTTCCCTGGCCTGGGTTGCCCAAAAAAGGACCTTGGCTGCCCTCTCTTTGGCGTCTTTGGTATTTACCAGCAGCATTCCTCCGCCAGAACTCGTAATTATTTTATTACCATTAAAACTGATAATACCATAATCTCCAAAAGTTCCCGTATACTTCCCATGATAAGTTGTCCCTAAACTCTCTGCCGCATCTTCAATCAAAGGAACTTGATGGTGATTGCAGATTTCTGCAATTTCTTCAATTTGAGCACAAATTCCATAGAGATGCACTACAATAACTGCTTTAGGCTTCTTTCCAATCCTCTCATATTTCTGAAATGCCTGTTCTAAAGCTTTTGGATCCATATTCCAGGTATCCTGCTCACTGTCAATAAACACTGGGATCGCCTTTTCATAGACAATAGGGTTTGCTGTCGCAGAAAAAGTCAGAGATTGGCAAAATACCACATCACCCTGACTTATCCCAACTGCTTTCAATGCCATATGTATGGAAGCTGTCCCAGAAACAAGCGCTACTGCCTTCCCTGCTCCCAGCTTTGTCTCTATCTCTTTCTCAAATTCTGTCACATTTTTCCCAAGCGGTGCAATCCAATTTGTCTCAAATGCTTCTCTAATATAATCCTGTTCATATCCCTCTTCACTCATATGCGGCGAAGCAAGAAAAATATGTTGTTTCATTTTTCCTCCCATAACACAATGTTTGTGTTTCTATCTCTATTTTTCGTATATTCTACTACATTTCTCAGATCTTTGCAATTAAAAAAATATACTATTACTTTGCTAAAATTAAAAACAGAAGCATCATATAGAGCATTTTTATCTTTTGTAGAAAAAATAATTATCATATGCTCTGTATCCGATGCTTCCGGTCTGTATTTTAACACAATTGTCGATCCTTGTAATGCTCTTTTATATTTCGACTATAAGATTTTAATTTCTTTGTGGATGATAAGTCGGCACAATTTCCTGTACCCATCTGCGAATATCATCTGGTTCCTGAACTACATAATCAGCAAGATTTTCTAACTGCATCAAAAAATGTTCCTCATCCATTTTAATCGGTTTCCCAATATGAATCAATTTATTATCTGTCTCCTGCAGGCCCTCCTCATCCATAAGCATCTCCTCATACAGCTTCTCACCAGGTCTTAATCCTGTATACAAAATTTGGATATCTTCCTCTGGTTTATGACCAGACAATAAAATAAGATTTCGTGCCAAATCTGCTATTTTAACTGGTTCTCCCATATCAAGTACAAAAATCTCCCCTCCTTTGGCATAAGCTCCCGCCTGTAATACCAAAGATACAGCCTCTCTGATAGTCATAAAATAGCGAATAATCTCGGGATGCGTCACAGTCACAGGCCCCCCCTGAGCAATCTGCTTTTTAAACAGCGGAATTACACTTCCATTACTTCCTAACACATTTCCAAAACGCACTGCCACAAATTCTGTCTTAGAACGATTATTGTAAGTTTGAATAATCATTTCACAAATTCGCTTGGTAGCCCCCATAATATTGGTGGGATTTACTGCCTTATCTGTAGAGATCATTACAAATCGCTTCACTTTCCAGCGATCAGCTGCCTGAACTACTTTTAAGGTTCCCAAGACATTATTTTTTACTGCCTCATTGGGACTATCCTCCATCAAAGGCACATGTTTATGCGCTGCTGCATGATAGACAATATCTGGACGATATTTTTGAAAAATCAAATCAATCCGCTTAGTATTGCGGACAGAAGCAATTAATACCGTTAAATCAAGATTCGGATATGTTACTCTCAATTCATTTTGAATATCATATGTTGTATTTTCATAAATATCTACAATGACAAGTCTTTTGGGATTGTGCTCTGCCACCTGACGGCAAATCTCACTGCCAATAGAACCTCCTCCGCCTGTCACCAAAACGGTTTTTCCTGCCACATAATCTAAAATCGCAGACAAATCCACTTCCACTGGCTCACGTCCCAACAGGTCATTGACTTCCACCTCTTTTAAGGTACTGATGCTCACCTCTCCATTTACCAACTGATACATTCCTGGAAGCCGCTTCATCTCGCATCCAGTCTCTTTACAAATATCCAAAATCTCTTTGATTTCCTTTGCAGGTGCAGAAGGAAGAGCAATCATAATCTCATCTACTTGGTATTTCTTTACTAACCTGGGAATATCACTTCGACCTCCCATAATCTTGACCCCATGCAGATAACTGCCCTGTTTTGCCTTTGCATCATCTACAATACAGACCACTCGCTTATTGACATGACTGCTGTTGCAGATTTCCCGCACCAGCATATTTCCTGCACCTCCGGCTCCAACCATCAAGACATTGGTACATTCCTTAGCCATTTTTTGTCTCTTGACAATTGTCCGAAATGCCCGGTACGAATAACGGCTAACCGCCACCATAGCAAACAGACAAACTCCATAAAATAAATAGTAACTTCTAGGCATTTGCATTGCCATCAAAACCATAACCGCCATCTGCACTGATGCCGATAAAATGCAGGCAAACAATATACTGCTAAGTTCTGTAGCTCCAGCATAGCTCCACAAACTCCCATAAAGCCGAAATGCATAAAATATAATAATTGTTATTACAATAACAATTGAAATATACTGCAGGCTTCTTTCCACATATTCTCTTGGAATTTCATGATACTTACCTTCAAAACGCAGTACCAATGCCAAAATACTGGCCGCTATCACAGCAAATACATCATATATCATTAAAAATATTTTTTTAATCAAAAGCTGGTTGTTTTCTATCAGTACTCTCAATTGTATTCCTCTTTTCTCTTCGCAATGCTACTTGAAAGCCTTTGGTTTGTGTTAGTGCGATAACCACGATTTGCCATCTTACTTCGCGGCACTGCTCATTGCTTGTCGTGTACATTATACAGGATCTTTTATGAAATTACAATTAGCAAAAAAATACAGGGAATGGTTTCCATAGGGACTACAAAACAGCATTTTACCCATCATTCTCTTTTCCGCTCTCCACCAAGATAACCCACTGATAAATAATAACACAACCATAATGGATGCCCCCAAGGAATCTCTATATTACTGGAGACAGCAAAACTTAGATAGGCAATCCCAACTCCCAAATATAGTATATTGGCAGTTCGCCTTTTGTTTCTTGAAAAAATTCCTTTTATCACTATTGATAACATACTTAATTGAAACATAATATAAGGAAGTAAAATGAACAATCCATAATAATATGCCATGTAAAGATAACCACTATAAACAGGAATCTTTTGACGAAATACTTTCAAATCTTTATTATGTCCAAATAAATTTAACCTTCTGGCATAATTTTGCCAGATTATTGGCAATCTCTCTTTCTCCTTTGTTTGTACATGTTTCATGCTCTCAGGATATTGCAGAGCAAACAATTTCTTGTCTTCTTCTGTAAGTTTTGTCAAATACACTTCCTGCTGATATTCCAAATCTAAATTGAGATATCCAGGCAAATACTTTGTTCCAACATAGATCACGCATACACCAAGATAAGCAAATATCACTGCCACTGCAAAATATAAAAATAATTTTCTATATTTTGTGAAATCTCCATTTATTTTTCGCAAAGATATAACAACAAACAGGCTGCTGATTAGCAAATATGTTATAATCCCTGGCAGATGATTACTTCTTAATACAAAAAACAGAGAGGCACTTGCACCAAATATGTTTTTCAGACAACAGTAAAATTCTCTCCTTTTATTTCTTTGTTCAAGTCTATGAAGGTCTTTATCAAACATCCAATGGATTTTTGTAAAAAACACGATTTCCATCAAAACCGCATACATAGCCAGTTCCTCAGAACTTCGAAACATTCCATGATAATCAATTGCCGGTTTTTTCATACGAAAAAATATGCAATACAAAATTCCTATAAAAAAAGTAATCTCCAAGGATGCCATCAAATCATAAAGCATTTTATCTGGCTTGTCCATATTTTGCCAGACAAAAACAAATACCGTCCCTGAAAAAAACATAGCATATACTGCTGCAGATTGTAAATCCTTGACTATAAATAAATCACATACGATCATTCCTCCCCAAAGCCACAGCCAGCTAACCATTATTTTCCTATTCCATTGCTGCTTTACTAAAGGCTGTTCCCAAGAGACGAATGCAATTGTTATTAATAATATTGCGCAAATTAAGATATGAAAACGATAAACTTGCAGATCTTTTAGCCAACCTGTTACATTTCCAATCAACATCCATACGAATAATAAGCTGAACAAAAATCTTCTCATAGTTTTTCTTTGTTCTTGAGATAACCCCCCTCCAATTCTACTTCCGAAAAAATCTCCCATTATTTGCATGAAATTTTGCAGAATATCCACCAGCACATGACTCTCTTCCATTGACTTTTTTCTAAAAAATTTATGCCCGTAATGTACAAAAACAATCAATACTGCCATGACAACCAGAAATATTGGAACAAACAACTTTAAAAAATGAGGAATCGTAAACCAGGATGGCGTTGTGCGAATTTGTATGGCTGAAATAGAGATAAATTCTCCCTGCCCATCAAGGATCACAAGCCCCAATTTCTCCATTGGGATATTCCCGTCCAGAACAATCATATTTTTACCCTTGGTCAGTGAAAATATCTGTTCTGCCGCTTTTTTCCCGTCCTTATCAAAAAATTTGAGCACTCCTTCCAGAGCTTCTGTACTCAATCGATTCACTGTAATATAGAGATAGTTCCACGCCCGTTCATGACCATCAAGATAATAACGTATAGGAGCTTTATCACTTAACAGCCAATACCCTTTTTTTTCCTTGTCATAACTCCAAGTGGACGATTCTTTCTGCAGTTCTGTGGGAGAGATATCATATACCCTGTCTGCAGACATAAATTCGTTAAAATTAATACTCCCTCCCATACGCATCATAACAAGCATTACACTGATCAAAATTGCCACCAAAACAATCATAAATTTTTGACTTTTACTCTTTGCCTTCAATGCTTTCACCTTCTTATGTTTCCGTGTTCTTAAACTGGCAGAACACACCTCCAATTGCAATATAATAAGTGAGCCAGGTTATATAAAAGTAAGGGGTAGCCACATCTTCTGTAAGTCCCTGAACTATATAATTTACCACTGCCAACAAAAAAAACAGTTCCATTTTCATTTGATTTTTACCAAAAATCATTTGAATACTATATTTTAAATTATAATACAACATCACCAAAAAAGGCACTGCAATAAAAACACCATAATAATGCATCATCTGAAGCAAAGCATTATGCGCATGCATTTCTTTCTCCCCAATACATTCCAAATACCTTTCATGTCCAAATAAATTCCACTGTCGGATATAAATTTTCCATACTTCATCCCGCCCCGTAAACAAAAAATCCCATTCTCCGCTTGTAATTTTCTGAACCAGTCGCTCTGTGATCCCAGTCGTTGCTGCAAATGATGTCAGTGTCAAAGACATTTTCCCTGTCACTGGCTGTCCAAAATCCCCTGAAAATACAACCGATGTCCCAAATAATTGAGGCACATTCGTCAAACACCATTTTCCTGGAACCACCATAAACACTATACAACATAGAAATACCAACACCATTTTTTTTAAATTTTTCCAATAAGCTCTTTTCTTTTCGTTCGGAAACTGTTTCCATATAAACACAACCCACTGTAAAATATAAGCAATTAGTGATGTTATGCTTTCAGTAAGATATAGAAATCCCCATATACTGGCCAAACCAAGTATATTTTCCACCAACATAGGGTATTTTACTTTCTCTTTTCGTAAATTCTCATCCAAACAAGTTAAAAAGATGATATTGACTGTGGCAAGATATCTTGCGAAAATATTGGGATTTTTGTAAATGCCAGAATACCGTATCCCTGGAACATAAACTCTGCAAAATATACAAAAAATACATCCAATCCAATAACTCCATCGCAATGCTACAAAAAAATCTTCCAGAAATTTTTCTGGTTTTTTCATACTGTTCCAAGCCATATAGAGAGGAGCCATAGTTGCCAACATTAAAATTCCTACATTCTGAACTCTCTTTTCAACTATAAAATCTGAAATAATAGTCATAATCCATAGAACAAACCAAGAATATACCAGAGGATTTTTCCAATTTATTGTTTTTCTTTTATATTCCCATGATAAAAAGGCAACAAAAAGAAAACAGATTCCCAGAAATATAACCTGTCTTCTCTGTATCAGAATCTTCCAATTCCACCCCTTCATCATCATAAAATAAATAATAAACACACTTATCAAAAATAAAATTCTACGCAACAGAGCTTTTCCTTTCTCAGAAAAGCCCTGAAATACTTCGCCACCCCGATCTAAAAGATATTCATATACTTTTTGTATCTCTACTATCCATACACTTTTCTTTATGGATGTATCTCCTAATGCACGATAAAAGCAAACTAAGCCACGAAGCAATAGGATAGCCAGCAAATACAAAATCATAACCATCACGAAAGTTTTCGGTGCATCCTTCCACTCAAAATTCTGCAATTTTTCCCGAAATTGTATTTTTTTTATGACAAAAGAACCCGGTTCCCTGACAATAATTCGAATGGCATAGACTTCTCCTTCTTGCAGCTTAAGGATATTGCGCCCATCTTGAATTGGCAGACTAACTGTATATTTTACTTGGCTGTTTTGATCTAAAAATTCTATATCCCACCAGCTACTTTTACTTAAGTCTGCCACTTCCAAATAAACATAATTCCAATCTTTACGACTATTCTCTATCAGAAAAACATGACTGGCATTTTCTGTTTCTATCTCAATCTTTTCTGATGTAAAATTATAAATCCAAAATTCTTCTGAAGATCTATAATTAGAATTAGGGATATCATACAATTCTCCCACATCATAGAAATTTTGCAAATTTATACTGCCTGTCAAATGCATTAAAGTAACAATTCCTGAAAATATTATACCAATCAGCAAAAAAATATTGAATGTCAGAATACCAATATTTGCTCTCCTCATTTTCTCCACTCCAAGCAGTGTTTGTTAAAGACTTCTTAATTCCATAATTTACAATGTCATTCCAGTATTCATATATCTAAGCAAAATTTTCTTTAGCTTGTGACAAGCGATTCAGAATGGACATGCACCATTTGTTTACAATGTTTATCTTCTGATTCCTGTTTTATCTTGAATAGCATTGGCATCCGATTTAAAATTTTCATACAGATAGCAACACATGATTGACACTATTATTTATTTTTCATCCTAATACTATATACTCTTGTTATTCCAAAAACAGTTTTCTGGTTATGAAATTATAAATCATTACAATACAAGTAGAGAATACTTTTACAAACATATAATAAACATTAAAAAATTCAACTCCTATGCACATTATAATTTGGTTAATACCCAATCCAACTACGCTCAAAATGATAAATATGATAAATTCCGTCATTTTCCTATTATTTTTCTTTGTCT
>Ga0137306_102228_pt1 | contig 16899 bp, 18 predicted proteins | sample Inofroosms_March_FD_97187 | JGI IMG/M metagenome (GOLD analysis project Ga0137306, IMG submission 97187) | Mouse cecal microbial communities from Vienna, Austria - N-Acetylneuraminic and N-Acetylglucosamine D2O microcosms_March | ecosystem: Host-associated > Mammals > Digestive system > Large...
TTCCCTTGATGATGGCAAAATTGCCCTCGACCTTCACATTCTTGATTCCGAACAGCGCAAGGTTGCATTCCGCAAGCGCACGGCGCATCTCGATCGTCGAATGGCTCGCTTCCGGGTCCACGCCGCCTGCATGGGCGACGCTGACCGCCAGGTCCACATCCCGCATGACCTCGCTGTAGATAATCTCCGGGATCTCTTTGATCTTCATCATCTTTCCCGTCTTACGGTCCAGAAATACCACCCATTCCAGCGTGGGCGCTTCGATATCGCCCGGGGAAAACCAGTCCGCCATGGCATAGATCCGGGCCACGATATTTTCTTTATAGTAAACTTTCTGCAGGCCGTCGTCGTAATCCGCCACCCAGCGGCGCCCGCGGAGGACGCCCACCGTCTTCTGGGGCTGGATCTGATTGCCGGAAAACAGCATGGATTCTCCCTTCTCCAGTTCTTCTGACAGCTTCACATACAGTTCGCGGAATACCTGCTTAAAGGGCTGTCGGATCTGCTTCTCAAATAAAAGCTTCTGGTATTCGCTCCAGTGTCCCTCATGGTAGAGGTCGCAGGGATGTGCAATCAGAAGTTTTTCTTCTAGTCTTACAGATGTAAGATTTCCATGATAATCAAGGATACCCTCCTCGGTCAGGAAGCCCAGACTGCTGCCAATGTTCTGTTCTCCTGCAGACGCATGGCAGGTATCCGGTCCGGACGCGAGTGCCTGTTCCGGCATCACAAGCAGCGGCTTCAGGATCGGAGCGACCACCGGATTTTTGAGAAGCTCCAGAAGCTCCCACGCCTCAAAGGCGGTACGGTCCTCCATGGCCTGCTCCATCATCTGCCTGGTCCTGCTGTACTGGTCCTTCAGGGCTTTGTTCATTTCCTGCAGCTTCAGCACCTGTTCGTTCTTTTTTAATTTGGCAGGAACGGATTTCAGTGCTTTTCCACCCTTGCGGCACTTGAGGGCGCTCTTTCCGTTCTCATCCACGGCGATCATCAGTTCCACGCCGTCCGCACCGTCCACGCTCTGCCAGTCAAAGCAGGCGGAAGCATGTTCCACCAGTTTGCTCTCCATGCGCAGCACCAGGCGCGTCACGTCCGTAAAGCCTGCGTTGACGCTTAAGTTCCGAAGAGCGAGTTCTGCGGCGCGGCCTTCGCTGGCGCGGCGCTGGGCGCCGAACTGCCGGCTCTCCTTCTTATATTTCTCGATAAACTGATAACGGTCTAGCAGTTCCTTTTCCCGCTTCTCCTTCCCGGAGGGCAGCGGAAGAAGGCCAAGACTCATCAGAAGATCCTTGTTGCGTTTTGCGCTGATTTCCGCCTTTAACTCTTCCTTATCCTTTTTACCAAGCGCAGCGTCGGCGTACTTTCTGGCTCTTCCGTGGGCCGCCCCGGTGGAAGAATATTTAGCGGCGTCATAGAGGAGCTTGAAGATCTTCTCCCCCACCTTTTCATAGGATTCAAAAAACCAGTTCAGGTCAAAGGCGCCGTCGTGCAGCTCCTCCGGAGACAGCGGCGTATATCTGGCGATGACCGACGTGATATGATCGTCAAAATGCTCGCTGGTGTGGGCCATAAAATAATAACAGGCGCCGGAAAAGCCGGGAACTGCAAAATAGTCCTCCAGCATGGGAATCCACTGCTCCCCGTACATGGCCAGCTCTGCCAGACGCTTTTTCGTAATGTCCGTCCCCTTCAGCGCTTTTGCAAGATCGGCGGCCGTCTCTTCTTCTTTCGGCATGCTGACCTTCAAAAGATGGCTTAATACCCTTCTTTTCTCCATGGCAGAGGCATAATAGCTGTAGCCCCGTTGCAGAGGCTCTTTTCCAAGAGCGGTCAGAATCCGGATCATATAGTCAATGCCGTAGATCACCCGGATATTGCTGATCCAGCCGGAAAAGGGCGTCGGCTGTTCTCCCCGCCCAAGCTCCACCTCCAGAACCTTCGGCACGATCTCCCGGTACAGCTCATGGGCCAACTCCATGGCAGGCATCTCATTTCCAATCTGGTCAAACCGGAATTTCCCATCCACAGGCGAGATGGCGTCGTACCCGAAAAAGGCGTTCAGCGCGCCGATTCTGGCCTTTTTGGAGGAAACAGCCCCCTTTTGCTCCACAATGCTCACCGGCTCCAAAAGAGCGCCCGGGCTGGAAAAATCAAAGACCGCCTTGTAAAAGAGATCCTTGTCCCAGACGCCCCGGACATAGCACTGTACATAATCCGCCAGCGACAGATACGTATCATACCGGCTCTGATGGGGCGGGAGCTGCTCCCGTTCCTTCTGCTCCAGATAATACTGCTGCAGGCGGAAGCGAAGGGCAAACGCGCTCCCCCAGTCCTTCTCGTCGACTTTGGAAAGCCAGAAACGCATACTCCGGAAAATCGGCAGATCAGCCGTCCGTTTCGTATAGGTCAGGATTTCCCCGTTATAACGCTTCTCACTGATCTTGTAGAAGTCGTTGGAGCTGTTCAGCACCGACAGAAAGGCGGCCGTGACATACAGTCCGAAACGCGCCTTCAGACCATCCGGAACATACTCCGCATACAGCGTTCCAAGAACCGTACTGGCCTGCACCCCGTAACGGAGTCCCTGAACCAGATTGGAAAAGGGCGGTTTCTTCACCGGCCCGCTACCGAATACCTCTGCATAAAGGGGCAGATTCTGTTCATAGCTGCCCCGGTTGGCCCGGCACTCCTGATAAAGAGAGAGCTCCATCAAAAGCTCCGGCGTTTTGATTTCCTTCTTGTAGAAATCCTCCCACAGCTCCCGGAACGGATAGGAATCCAAAGGCGTGGCATTCGGATCCTTGCCGGTAAAGCGGCATCTCTCCAGACTGTTTCCCAGCACCTCGTCCGCTTCCCACGCCGTTTTGTAGGTGCGCTCCCGATTTTCCTCAATCAGGCTGTTCAGCGCCTTCAGCACGCGGATACACTCGCCCTCTCCATAGACAAACAGGGAGGACGCCCCCTGCCCGTCCACTTCTATGGGCGGCAAAACCCAGGCTTTTGTGACGTCATAAAAACCGTAGCCCGGCGTCTGCAGAATATCCTGGGCCTCGCTGGACTCTCCCGTAAGTTCCTTTAACAGCACCTGCTCCGGCCCCGTCTCCCCCTTAAAATCCGACAGATACGGCTTTACCAGCGCAAAATCCGCACAATGCTCCTTCTTCATCTGCAGCGCAAGATCCAGCGCCCCCAGATGGCATTCCTCGGATTTGGCGGCCAGCAGCCTTCCGATGGACTCTGCAAGCTGTGCGGGCGGCTGTTTTTTCAGAAGCTTCAGCGTACCGGCACGCCCTTTTTTATATTTTAAATTCTGTTCTATTTTCCGATAATCTTCTGCCGTAAGCGCAAGGTCTTCCGCCAGCTTATATGCCGTCTGGCAGGTGGACTCCTCCGGATTATGCATCAGATCAAAGAGAATCTCCCGCCGTACTTTCGAAGCCGGACGGTACAGAAGCACCCGTGCCGCCGTCAGCCGGTCATACGTCCCGTACCGCGTCCCCTGCCCGATGGTGGGGATCAGCTTTGCCGCCTCATCAAGCAGCGCATCCTCCTGAAGCATCCAGGCAATCAGGCACATGCGCACCGCAAGATCCGACGGAGTAAGGCTGACCTCATGCCAGGGGAAGATGCAGGGCGAGAGCACAAGCCCTTTTTTCGGGAGCTTTTTCAAGATGCCCTTTAAGATCTCATACATCTCTTCCGCCTCTTCCCGGCTGTCAAACAGCGCTGTGGGATCCATCTTTCTCGGTTCAATGACAGCCCCGTCCCGCAGGGAAAAATATCCTTTGTTCTCCTCTTTTACCAGAGACATAAGATGTATGCCGGACAGGTCCATAAAGCCATGCATAAAGCATGCCGCAAGCTCCAGATCATCGGAATCTTCCCGGATCACGCCCTTTGTGGCCTCCATTTTCAGCTTTTCTTCCTGCAGAGAACAGATAAAATAAGACGCGGTCATTTTCTGATGCTTCGTACCGTGCTTTGCCAGACGCTGCACGGCCTCCACCGCGTCTTCCGCCCGGTAAAAGCCCAGCGCCCACAGCGCGCAGCTGATGGCGACGGAATCCTCGGACCTAAGCTGCTCCTTTCGGAACGCCTCATCCTTAAGACACCCTCCCATCAGGTGCAGCAGCTTTTCCGAGATCCGGTCCACGCTTTTTTCATTGAATATCCCAATCCAGGTACTGACCGCCCGCTTGACCGAGGAAAACCGGATCAGGTTGTGTTCTTCGATGACAGAAAAGAGATGCAGAAAAGCTTCCGGCCGTCCGGCGTCCATCGTCTCGCACACGGCCTGTCTCGCCCCCTCCTGCAGCCTCGCCGCAAGCAGAAATTTGCCGAGGATTTCGTAAAGCTCCTGGTTTTTGCACATGACAATTCCGCGGATCAGCTGATGGCTGATCATGGAAGTATTTCCCTCTCCCAGCAGAACGTCCCTGACCGCCTTGATCGTTTTCTCATTTCCAAGGTCGATCTGCGCCGCCAGAATCTCCCCGTAGGCAAAAAACTCCGTCCGCGCGTGATCCTGGATCTCCGGCCTGGCACCGCCTGTGAGCAGCTCGGAGAGGGGCGCCCCGTAAAATTTCAGGCGGGTATACGCCTGGAACAGCCGGATACTTGCGTCCACAAAGGGCGCGTAGCTCTCCGAGCGCACGCTCCTTCTCTGCCAGCCGGCCGTCATCTGGTACTGATTCATCTGATCCAGCGCATAATAAAATTCTTCGTGCTGCTCCTTCGGGATACAGGCGCGGATCAGATCCGCAAATTGATCCTGATATAGCTCCCGCAGAGTCCGATATGTACCGTCCTCCAAAAGCTTCCTCATCCAGATACAGGTATCCCTCGGAATATTATGGTAATGGATGGTCGGAAGCAGCGTCCTTGCCTGTTCGGAAACGCCGGCGGCGTTTTGCTTTGTCTGCGCGACCCATTCTTCGCTTATTTTTCTTCTTGTCTGGTAGGTAAATTCCGCCATGTTATTGATGTCCTCCTGATTATGGTTCTAAATATCTTTTCAATGAAAATTCTGTTCGCTCATTTTGAGTAACTGTCTGTAACTCATATAAATTATCTTCCGTAGCAAGAAAATCTCTCACATCCCGTCCTATGATCAGGTACTGATTTCTGGTATCAAACGCAATATATCTCCGGGAAACCTGATCAAGCAAAATATCCGCGTTGTCGATCACAATCAATTTCCCATCATAAGATTTCAGGAGACCAGTGATATCTTTTTTTATGTCTCTGTAATTCAGACATACAATTCGGTCGTCTTCCGCCCCACTTTCAAGCAGCAGGGAATAAGAAACCGTCTTGCCGGTGCCTGAATCACCGATCAGAATCGTAAGATTATTCTTGAATTCAAAATTTATTACAAATGAAGTATGACTTGTATAATAAGAATCCATTACAATGGGAGTACTATGCATAATTCCACCATTCCTTTAATTTCTCATAGTCATCAATCATGGTGTATTTTCCCTGGCAGACTGCTTTTACCTTATTCATATAAAAAGATATGGTTGGGAAATCGCTGTAGACCTGTCCATCTTCCAGGCTGTATAAAATGTCCAACGCATTTTCACCGCATTCTTTCATGCAGAAAACTTTATCCGGATTATACATGACATTTAAGACTGTTTTACACCCTGTAGACAAATGATCAATATCCAGGGAAACATCATGAAATCTGGACAATATTCTATATTTACTAATCATGGAAGCACCTTTCCACTCACAGCAGGATGTCACCCAGCAAGTCTATGTATTCCCTGATCTCCTTCTCAACACTTTCCCTGCCTGCGATTCCCATCTGCTTCCGCACAAACTCCAGCTCCTTTTCGTAAGCAGGATTGCGGAGATCATAAGTACAGGAAACTTTCGGCTCATTTTCCCAAAACGGTTCATTGGATTCTGCTTTGATGCATTCCTGAACAAGTGTTCTATCTATACGCGGGCCATAACTGATCCCGTTCTTTTTAAAATCCTTTTTCAGAACTTCATTTCCTTCCAGCGGAATTTCCCGATAATCTTTTCCTCTGCAATAACAGATTTTATTGGGATCCTGCCCGCTGATGGAACGCCCGCACATGATTGGATAATCGATTTCCTCCGGATCTTCCGGGAGCGGAGCATGTCCGATGATCTCATATTCTCCATAGTAAAAACGATTGTCCATCATATACTCAGAAGGGCAGCTTCTTAACTTCTGCAACTCGTCGATGCTCAGATTCGGATCTTCTGTAATGATATGGAAGATGGAAACGCAGAGCGCTTTTCCCATAAGGATATTCCAGAACTCCCCGCCGTCTTTTATAAACTGCCGGACATCCAGCAGAATCCGGCCGTAGCCATAGTTCCTGCGGTCATACCGAAAACGAAAGAAATCACCCTCCCGATATTTGCACCGCCGCCTTTTCGCCCCTGCAAACGCCTGAATCTCCGCCAGGTCTTCCGCACCGGTATCCGTGATCCACTGATCGAGAAACTTCAAAAGTCCTTCCTCGTCCATAGCGGGAACGCCGGCAAAGCCTGATGAATAATACGTTCTCTGCGTTGTATAATTTGCAAGCGTCATACCGCCTTTTTGTTCCTGCCCGCCGCCAAAGCTGAAATACATTCCATAAGGCGTACATCTCTGGATATTGACGCCGTTTAACCGCCTGGGCTTTCCCTTTGCCGTAATCGGAGCGATCATCGTGCGGTTGTCCTGGGTCTTAAGACGCCAGGAATCTTCAAGAAAGCTTCCGCTGTCATGAAGCCAGATGACTTTGCGGAGAATATCGCCGTCAAAGAACAGAATATCCTTTCCTGTGGAGCGCTCGGGATTCACGCTGTTATTCGGAATCTCCACACGCTCCCAGGCCGGTTCCACAGGCTCCAGTCCCAGATACATCCGTTGTTCATTGGTCAGTTCCATATGCAGTTCCCCCTTGTCCTCCTGATGCCAGGGCTTTGATCAGGTCCCTTCTTTTCTTTCCTCCCGATAGCTTCCGGCCGCCTCGTCCAGCACCTGCATCAGCTTTTTTTCCTGTTCCGTTCCCACATACGCTTTCTGATAAACCATACAAAGACCGTTATTTTCCCAGAAACCGTCACAGCGGTCCAGCCCGTAAAAGTACATGATATCCCCATAATATTCCATCTTCGCTTTAAAATAAAATCTCCCGGAGAGCGGAGTCAGTTCCATCGCTCCTGAAAATGTACCGGTCTCCTTAAATTCTTCCACTGCATCGTATACCTTATCGTCAATCTGTATGGCCAGATATGGAAATTCTCCCTCTCGTCCATATTCATCCGCAGGTGCATAGGTGTGCAGCATTTCCACCTCAGAAGCATGAGATTTTGCCTCTTTAAAGGCATCATTCACCCTGAATGAAATCCGATACTTTCCATCATCTTCTCCATAAATCTCGTCTTCTGCCATGTGAAAAGATGATGAGAGAATGATATTCTTTTCTTTTGCCTGATATGCTTTCATAAAAATCCCCCTCGTGCCTCTGAAGTTTGACGATTTTGTGGCATCCTCCGATCAAACAGGTAATCTGGTCTGCTTTGCTCCCGTGTTTTCCATGTTCCTTCCTGCCTTCTTTCCTGTAAATCACTGCCGGAAAACGCTGTTGCTTAATTTTATTATACACAGTTTTCCGGCAGATTACAATAAACGGTGAATCTGCCTCCCGGCATTTTTAACCGCCTGATTTTCCTTTCCCTCCTTGATGTAAATAATAGAGTCGGTAGATATATTTCCACCTGTGCGGTTAGACGCTCCATGGAGCATCCAACCTGACTCCCATATTCGCAAAACCCGCGCTGACGCGCTCCTACGTCTGCTTATGCATCCGCGTTTTGCTCATTGGGAGTGGGTTGCTAATCCAACACCTCACCTGCATCGCAATAAATTGCATGCAGGCGAACCATTGGATTGCAACCGCACAGTTGGAAAAATTTTATTTTCCGGGAACCTTTCGGGACTTTCTGCTATCATAAGAGACAGAAGCCGGCAGAATACAAAGTAAGGAGATGAGGCATGGCAGTCATAGACCATAAAACATTTGAAAAACAGATCCGGGAATGGATGCCGAATCTGTACCGACTTGCCTACGGCATCCTGCACAATCGGGCAGATGCCGAGGACGCCGTCAGCGAGACGCTCCTGCGGGCACATGAAAAACTGCATACACTGCGCGAAGCGGACCATTTCCATGCATGGCTCATGCAGATTGCCGCAAATGAGGCAAAGAAAATCTATGCGGAAAATAAAAAACGCGCGCCCATGGAAAATATGGAGCCTTACATGCCGGCTTTTGAGGATGATCATCACGAACTCTGGGATGTGGTGATGGAGCTTAAGCTGTGTTACCGGGAGACGATTCTTTTGTATTTCTATGAACGGCTTTCCATCCCGGAGATTGCAAAGGCGCTCCGCATCTCCCAGGGCACCGTAAAGTCCCGGCTTTCCAGAGGAAAAAAACTGCTCCGTGAAAAATTATCAGACGATTGACCAGAAGAAAGGAGTCCCCCTATGAAAAAAAGAATGGATCCGTTTGAACAGAAACTGTTTCAGATGGCAGATCAGGAAAAAATGATTCTTCCAGATACTTTATACGAGAATGCAGAACATATATTCGATCATTTATCAAAACACTCTTTCGCTTTTCGGATGAACTGGAAAAGAGCGCTGATCCTGGCCGCCGCACTGACCGCCCTGTGCTCTGCCACCGTCATGGCGGCAGTCAGCGCCGTGCAGCAGCGGATGGAAGCCATGAACGAACAGGAGATCGAAGACTATTTCGTACAGATCTACGCCAGCAGACTGGGCGCCGACCACTACAGCCGTCCGCTGACGGACCGTGAACAGTCGCGGATGGAAGAACTGAGGCAGTCTTATGAACAGTCGGCCCTCTTTCCGGAAAAAGCGCTCACCATGATCTCCTCTGCGGAAGCATACAACGGAAAAGGGATTGCATTTTCCAAAGACAGTTCCACCTTCTTCCTGCCGGAACAGGACATGAGCGACGAAGAACTGCTGCAGATCATCGATTTTCGGCGCCGGAGAGATTACAGCCTGCAGGCCATGAAGGAAAAGATTGACGCAGATGAGGTCGCATTTCCGGAGGATGCGATCCGGCAGGAAGCCGCTTCCGCAGGCAGCGACAGCGCGGCCCGGGAAACCGTCATTCCCTATACCGGGGATCTGGAGATCCAGAAGATTGCGGCGGGACAGCAGGATCTGTTTCTCATGGGAAAAAATGCCGTTCACCGCATGCCGGCCGGCAGCGGCGACTCCGAACTGTTTTTCGATGATTTTGATACCGACACTTTCGTCAGCGCGCTTTATGAAGATCAAAAGGGAACCGTTTATCTCGCCCTGAATGAGCAGACGGAAGATACCGGCGGCATAACCATCGCAGGCAGACCGTACCGGCCATCACTCTGGACCCTGAACGCCGACGGTGCAGTGACCGAAAAAACAGATCTGTCCGCCCTTCCTCTTGACGGGAACGACCAGGTAAGCATCATCCGGAGCATGGTGGTGGATGAACAGGGTTATATCTATGTACGTGCAGCAGGTGTAAATAATGCACTGTTGATCGTTCTGGACAGTCAGGGAAATTATGTCAAGAGTATCACATCAGACGCTTACACTTCCCATGACATGGGCGGACTGTGTGTCGGCAGAGACGGCCGCATATACACGCAGATACAGGCGGGCAGTCAGATGGGAATCGCAACGATCGACCTGCAGAAAGGAACCCTGGACGAAGTCTATCCAAACATCGTTCCGGAAGGAACAATCATGCTGGATGTGATCGCCCCCGGAGCGGACAGCGATCTCATATTCTGGGGATATGACGGGATCTTTACCTACCATCCCGGCGATACCGAAGCCGACTGCGTCCTGCCTGCTTATGAAGCCCCCTTTGCATGGGAAAATGCTCCTCGCTGTGCGCTTTCCGACGGCAGGCTCGTGTTCGCAGACTGCACCGAATACCGGACAGAAGGAGAAGATGTATTCCGCATTCCGGAACATGTATGTTTTTATTATCTGTCCGGCACAAGATAGGCAGTACCGCTCAGGCTCTGTTCCAGACTAACCGGAACAGAGCCGCTTTTTTATAAGCAGCCAAACCGCCAGACGAAAAGCAGCGCCTGCCAGTATCGTAAAGAAACCGATCCTGCAAAGCTCATCTCCAATGCCCAGGTTGATGGCATACTGAATCTGCAGTTCTAGCGGCGGGTCCTGATAGGGGATTCCGGCTTTTATCACCTCGTAATAGGCTCCGACTGCGAATACGATGCATCCGGCCAGCAGCACCGCGCTGCTCCATGTACGCAGCACATGTCTCATTTTCTCTTCCATAATAAAGAATTGGTTCCTTCCCTGAATGATGTCTTCGATATCTTCGCTCCAGAGCGTGTATGAAAACTACGTTCCGCCCACTGTATGTCACAGTCCGGGACCGAAGTTATGCTTCCACAAAATACCCGGCGGCCTCCAGTACCTGAAGCGCTCTCTCGTAATGTTCCTGTCTGGTCAGAATGTAGTCTGTATGATAGGTGGATATGGCAAAGATCCCGATGTGGTTTTCCGCCAGCCGCGATGTGATTTTTGCCAGAATCCCAATCAGTGAAAAATCCAGCATGCCCTGGATTCGAAACGCCTTCCATCCGTCCTCCCGCTCCGTCGTGTTCTCTGGTACATGTTCGGTCAGGCAGACCAGAGACTTTTCCTCGTCCGTCTGCCCGGTGAAGCAGAAGACTGCATCCCGATTCACCTGCGAATAATCCGATACTTTACAGATTGAAAAGGTGCCGGGTATTTTCTTTATGTTCATGCCGTCTCCTTTCTTACCCTCTGTCCCCGGATTCCGTACGATCTTTGGTTCCGTGGCTTTTTGTCCCGGACGGTCTGTTTGTCATGGAGCAGATCCGCAGGCATTCCCCCGCCTGTTCCAATTCCATGTACAGATCCTCATGGAAATGAGCCGTCAACGTATGTCCGTTCCAGTCGTATTCCGTACGATTCCATGAGAGAAAACCTTCCGCAAAAAGTTTGTGGTCGATCGGAAACTGCTGCATGCACTGAGCGGTTATGGATATAAATTTATGCATGTCCACCGGCACAAATACCTCTTCCGGAACGCCCGAAAATGCGACAAAGATCGCTCCTCCTGCATGCGGCCCTCTGTAATAGCAGTATTTTTCAGCCAGTCCGCAGGTTACAATGGACAGATTGTGCCCTTGACAGGTATCATCCAGTGCAAACTCCGCCGTTGTCAGCGGCTTTAATCCAAAGCGTTCTCCCTTTTCCTTTGTCTTTTGGGCAAGCTGAATGATCTCCTCCGAAAAACCGTTGATATTCTCCCATCCCCACAGCCAGGTATTGTCCGCTGTTGACTCGCTTCCGAGAAACTGAATGGGATACGCGCGGTTTCCAAACCGGATCGTCCCTTCTGCAAAATCAACATTCCAGTCCTGCCCCTTTACCACGAGCTCGCTGCAGGCCGTCTGTATCGCCATCATCTTTCCCAGACACGCCGAGAAAACCTGGAACCAGTTTCCCCTGTCCAGATCCAGGCCATCGATAAAACTTCCCTGCGTTGTTTCCTTTTTCTTCGTTCTGTGAAATATTCCCATCCGTCTTTCCCTCCGAATATTCAAGTATCATTGCATATCTGACACCCAAAGCAGGTCAGAAAGATACCATGTTTTCCCCACGCCCGAATCAGGCCATTTCGTCAGCAGTTTCCTTAGAGGTTTCCTTAAAGAAAACAACGGTCTTCCCCAAAGCATTCCTCTCTTTGTACAATAAGCTCTTTCAGCCTTTCCAGCTTCTGTAAAAGCTGCTGTTCCTTTTTCTCCGGATCGGCGTCCACGTAATCCACAAAAGAAATCCAACCATCTCTATGGTCATAAACATCGTTGTATAGATATTTGCAGAATTCGATCATGCTGGTATGAGAATACTCATTTCTGATCTGCTCTTTTTTCAAAAGATACCGTTCATCGTTTTCCACAATGATATGGCAGTTCCAGTAGCTGACCACGCAGAGCATCCGGTTTGGTTCCAGAAATCCTTTTACGCAGAATGGACTCAGGGTTTCCAGTCCGTGTATCGCCTGATCCAGCCATTCAAACGCGATATCGTCCAGATAGCTTAAACCGTATGTGGAAGTGCCCTCCAGACCGAAACCGGTCCATCCATTTTCAGGTTTTGTCAACATTCTCTTTCTCCTCACTAAATCTCGTTAAAATTTTCACATTCCTGTCACATGAATCACATTGCCGTGCTGTTCGATCATTTTCAGCAGATCCTCGGTCCTGAGCCAGACCGTCGCCGTATTGTCATTGGGATGTACGCCGATCAACCCCGGCGCATCCGCAAACGCCTGATCCAGGAAAAACTGCACTCTGCACGCCTCATCGTTGAGCAGGCCCAGAGGCGTCACCGCTCCGGGAATGAGTCCCAGCAGGTCCATAAGGTCCCGTTCCGAGGCAAAGCTCAGACGCCTTGTCTGATGTTTCTGCCGGAATTCATTCAGGTCAACCCGCTTGTCCCCTTTCACGGTTATGAGATAATAGTTTCGCTTTTTATCGTCGCGCACAAAGAGATTTTTGGCGTCGGCCTCCGGATAGGGAAGGGCAACGTCTGAAAGCTCTTCCATGTTATAGACCGCCTTGTGTTCCGTAATCTCGTGCCAGATCTTCCGGCTCTTCAAATATTCATAAATTTCCTGTTTGTTCATATTTCCACCTCCGCTTTGGCATACATTGGAGACCATCCGCATTCTGTCCATTATGGCTTTTTCTGCGCAGCCTTTTTCGTAACAGAGACAATTCCGCTTTTGGAAACGCCTCCCTGTATCTGGAATTTTGCCATGCCTCATATCCTTCGCCATAACTGCAGCATTGGAAGGCATGGCAGACCGAAGCAGAAAAAGGATACAGAAATGTATTGATTTCCAGTATTCTGTCCGAACTTCCGGTATATCGGCACAATTCTTCCCCTTCCAGCGGCATTCCAAACGAGCAGCCTCCCTCAAAAAGTTCAATAAACAGAATGTCATGTTTCGAAACCAGATGCCAGATCCAGCTGCTGCTTTCCCCATGCCAGCAAAGCCATTTTTCCTTTTCCGGCCCGTCGAATAACTCCGCAAACGTTTTCAGAAAAATTCCGGGCATCTGCAGGCCGCCCAGATAAGAATTGGATAATCGTACCCGTTTCCCTGCCGTCTCTATCTCCGCAAAGATCCAACCATATTCCACTTTCCATATTCTGAATGCTGCATCCTCCATGTTTTCCATACTCCTGCAACGAACCTTCCCTGCAAATCCTGACGCAGAATTTCCGCATCCCGGCCTCCTGTTTCACAGAACTTTTTTATTCCCAGTATTGAAAATCGTAACCATCCTCCGGTTCCCCGATCTCGTATCCCAGCGCTTCTGTCAATCTTTCTTTCAGCTCGCGATACCATATCTCCCAGACGTCATCCGGCATCGTACCTGCTATCTGAATCCCGCCCGGCTCTACAGATGCCCACAGGTCAATGCCCTCGCCGGTCCATCCCGGCCCCGCATCCGTCCCTGACCAATAGGGCATGGAGCGATAGACATTTCCAATCCTGGTCCATATCTCTTCCGGCGCTGTATAGTGGACATTTAAGTTTACATCATGCTCCACAGGCTTCCTCCTTTCATGCAACGAACATACTCAAAATACAGTCCGTATCAAGACCATATAAAGAATGGTCCCTACGAGTATACTGATCAGCGAATTTCGTTTCCAGCGCTGCAATACAACCACGCTCACAGCGGCGATGAGCTCCGGCAGTCCGAAAGGAGCAACCGAGAATTCCACATCCTTCAGGCAGTAGACAACCAGCATTCCTATGATTGCCGACGGAAGCACTTTTCCCAGATAGACGATATACCCAGGCGTGTTTTTCCGGAAAACCAGAAACGGCAGAAAGCGCAGCAGCCATGTAAAGAACGCCATGGCCAGCACAAGAGCCGCAACATGTACGTCAAAATTCATTCGGTTCCCTCCCTGTCCATCCTGATCCGGCTCTGAACAGCCGTTAAAACAAGCGTAATCAAAAGCATGGCCGGAATCAGAAATTGTTCCGGTCCAAATAAAACCAGGCACAGCAGCGAACACAAAAAGCCTGTCAGCGCCGGAATATGGTTCCCTCCGGAAAGCCACTGCTCCGTAAAAGAAGCGATAAAAAGCGCCGTCATGGAGAATTCAATTCCCTCTGTGGAAAAGGGCAGTACGCTCCCCAGAAAACTCCCGATTACGCTTCCCGTAACCCAGTAGCACTGGTTAAAGAAAGCAACAAAAAAACGGTACCGACTGCCGGATGCTTCCTCAGGGACCTTTCCGTCGCAGAGGAGGGAATAGGTCTCATCCGTCAGGGAAAAGATCAGATACGGCTTGTATTTCCCTGTGTCCTTATAGCGTTCAATCATGGAAATGCTGTAAAAAAGATGACGCGCATTTACCATAATCGTTGTAAGTATCGCTGTGACAACCGAAGCGCCTCCGGCGATCAGGCCCACGCCCACATACTGCATGGAGCCTGCGTAAATAAAACTGCTCATGGCAAATGCCCAGAGTAATCCGTACCCTGCATTCCGAAGCAGGATCCCGAATCCGATTCCAAGGATGATATATCCGGCCAGTACCGGAAGCGATTTATAAAATGCCTGTTTTAGCACAAAAGCGCTTTGGTTTTTCACGCTGATTCCCCGCTTTCTTTGGTTTCCATACCATTATAGCTTTTTCGATCCAAAACGACAACTGTTACTTTTCACATGTCCGAAGCCATGCTATAATTGTCCAGACAGATCCTCGAAACCTGCATCCTGTCTGAAAACATACAGGAAACTCAATGTAAGATCCCTATAAACACCAGGAAAGAAAAGGAGGAAATTCCATGAACGACAAAACCAGATACGAGATTATGAAAAACCGGGAGCTTTTGAAAGGATATCATGCAGCGGACGCCGGTGCGGAAGAGACCGATCAGCAGCAGAAGCTGCCTTCCATTCCCTGCCTTCAGGAAAAAAGGGGAACCGATACCATTCCGCTCCCCACGGACTATGCGTCTCTTTCCTTTTCCGGAAACATCATGGAGCTGATCAGCGGGCGGGAAAGCAGGAGGACCTATGCCGACGCCCCTCTGTCTCTCCTGGAGCTGTCCTTCCTTCTGTGGAGCACCCAGGGAGTCCGCCGTTTTGCCGGGCACAAAAACCCGGTCACCTTCCGGAATGTCCCATCGGCCGGTTCCCGCCACAGCTTTGAGACCTTCCTGTTCGTCCATCAGGTGGAAGGATTGAAAAAGGGCATCTATCACTATCTTCCGCAGGAACACGAACTGGAGTTCTGGGATAGCCGCTCTGATTTTGACGAAGAACTGAAGGACGCCCTCTGCGGACAGCAGTTTGCCGCCTCCGCCCCGGTCCTCTTTGTATGGGCCTCCATCCCCTACCGGATGGAATGGCGCTATGGACAAAAAGCTGCCAAATACCTTCTGATCGACGCCGGGCATGTGTGCGAAAACCTGTATCTGGCCTGTGAATCCATCGGCTGCGGCACCTGCGCCGTCGGCGCCTACGATCAGGACCGGATGGACGATCTTCTGGGATTTCCGCCCGGCCCCTCCGCGGACAGGAACTATATCTGCACGGTCTACGCCGCTCCGGTGGGGAGAAAAGCCTGACAGCTTATGCTCAGTCCTGCTCCAGCACTACTTGAATAAACTTCCTCATCAGAGGAATATACGTAAGCACAAAAACTGCGGAAGCTGCGACGGACGCCGCTTTCCTGCCTTTGGCAGGAATCTGCATGCCCGCCAGAAGCCCCATGGAAAACAGGCAGAACTTCAGCAAAGCCATATCCTTCCAGCTGCTTTTCTGCAGATACCGGTCCGCGTACATAAATAGTTTTTCATTCGTGTCAACCTCCTTTTCATTGGTTTGATGAGTGGACAGTTCCTCTTCGTTCATATATAAGGTCCGTGATCCCGTTATAGCTCTGGGTCTTAACCAGCTTCAGCGGGATCCGGCTTCCATTCTCTCCAAACAGGCGGATCCCGTTTCCCAGCAGTATGGGAATCACAGAAATATAATAGACATCTATCAGATCTTCCTTCCAAAGCTGCTGTACCAGATCAGCGCCGCCGCAGATCCAGATCGCCCTTCCTTCTTTTTCTCTCAGAAACCGTATGAGCCGGCAGGGATCTTCCGCCGAAAACCGTATATTTTCTGCGGAAGCAGGAACTTCTCTGCGGGTGATCACATAGCTGGTCAGATCGCGGTAAACCCATTCATCCGGCGACAGCTCCGTCACGATCTGATCATACGTATTTCTGCCCATGACCACCGTATCCACATGGGCGATAAATTCTGAATACGTATCCCGCATCTCACTGTCGTCCCCATGGCCGCCCAGCCAGTCAACGCCGCCTTCCCGGTCCGCGATATAACCATCCAGACTCATGGCGATAAACAAGATCACTTTCCTCATCTGCAGTTCTCCTTCTCCATCACATAATTCCCAAGCGCGACTCCTCCCCTGACTACAGTCTGCTCCCGTAAAAGCCGGTATCCCCTGGCCAGGAAAAACGGCTTTGCTGTGATGGACGCATGGGTAAGAATCCGCTCCGCCTTTGCCGCGCCTTCCAGCCGGTCGCAGATCGTTGTGGCGACGCCCTGTCTCTGATAGTCCTTATGGACGTACAGCCGGTCCAGATATCCTGTCCTGTCCATATCTCCAAAACCGACAATCCTGTCGTTTATAAAAGCAACCACTGTATCATGTGCGAGGAAAGACCGGTTCCATGCATCCAGGTCCACGCTGCCTGCGGCCCAGGCAAAAAGCTGTTCTTCTGTATA
>Ga0137306_102230_pt1 | contig 16889 bp, 13 predicted proteins | sample Inofroosms_March_FD_97187 | JGI IMG/M metagenome (GOLD analysis project Ga0137306, IMG submission 97187) | Mouse cecal microbial communities from Vienna, Austria - N-Acetylneuraminic and N-Acetylglucosamine D2O microcosms_March | ecosystem: Host-associated > Mammals > Digestive system > Large...
TTCTTACACCCGGGAAGAGACAGAACAGTTTTTGGAGATTGATCCATATTTCACAAGAGAACTGGCGGAGGTTTCTGCCGATCCGGGACAATGCGGGAACCGGTTGTTTGTGGAAGGCTCCGGAAAAGGAACGGTGAAGTTGTGCAATATCAGCCGTGATTCGCCGTCCGGGTGTGGGAGAAACCGTTGTTCCTGTTATCTGGCATACGGCGGACGACGGGATCTGCTGAACCAGGTTCTGTTCGGCCCTCATCCTCTCTTCCGCATTCCCCGGCGTGCCAGAGCAGTGTTTCTGGATATTGCAGGCACCCTGCTTTTTAAAGATGCATTTGGGCAGGAGGAAATCCCGGATATGATTCGGGCAGGTCTGGAAGGACTGTACAGGGACGGGGTTCTTCTCTTTTTTGCCACTACGCTTCCGTATCGGGAGGCAATGAAGCGCTGCAGAACAGTCCGGCATCTGTTTTCCGGCGGTATTTTCGCAGGCGGAGCACAGATAATACTCCATGGTTCAGTGACGGAAACAGGGGAACGCTGGGAATATGTGTATGCGTTGAATGAAGACTGCCTGTCTGTTTTAAGAGAGATGGGAAGCACACTGTGCTGCCGGATTCAGCCATACAGGTCAAAGGAAAGGCTTTACAAAATAACAATGGTCCGTCCGGATTCCACACAGTGGAAAGAGGAAGAACGACGGAAGATATCAGCAGCGCTGCGTGGCGGCGGGATCAGGAGTATCCGGGTTTTTGCGGAAGATGCCTGCCTGCAGATTGTGTCAGAACATGCAGAGAAAGCAGAAGGGGTGCGTATGATCTGCAGACATCTTCATATTTCGCCGGACCAGACGGCGGCGGCGGGAGATTCGCCGGAAGATGCCGGGATGATGGAACTGTGCCAGAGTTTAATTTATAATTGAAAATCCTAAGGGACAAGAGTATACTACGTATGAATAAAGAATTTCCGCATAAGAGAGGAAATATGGGATGAGTGAAGAGAAAAATCTTCTTCTGTTAAAGGAAGAAATCCGTAGTGCGAATCTGGTGCTGGCAGGACTCGGAGAAGGGCTGTCCGGTGACAGAAGTGTTCTTTATCAGGCATTATCTGCGCTTCTTAAGAAGAAGGATTATTTTATTGTCAGTCTACTGGATGACAGGACGGATCTGGAGGCGGCAGGACTGAATCCGGAGCAGATCACGCTTCCGCTGGCGGAAGGAGAGACGCAGAAGAGCTGGGAGCGATATCTGCACTGGCTGTCCTTTACGCTGAATCAGAAGCTCTGTATCCTGGAGCTGGGCGCAGGGTTCGCACATCCGGAACTGATCCGTTTTCCGTTTGAAAAAACCTGTTATTTTAACCGGAAGTCCAGAATGTTCCGGATCAACCGGCAGTTTCCCCAGCTGACGGAAGAAATTGCAGAAAGGGGAGTTTCCATTCAGGCAGATCCGGCGGTGTTTTTGACAGCAGAGTCACGGCCGGAAGAGGAAACCTGACACAGAACAGAAAGAGGACAGAAAATGATTGCACTGATTGATTATGATGCCGGTAATATCCGGAGTGTGGAGAAGGCGCTTATAAAGCTGGGACAGGAAGTATGTGTCACCCGCAGCCGGGAACTGCTCCTGCGTGCAGATAAGGTGATTCTGCCGGGCGTGGGCGCATTTGGAGATGCCATGAAGCATCTGCACGAATATGACCTGGTGGATGTGATTTATGAGATTGTAAAGAAAAGAACACCGTTTCTGGGTATCTGTCTGGGACTGCAGCTTTTGTTTGAGCGCAGTGAGGAGGCACCGGGAGTGAAGGGGCTTGGCATCCTCGAGGGAGAGATTCTGCGAATTCCCGAGGGAGAGGGGCGGAAAATCCCCCATATGGGATGGAATTCCCTGCAGCTTCAGAATAACGGAACGCTGTTTGCAGGGCTGCAGGGACAGCCGTATGTCTATTTTGTGCATTCCTATTATCTGAAAGCCCGGGAGGAACAGATTGTAAAGGCAAGTACCTGTTACGGTACAGGGATTCATGCTTCGGTGGAAAAAGACAACGTATTCGCCTGTCAGTTTCATCCGGAAAAGAGCAGCGGGACAGGACTTCAGATATTAAAAAACTTTGCGCAGCTTGCATAGGAGATAAACAGTATGCTTACAAAGAGAATCATTCCCTGCCTGGATGTACACAATGGGCGGGTGGTAAAAGGTGTAAATTTTGTAAATCTGCGGGATGCCGGTGATCCGGTAGAGATCGCGGCAGCTTATGACCGGGCAGGCGCGGATGAACTGGTATTTCTGGATATTACAGCATCCTCGGATGCCAGAAATACGGTGGTGGACATGGTGCGCCGGGTGGCGGAGACGGTGTTTATTCCGTTCACAGTAGGCGGCGGTATCCGTACGGTAGAGGATTTTCGCGCGCTGCTTCGGGAGGGCGCGGATAAGATATCTGTGAATTCAGCGGCGATCATGCGTCCGGAACTGATTCGCGAGGCGGCGGACAAGTTTGGAAGCCAGTGTGTGGTCGTTGCGATCGATGCCCGCCGGAGAGAAGACGGGAGCGGATGGAATATCTACAAAAACGGCGGACGTGTAGATATGGGGATGGATGCTGTAGAGTGGGCGAAGAAAGTATGTGAGCTTGGAGCCGGCGAGATCCTTTTGACCAGTATGGACTGCGACGGAACGAAAGCAGGTTATGATATGGAGCTGACCCGGATGATTGCGGAGAATGTGCCGGTGCCGGTCATTGCTTCAGGCGGTGCCGGGAGACTGGAACATTTCCATGAGGTACTCACGGCCGGAAAAGCAGATGCGGCGCTTGCCGCTTCGCTGTTTCATTATAAAGAACTGGAGATCCGCGAAGTGAAGACGTATCTGCAGAAACGGCAGGTTCCGGTTCGCCTGTAACGGGATACCAGGAATCAGAAAGAAAAACGACAAAGGAGAAATGAACATGGGAGCAATTCAAAATGACTGGCTGGAGCCGTTAAAACCGGAATTTTCCAAGCCGTATTATAAAAAACTGTATACGACTGTTCAGCAGGAATACAGCAGCAGGCTGATCTTTCCGCCGGCAAATGATATTTTTAACGCGTTTGATTTTACACCGCTGTCGGAAGTAAAAGTTGTGATTCTCGGGCAGGATCCTTATCACGGAGACGGGCAGGCGCACGGACTCTGCTTTTCTGTAAAACCGGACGTGGATACTCCGCCGTCTCTGGTAAATATTTACAAAGAACTTCAAAGCGACCTGGGCTGTTATATTCCCAATAACGGTTATCTGGAAAAATGGGCCAGACAGGGGGTTCTGCTTTTGAATACGGTTCTGACCGTGCGCGCGCATCAGGCAAACTCTCATCGGGGAATCGGCTGGGAAGAGTTTACAGACGCTGCGATCCGCGTGCTGAATGAACAGGACCGTCCCATCGTTTTCCTGTTATGGGGAAAGCCTGCACAGATGAAAAAATCCATGCTTCATAATCCTGAGCATCTGATCCTGACGGCCCCGCATCCAAGCCCGCTGTCCGCTCACAGAGGCTTCTTTGGCTGCCGGCATTTCAGCCGGACCAATGAATTTCTGGAAGCACACGGACTTTCTCCCATAGACTGGCAGATTGAAAACAGATAGAAAATTTATGCAGTTTATATAATTTTTATGGTTATTTAGAATTACTATTGACAAATATAGACAATTTTTATAAAATGTTAAGGTATTTTAATATAATTTTAAGATTTACGGGGAAGTATGGAGGAAATACAGATGGCATTTTGTAAACATTGTGGAGCAGAGCTGAAGGAGGGGGCTGCATTCTGTACGAACTGCGGCAGGAAAGTCGGCAGTCCGGGCCCTTCTTTGGCGGATTCGAATTCTCTGGGAAAAGCACCCGGATATACTTCGGGAAACACTTTCGGTTTTGAAAGCGGGAAAACGGGCGAAGATTATCAGAAAATGCTGCAGAGCGGAATGAACACCGCTTCTTCCACGGCCAGAGGTCTTGGCGATGTACTGAGTCAGACGTGGAAAAGGTTTCTGGAGCGATGCCGGGCAGATAAGAAGTATGCGGCGGCGGCCGGCGGAGTTGCGGCGGCAGTTGCGCTGCTGCTCGTTGTTGTATTTGTTTCAGGGCAGATGGGGAAGAGAGTTCATCTGGAGGACTGTATCGCTGTGGAGGTGTCCGGTTATGACACGGCGGGGACGGCGTATGCTTATCTTGATGAGGAAGCGTTTGCGAGAGCGGTTATAAAGGCAAAAGGCGGGAAAACGAAACTGGACCCGGAGTCCTATGAATGGTACGAACAGCTGCAGGAGCTGGATGTAGCCACGCTTGGCGGACTGGTAAGTCTGGAGATTGAGAAGCCGCAGGGCCTGTCTAACGGAGACGAAGTCGTGGTATCCATTTCTTATGATGAGGAAAGGGCGAAGAATTACGGCGTGACGTTTACCGGAGAGCGCTACATCTATAAAGTAGGAGAGCTTATGCCATTGCAGAGTGTGGATCCTTTTGCGAATCTGTCCGTATGGTTTGAAGGTATAGCACCGGATCTTTATCTGCGTTATGAATATACGGGGACTGACGGACTGTTAAGTACTTATGACTTCACTGCGGACAGGGATTATGGGTTTACAGAAGGGGATGCGGTTACTGTTTCGGTGAACCTGACGGACGAGGAAGTGCTGAACCGTGGTTTTCAGCTGAGCAGCCGTTCAAAAGAATATGTCTGTGAGAATATAGATACTTACATAGGGAGTGCCGGACAGTTGTCTGAGACGACGCTGGAACAGATGAAAAAGGATGCGTCGGACTGTATTGAATCCTATTTTTCCAGTCATTATGATTCCATGTCTTATGAGGATTTAACCTGGGAAGGCTGCTATGTTCTGATTGCAAAAGATTCTGACAGAAAGAGCAGCAGTTTTGTCTATGTGGTAAGTTCGGCGTCAGTCGCTTCCAAAAAAGTATATGATTACAGCAATGAATCCAGAGGAATTCTGGAAGGAATGCCGCTGTTTGGCCGGCAGACGGTTTTCTTCCCGGTTGCATTTCACAATATTATCTGCAGAGCGGACGGGAGTGCGGAATATGCTATGGATTCCAGTATTACAGGCAGCACAGATCTGAGTGTGGACGGATGGAGTTCTGTGGCCGGATATACCAATGTTCGAAAGATGTACAATGAACTGGCAGGAAGCAACAAAGTAAATTATGACATTGAAATCGTGGGAAATGAGGAGGTACTCGCAGACGGCAGTTCCATGGAAGAAGCAGAAAACAGCGCGTACATTCTTCCGACCAGCAGTTCGGAATATCTGTCCATGGCTGACCTGGAGGGACTGACAAAGGAGGAATGCCGCATTGCCAGGAACGAGATCTATGCGCGTTACGGACGTATATTTGATGATGAGGCTCTCCAGGCATATTTCAATGGGAAAGACTGGTATGAAGGAACGATTGCCGCGGAGGATTTTGATGATGATCTTCTGAATGAATATGAGACGGCAAACAGGGATCTGATTGTAGAGTATGAGAGCGATATGGGATTCCGGTAATATGGATCGTGGATTACGCAGAATGCGTGACAGATAAAGGAGGGAAAGCAGTTATGAATTGTGCAAAATGTGGCGCGGAGCTTGAGAAGGATTCCAGATTCTGTGGAGTGTGCGGGGCGCCGGCAGGTGACGTCTCTGTCGGACAGCGGGAAGAGGAACCCGTTCCGGAACGACAGACAGAACGGTATCAGGAAAACCGGCCGGGAGGAAGCAACTATGAGGAATTGAATACGAAGCGGATACGGAAATGGTTTAAAGGACGTCCGCTATGGCCGGCTGTCATTACGGTTCTGGCATTTCTGATGGCGCTTGTCATGGACGAGGGACGCATTGTTCCGGTCATTATCATGCTTATCGGGGCCGCTGTCTGGGCGTACACGTGGATGGGTACGATGGAATCGGACGTACAGATGGTGGATATGGCATGGGATCGGTGCGCCAGATATCTTCAGGGAAGAGGACTGGAAAAGCTGAATCTGATTCAGGAGCAGGTAAGTCTGATTGATCCGGTTGTTGTTACCGGGCGTGGGGAGTCTCCCAATGCATCTTTTGCGAACGCAAAGCTTATGAGACAGAGCAGAAGCCTGTTCTCTCCATTTGGACTGATTGGAGCTGTTATCGGTCTGTTTCGGAAAGACGGAACCGAACTGGATCCGTATGAAGCATACAGAATTGCGGCGGACGAGGGACTGCGTTCCATGCTCAGGCAGCTGACCGTTTATATGTTTACGGATACGCAGATTCTGATTTACAAAGGAAACATTGATATTTCTACGGGAATGATCTATGCTGAAAGTACAGATGAAGTCTTTTACGAGCATATCGAAGGCATGAACTTCACGCAGAGCGTTTACAAAGTGCTGAGGAAGAAACGTTTTGTGAATAAAATATCCGAGGATATAGAACTGTATCTTGGCGGCTGCAGGCTGTCCTCCAGTATCGCAATGGATGCAGGAAAATCGGTGATTGATCAGCAGTTTGCAGCCATGCGCAATCTGATCCGTGATAAGAAAGGTGCATAAAGGTACATGCGGCGAGAAGGGGAAAGGACTGTTCCCCTTCTTGATTGTATACAGCGGTAATGCACAGGAAGAAGAACATGTCAATAGACTCAAGATTACAGTTATATGGGTTTCAGGAGGCACTTATGAGTGTTATGGATGGCAGCAAAAATTTGTATCCGTGTGCTCCGAATATTCCGACACCGGAAGAATTCTATGCGACGTGTCCGGCTGCGAACATGGATCCGGTGATGGAGACAGTACCGGATTTCCTTCCTGTAAGGACATCGGAGAAAGACGCTGAAGGGAAAGAGGAGCGCAGTATGTTGCAGTCTCCTTCTTCCGGGCAGAGTCTGGAAGAAACGGCGGAGAATCAGACAGGCAGAGTCCGTCCGGAAAAAATAAAGGAAGCGCAGGATGGTTCGGAACAGGCGGTTGATGAAGTAGAAGCCGGCAGAAACGATTGCAGGAACGGAGAGTATGAAAAGGCGGTTTCCTGGTTTAAAAAAGGAGTTTCCACAGGAAATATGGAAGCCGTGTATGAACTTGCCATGTGCTATATGGAAGGGAAAGGCGTGCCAAAAGAAGAAAGAACCGCATTGAATCTTTTTTTGAATTATGCAGAGAACGGTACGGACGCTTGGACAAAAGCGCTTGCTAAATTTCGGATCGGACAGATTTATGAAAATGGTTACGGAGGGAAAGCAGGCCGAAAAGAGGCGGAAAAGTGGTTTCGGGAAAGTGCGTCGGAGGGCAATCCCTATGCGGCAAAGAAATTCCGGAAGGGCAGATACGTAAAATCTTAGACGGATAAAGGCAGAAAGAAAACCGCGCAGGAATGAGGATGGTTTTCAAGATGGACAAAAACGGTATCCGGCAGGAAACTTTACAGCATTATCGGGGTAATGTTTTGGGAAAGAAAAGATTGAACAGGAGGAGAACAGGATGACAGTGGGTGCGATTGCAGGAATTGTTCTGCTGATTGTTGTGGCTGTGCTTCTGGGGATCATTTACCAGACGAACAGCAGGACGAAAGAGCAGGAAGAACTCCATCGGGCGGAGATGCATTATGTGCGGGACTGCAGTTCGAGACTGCGGACGTTACAGAGCCGGGTTACCGACCGTGCCGTTGCCGGAAAGCTGGAAAATGCTTTTGATTATCTGCATGCAAGCCCGGCAAAATCGGATGAGTGCGTCATGGAATATGAACTGGAAGTGATTCGCCTGGTGGGTGAGCTGGAAAAAAACATTATGGTATGGGAAGCAGGAAAGACGGCGGAGACTCTTGACAGATTGATGAGCGCGGCAGAGGAACGAAACCGGATCTTAAGATGCAGCCAGTAGAGAGGAGGAATCTTTATGGGACAGCAGATGATTGAATTAAAGTGTCCGGATTGCGGAGCTTCCGTATCTGTTGGGCAGATTGAATGTGATTATTGCCACAATCCAATTACGATTTCAACGTTTCAGAGCGTGTATGATATGCCGGCACCCTGGGTGAACGCGTTTGCAAAGAAATATCAGGCAGCCTTGAAGGAAGATCCGGCCAACGTGCCTTTTAACAAGTCTGCTGCTTTCTGTTATCTGAAACTGAAGCTGTATGAGAAAGCGCAGGCAGCGTTTGAAAAGGCGATCGAAGATAATTTTGATGATGCGGATGTATATTTGTATGCGGCGGTCTGTTTATTGAAGGGAAAACGTCCTTTTCTCGCACAGAAGAAGGCCGTTGATCAGGGACTTGAGTATATAAATGCTGCTCTTTTGATCGAACCAAAGGGAATCTTCCATTATCTGTCCGCCTATCTGAAATATGATTTTTATGAAATGAAACGTCTGCGGATCGTTCCGGGATATCGGGAGGAACTGCAGCTGGCCGCACAGCTTGGCCTGTCAGAGCTGGATAAAACAGAACTGTTCTCCGTGATGGGAGTACAGCGGCCGGCAGGGTTTTAAGGAGGGAAGAATGGGATTATTTTCAAAAAATGCCAATGAAACAGCATATGTGGGAGGCAGAAAACACTGGGCGGATGTGATCAAAAATTCCGGTCCGGGAGAGCTGATGATCTGGAGACAGCCGGAAGAAGATTTTAATACAAATTCTACACTGATTGTCATGCCGGGAGAACAGGCGGTCTTCGTCAAAGGCGGAACGGTGGAGCAGGTGTTTGAAAACGGAACATACAGACTTTCCACAGAAAATTATCCGTTTATCAGCAGAATGAGAAATGCGCTGACAGGGGGAATCAGCACGTTTCACTGTGTGGTATATTTTGTAAGAACTGCTCACAGCGAGGAGATTCGCTGGGGAACCTCTTCACCGATTCAGGCAAGAGATAAGGTTTGGGGTGTACGGACATCCATCCGCGCGCGAGGTTCCTATAAAGTCCATATTGACAATGCAGCCAGATTTCTGGAAAAGCTGGCGGGAGGTCATGCGTCTTTTGAGACACAGGAAGGATTAAACCGTTATTTTATTAATGAATTTCAGAGTAAAATCAAATCGGTTATTTCCGCCGGAGTGAATAATCTTAACACGGAATTGATTGGTCTGGATGCGAAGCTGGATGAATTTTCCGGACTTTTAAAACCGGTTGTGGATGAGATTTTTGAAAATTATGGAATGAAATGCAGCGCTTTTTCGGTATCAGCGCTGGATGTGGACGAAGAAAAATATGACATGATTGATGAGTCGCAGCTTGAGGCGATTAAAAAACGGAATACTGCTCAGGGAGAAGCGTCGGCCATGCAGATTCTGGGTGAAGGCTGGGAGAGACAGCAGGCTGTGAATCTGATGAATACGCTTGCTGCGAATCCGGATGCGGGGGGAATCGGAACCATGGGCGCCGGTCTTGGCATGGGAATGATGGCTGGCGGCATGTTCGGCAGCCTTGCAGGTCAGACCTTTTCTTCTCAGGCTCCCGGTGCAGGCCGTCCCGCCTCGGCGGAAACGGATGTGAAAACGGAAGATCCGGTTGAACGGCTTGGAAAACTGAAGAGACTTCTGGATGCCGGACTGATCGAACAAAGCGAATATGATGCCAGGAAACAGGAAATACTCGAAGGAATATAGCATGCAAAACGGGTGTTTCACAGAAAATCGACGGTCTGTGTTCTGGTCAGACGAATCTTTGTTTCTGCGGGCAGAGTTTATGGCTGTTCATTGAGATCTTTTACAGAGGATAATAGTTTATGGGCAGAGGCCAGACGGCACTGGATGTTTCCAAGTGCCGTCTGGCCTCTGCCGTATTCTGAAAAATTCAGATCAAAACAGATATTTTCATATCATGCAGTATGCTCTTCATGATATGGTCCGGCCTGAACATTCTTAAACGCTGTACTCAGCATCAGTTTGATACGGTTCAGCTGATTTACTTCACTGGCGCCCGGATCATAGTCGATTGCCACAATGTTGGCGCCCGGATGACGGCGGCGCAGTTCTTTGATGACACCTTTGCCGACAATGTGATTGGGCAGGCAGGCGAACGGTTGCGTGCAGACAATATTCTGCGTACCGTTTTCGATCAGTTCCAGCATCTCTCCGGTCAGGAACCATCCTTCTCCGGTCTGGTTTCCGAGGGAGACGATTTTTGCCGCCATCTCCGCCATATGGTCAATATCGGAAGCGGGAGTGAAGTGAATGCTTTCCTTTAACGCCCGATCAGCCGGTCCCCGGAAGAACTGAAGGGTACGGATTCCAAGACGGCCGTTTCTTGCGGTTGTTTTTTTCTTGCCAAGAAACTGTGCGCGGAATTCCGTATTTTTGAAACAGTAGAGCAAAAAGTCCATCAGATCCGGTACGACTGCCTCAGCACCTTCTGCCTCCAGAAGTTCTACCAGGCCATTGTTGGCGGAAGGGGAGAATTTGACCAGAATCTCACCCACGATGCCGACCTTTGGTTTTTCTTCTTTTCTGACTTTGATACGGTCAAAGGTCTCAACGATCCTGCGGCACAGTTTTTTGAATTCCTTCCAGGACGGATATTTTTTCATGAGGAATGTTTTGCACTGTTCGTTCAGTTGTTCATAAATCCGGTTGGATTCTCCGCTGTTCTGTTCATATGGGCGGGTATGATAGAGTACTTTCATAAATAAGTCCCCGAATACAAGCGCATAGACAGCCTTTAAAAGCATCATCGGTGTATATTTGAATCCCGGATTCTTTTCCAGACCGCTCAGGTTGATCGAGATAACCGGAATATCCGGATGACCGGCCTTTTCCAGTGCCTTTCTGATAAAACCAATGTAATTGGATGCGCGGCATCCGCCTCCTGTCTGAGAGATTAATACGGCAGTTCTTGAAAGGTCATATTTTCCGGACAGAACTGCCTGCATAATCTGACCAATCACAATCAGAGAAGGATAGCAGGCGTCGTTGTTTACATATTTGAGTCCCAGGTCCACAGCATCTTTTCCGGCTTTTGGAAGTACGTCTATCCGCAGACCGCAGGAACGAAAGGCGGTTTCCAGCAGATTAAAATGCAGCGGAGACATGTCCGGGCACAGAATCGTATAATTTTTACGCATTTCTTTCGTGAAAACGACACGCTTATAAGCAGAGGAGCGGATACAGCGTTTCTCCTGCTTCTTTTCCCGTACGCGTATGGCAGAGAGAAGGGAACGGATGCGGATCCGCGCGGCGCCCAGGTTACTGACTTCATCAATCTTCAGGCAGGTATAGATCTTGCCGGAACTGCTTAGAATCTCGTCTACCTGATCGGTTGTTACCGCATCCAGGCCACATCCAAAAGAATTCAGCTGGATCAGATCCAGATCGTCCCGGGTTTTTACAAAGTTGGCGGCAGCGTACAGGCGGGAATGGTACATCCACTGGTCCATCACCCGCAGAGGGCGTTCTTCCTCATAAAGATGAGAGACGCTGTCTTCGGTCAGGACTGCAAGTCCATAGCCGTTAATCAGTTCCGGAATTCCGTGATTGATCTCCTTATCAATATGATAAGGCCGGCCGGCGAGAACGATACCGTGGGTATGGTGCTCCTCCATCCAAAGTAATGTTTCTTCCCCTTTCCTGCGGATATCCAGGCGTGTGCGTTCCAGTTCCTGCCATGCATCTTTGGCAGCTGCAGTGATTTCAGAAGCAGTCATACCTTTTTTCCCGCTGAATTCCTCGACCAGACGGGTTGTCAGAACCTCGAGACTCTCAAAGCTTAAGAACGGATTGCAGAATTCAAAACGGCCGGACTGCAGTTCTTCCATATTATTTTTGATATTTTCTGCATAAGAAGTAACAATCGGACAGTTGTAATGATTATTGGCTTCCTGAAATTCAGGGCGTTCATAGGGAACACACGGATAAAAAATAAAAGGTATATTGTGCTGCAGAAGCCATTTCACATGTCCGTGGGCGAGTTTTGCAGGATAGCATTCGGACTCGCTGGGAATGGATTCGATTCCCTGTTCGTACAGTTCGTGTGTGGAAGCCGGGGAGAGAACCACCTCATATTTTAACCGGGTAAAAAAGGTAAACCAGAAAGGATAATTCTCATACATGTTCAGCACACGCGGAATTCCGACCAGGCCGCGGACAGCATGTTCGCCCTGCAGAGGCTGGTAGGAGAATAATCGTTCATTTTTATACGCGAACAGATTGGGAGCGGGATTCTCTCTTTTCTCTTTGCCGAGACCCCGTTCACAGCGGTTACCCGAGACATAACGTCTTCCGCCGGAAAATTTGTTGATGGTCAGACGGCAGTTATTCGTACAGCCATGGCATTTGGTCATGGAGGTAGAATAAGTGAGCGCATTCATATCTTCTTCGGATAACATGGTAGTTGTCTGACCTTCGTAACGCTCCCGCGCAATCAGCGCCGCACCGAACGCGCCCATAATACCGGCGATGTCCGGACGCACCACCTCACAGTCTGCAATCTTTTCCAGACTTCTGAGCACTGCGTTGTTATAGAACGTTCCGCCCTGAACTACGATGTGCTTTCCAAGAGAAGCGGCATCGGAGACTTTAATGACTTTGAACAGCGCATTTTTAATCACGGAGTAGGCGAGACCGGCAGAGATATCATCCACTCCGGCGCCTTCTTTCTGTGCCTGCTTGACACGGGAATTCATGAATACGGTGCAGCGGGTGCCAAGATCTATAGGATTTTTGGCAAACAGCGCCGCATCTGCGAAGTCCTGAATCGAAAGATTCAAAGATTTGGCAAATGTTTCGATAAAAGAACCGCAGCCGGAAGAGCAGGCTTCGTTGAGCTGCACATTGTCCACAGTATGGTTTTTGATGCGGATGCATTTCATATCCTGTCCGCCGATGTCGAGGATGCAGTCTACATCCGGATCGAAAAACTGTGCAGCATAATAGTGCGCGATTGTTTCCACTTCCCCTTCATCCAGCATGAGAGCAGCTTTGACCAGAGCTTCTCCGTAACCGGTGGAGCAGGAGCGGACAATATGCGCTTTTTGGGGAAGATGCGCATACAGATCTTTGAGCGCTTCCAGCGTAATATGTAAGGTACTTCCGTTATTATTATGATAGAAAGAATATAAAAGCGAACCATCCTCTGCCACGAGCGCGATCTTGGTAGTAGTAGAGCCGGCATCGATTCCCAAAAAGCAGTTGCCTTCATAGGATGACAGATCTCCTTTGGTGACCTGTGCAAGATAGTGGCGGGCTTCAAATTGTACGAATGCCGGTTTATCCGCGAACAGAGGCTCCAGCCGTTCTACTTCAAAGGCAATCTGGATATGTTCGTTCAGCTGCCGGATCAGATCTTCCGCCGCTACGGATACCTCTTTTTTGGAAAGAAGAGCGGAACCGGATGCGGCAAACAGATGGGAGTATCCCGGAATAATAGTGTGCTCTTCATCCAGATTCAATGTGCGGATAAAGGTTTGCCGAAGCTCGGATAAGAAGTGCAGCGGTCCGCCGAGAAATGCGACATGTCCTCTGATTGGTTTTCCGCATGCAAGCCCGCTGATCGTCTGATTTACGACTGCCTGGAAGATGGAAGCGGCCAGATCCTCTTTGGTTGCGCCTTCGTTGATCAGTGGCTGAATGTCGGTTTTGGCGAATACCCCGCAGCGCGCAGCAATGGAATACAGCGCCTTATAATCTTTGGCATAGGCATTCAGCCCGGTTGCATCGGTCTGAAGAAGGGAAGCCATCTGGTCGATAAAAGAACCGGTGCCACCGGCACAGATGCCGTTCATGCGCTGTTCCACATTTCCATCCTGAAAATAAATGATTTTGGCATCTTCGCCGCCAAGCTCAATGGCAACGTCGGTCTTCGGCGCATATACCTGAAGAGCTTCTGCCACCGCTACGACTTCCTGAACAAAAGGTACATTCAGGTATTGTGCCAGCGTCAGTCCGCCGGAACCGGTGATGACAGGATATACCATAACCGGCCCCAGCTCTTTTACTGCCCTGGTAAGCAGAAGTGCCAGGGTTTCCTGTATATTTGCATAATGCCGTTCGTAATCGGAGAAAAGAATCTCATGCTTCTCATCAAGTACGGCGATCTTAACAGTAGTGGAACCGATATCGATTCCAAGTCGATAATGATTGTTCATATATTTGGCAGACAGACTGCCCTCACCTCACAGTTTTTTCTTTTGTTTTCCACGATCTATTATATGAAAAGAAAATTATGGAGTCTATTAATAAGTTGTTAAGATTTCCCCAGGTCCCCTCGTTGACAAAGAGCAGGAGAAAAACTATAATAAATGTATTTATATCAATTATACTGCTGCATGAGTAGAAAGGATTCGATTTATGAAATGGCTTGACAGGATGGAACGTAAATATAGAAAATATGCGATTCCGAATTTGATGTATTATATTATTATTCTGTATGCACTGGGATTTGTAGTGGAAGTTGCAGCTCCCAATCTGTATGTACAGTATCTGGCGCTGGATGCGGCGGCAATTTTAAGAGGAGAGGTATGGAGGATCTTTACATTTATTATACAGCCTCCGACCGGAAGTTTCATATTTATATTCTTTTCTCTGTATCTGTATTATATGATTGGAAAGATGCTGGAATATCAGTGGGGGGCTTTTAAATTTAATCTGTATTTTTTCTCCGGTCTGATTCTGCATGTCCTTGCGTGTATCGCGATATACCTGGTTACGGGATATAATCTGTCTTATGGAACCATGTATTTGAACATGTCGCTTTTTTTTGCATTTGCCGCATTGTTCCCGGATGTACAGTTTCTGCTTTTTTTTATTATTCCGATCAAATGTAAATATCTGGGCTATGCCAACGGTCTTTATTTTATTATTACGATTGTTGCAGGGTTTGTTGTGCCTCTGGGAAGCCCTACCTGGCTTTCGCTGGCCAGGTTCGGGATTGTGGCTCTGCCTGCCAACAGCGTGGCGGCGCTGGTATCCTTTTTGAATTTTATCATTTTTTTCCTGGCCATGCGGCGCAATCAGTTTTCTCCGAAGGAAATCAAACGCCGGAGAAGCTATGAGAAAAAAGTGAGGGTGGCTGCTGCAAAAAGTACACAGCATAAATGTGTTATCTGCGGACGTACGGAAAAAGACGGAGAAAACCTGGAATTTCGTTTCTGCTCCAAATGTGCGGGAAACCTGGAGTACTGTCAGGACCATTTGTTTACCCATGAACACCGCAGATAGAAGCGGTAGAAAATCTTTTTATCTGTTAAAATAAGAAAAAGGGAATCGGCAGAAGAATCAGCCCCGACGGGCATTGGGCGCAGCCTGATGTCCGGCGGGGCTGAAGTTTGCTTTGACACGAACGCAATGCATGGTTTTCACATAGGATAGAAAGAAGGAAAAAGAAGAAAGGAATATAAAATTGGCAGATTATCAGAGTCAGAGACATCCTGGTCCCCAAAGGCCGGTCATGCCCGGTCCGTTCAGGCCGGAATTGTTTCCGGTTGCCATGGCGTACGTGCCCTGGCAGCGGTGGCATACCGTATACGATCTCGAAAAGGCATTATGTGCAGGAACTATTTTCCCGGAACTGGATAAACCATTTCTTGGTGTGAGAGGAGGGTGCAGATAATGGCACAGAAACAGCCAACAAGAAAACAGATGCTTGACTGGGTAAATATGGTCAGTTTTGCAGTGACAGAATCCGGTCTTTATCTGGATACGCACCCCGGCGATCCGACTGCTCTGTCATATTTTCAGGAGTACAGCGCCCTTCGAAATCAGGCGCTGAGAGACTTTGCATCTGTGTATGGTCCGCTCACAGTGGATACGGCAAGATCAAATCAGCAGATGTGGGAATGGGTGAATGAACCATGGCCGTGGGAAGGAGGCGTATGTTAAGTGTGGAATTATGAAAAACGTCTGGAATATCCGGTTAATATTAAAAACCCGGACCCGGCTCTGGCCAGACTGATTATTACGCAGTTTGGTGGACCCAGGGGTAAAAAGATAGAATAAAGATGAGACAAGAATATTGAACTTTCAGACAGGTGGTGCTATATTAAATGCATATCTATCATAGTGGGAGGGTAAAACCGGGAGATGAACATCATTATTGCTGGCTGCGGGAAGGTAGGAGGAGCCATTGCCGAGCAGTTGAGCCGGGAAGGCCATGATATTACCGTGATTGATGAGCGGTCGGATGTGGTACAGCGTGTGGCGAATGCGGCTGACGTAATCGGGATCGTTGGAAATGGTGCGAGTTACAGTATTCAGAAAGAAGCGGGAATTGAAAAGGCAGATCTTTTGATTGCAGTGACCAATGCGGATGAAGTAAATCTTCTTTGCTACCTGATCGCCAAAAAAGCCGGGGACTGTCAGACGATTGCCCGAGTGCGTAATCCGGTCTATCATCAGGAGATCCGTCATATCAAAGAAGAGTTGGGGCTCTCGCTTGTAATCAATCCGGAGTGGGCGGCTGCCATGGAGATGGCACGGCTTTTAAGGTTTCCCAAAGCGATTGACATTGACACATTCGCCCGGGGAAGAATCGAACTTCTTCGTTTCCGAATGGAGGAAGACAATCTGCTGTGTGATCGGAAAATAAAGGACATTTCAGAACTGTCTCACTGCGAAGTGCTGATCTGCGTGGTAGAGAGACAAAAGCAGGTATTGATTCCGGACGGCGAGTTTGAACTGAAGAAAGGAGATACGATTTCTATTGTGGCATCTCCTTTGAACGCCAATCGTTTTTTCCGACTTATTGGAATTCAGACCAATCAGGCAAAGAGCACCATGATCATTGGAGGCGGCAAACTGGCCTTTTATCTGGCAAAAAGGCTTCTGGAAATGGGGATTAAAGTCAAGATCATAGACAAGGACAGAGCGTATTGTGAAAAACTCTGTGAGCTCCTTCCAAAAGCCATGATTATCTATGGAGACGGGACCGACCAGGAGCTTCTGGCAGAAGAAGGACT
>Ga0137306_102231_pt1 | contig 16889 bp, 15 predicted proteins | sample Inofroosms_March_FD_97187 | JGI IMG/M metagenome (GOLD analysis project Ga0137306, IMG submission 97187) | Mouse cecal microbial communities from Vienna, Austria - N-Acetylneuraminic and N-Acetylglucosamine D2O microcosms_March | ecosystem: Host-associated > Mammals > Digestive system > Large...
GTTGAACATGGACAGCCGGGCGATCTGATTGCCATTATCGGCAAAGGGCATGAGGATTACCAGGAGGTGGAGGGTGTCCGCCATCCGTTTCTGGACAGCGCCGTGGCAAAAGAATGCCTTGCTGACTGCGGTTTGATGTGAGGGGGAAAAAGACAGTATGGATCGGATGACCATAAAGGAGATTCTGGAAGCCACCGGCGGCCGGCTGCTGCAGGGCGCCGAAGAAACACCGGTGAATCACCTGGTAATTGATTCCAGGAAAATAGAAGAAGGGGACTTGTTTATTCCCTTTCGCGGGGAACGGACGGACGGTCACAGATTTTTATCGGCGGCCTTTGCCTCCGGCGCGGCAGCCTGCCTGACGGAGACGGACCAGGTACAGGTTCCTGCCGGAAAGCCGCTGGTTTTGATCGGGGACAGCCGGAAAGCGCTGCAGGATATCGGGGCTTACTACCGGAGACGGCTATCCCTTATCATGGTCGGCGTCACCGGCAGCGTGGGAAAGACCTCCACACGGGAGATGGTCAGCAGGGCGCTGGCCGCCGGCTTTCGGGTATGCGGCACCCACGGCAATTATAACGGCCAGTTGGGGGTTCCCATGACTCTGTCCCAGATCGGGACGGAAAATGAGGCGGCCGTGCTGGAAATGGGAATGAGCCTGCCGGGGGAGATGGGGATTATCTCTCAGATTGCCCGTGTGGATGCGGCCGTAGTAACGAATATCGGAATCTCCCATATTGAGAGCCTGGGCTCCAGAGACAGAATCTGCCAGGAAAAGCTGCATATCACCGACGGGATGAAGACGGACGGCCTTCTGATTCTGAACGGGGACGACGATATGCTGCGCAAATACGGCCCGGAACAGCCTTTTCGGAAGGTGTGGTACGGCATGGGCGAAAACTGTGATTACCGGGCCGTGGAAGTTCATACCGAAGAAAACCGTGCGGTATTTCATATTCTGAGGAACGGCCGGCAGATTCCGGTCAGGCTGGGTGTGCCGGGGATTCATAATGTAATGAACGGTCTGGCAGCCGTGGCCGCAGCCTGCGAGCTGGGCGTACCCATGGAACAGGCTGTGGCGGCTGTTGAAGGGTTTCGGGGGTTTCCCCGCAGGCTGGAGCTTCTGAAATCCGGCGGCCTGAATCTGGTTGACGACAGCTATAACGCCTGCCCGGATTCCATGAAAGCCGCCCTGCAGGTGCTGTCTTCCATGGACTGCCGGGGAAAGCGAATCGCCGTGCTGGCCGATATGTGGGAGCTTGGGCCGGATTCTCCTCTGTTTCACTATGAGACAGGGGCTTTTGGAGGTTCCCTGAATATAGGGGAATATCTGATGATCGGAGAACGGGCCAGAGAGATCGGCCGGGGCGTGGAGGAAACCTGCCCGAAAGCCCGCGTTCAGTATTTTATGGATAACGCATCGGCGGCAAAGGCCCTGAAAGCAATTGCGGAACCGGAAGATCTGATTCTGCTGAAAGGGTCCAACGGAATGCATCTGAATGAGATCATCGGGATTTTAGCAGGCGGAGCAGACGGAACCTGTCCGCGGGAATAAAGATATGGAGCGCCAATGATTTATGCTGATGTGATTGTGGATATCGCACTGGGGAGTCTGGACCGGGTATTTCAGTATCGGATTCCGGATTCCCTGGCGGGAAACCTTTCGGAAGGCTCTCCGGTAATCGTCCCTTTTGGAAAGGGCAACCGGATGATTACCGGCTATGTGACCGGCTTTTCCGATTCCACGGATTATGACCCCGGCGCCATAAAGGAGATACACAGTCTTGTGATCGGCGGAATGTCGATTGAGCAGCGGCTGCTTTCTCTGGCTGTCTGGATGAAAAAAAAGTATGGCTGTACGCTGATTCAGGCGATGAAAACGGTGATGCCCGTAAAGAAAAAGATTCAGCTCCGCAAAGACCGGTGGCTGGTAAGGCAGATGAAGGCGGAAGAATTGCACGGTCTTCTGTCTGTCTGCCGGAAGAAAAACCAGAAGGCCCGGATTCGCCTGCTGGAAGCGCTTTTGCAGGACGAGGCCATTCCCTATGATGTGGTGCTGAATAAATTAAATATCGGAAAATCCACACTGGACAGCATCCTGGAGGCAGGGGCGGCCCGGCTTGTGGAGAAGGAAAAGGGGAAGACGGCGGAAGATCGGAACAGGGAACAGACGGCGCCGCTTTTTGCGTTAAATGAAGGGCAGCGCCGGATCGCAGAAGATTTCATAAAGCATTTTGACAGTCAGGATCCGGGCATTTCCCTGGTTCACGGCGTAACAGGCAGCGGCAAGACAGAACTGTATATGGAAATGATCGCCCATGTGACGGCGCAGGGAAAGCAGGCCATTATGCTGATTCCGGAGATTTCCCTGACTTACCAGACAGTGATGCGGTTTTACCGCAGGTTTGGAGAACAGACGGCCTTCATCCACTCGCGTCTTTCTCAGGGAGAGCGGTATGAGCGGTTTGAACAGGCGAGAGCCGGACAGGTAAATATTATGATCGGCCCCCGGTCAGCCCTGTTTACGCCTTTCGAGCGGCTGGGACTGATTGTGATCGACGAGGAACATGAGGGGGCCTACAAAAGCGAGACGGTTCCCCGCTACCACAGCATCGACGTGGCAAAAAAACTGGCCCGTGACGCGAATGCCGGGCTTGTATTGGGGTCCGCCACGCCGTCGGTGGATTCCTATACCCATGCGTTAAAAGGAGCGTACCGGTTATACCGCCTTGACCAAAGGGCCCAGAAAGGCAGCGTTCTGCCGAAAGTGACCGTGACTGATCTGCGGGAGGAGTTAAAACAGGGGAACAGGAGTATATTCGGCAGGGCGCTGTATCAGGCGGTTTTGGACCGGCTGGAAAGAAAAGAGCAGGCGATGCTGTTTTTAAACCGGCGGGGCTATTCCAGCTTTGTATCCTGCCGAAGCTGCGGACAGCCGGTCAGTTGTCCCCACTGTGACGTATCGCTGAAATCCCACCGGAACGGACGGCTGGTCTGTCATTACTGCGGCTATTCCATTCCCATGCCTGCTCTCTGCCCTTCCTGCGGCTCTCCCTATATCGCCGGTTTCGGCGCCGGGACGCAGAAGGTGGAGGCGCTGGCCGCCAAAACCTTCCCGCAGGCCCGGATTCTCCGGATGGATCAGGACACCACGTCGGGAAAGGACGGGCATAAAAAAATCCTGGCCGCTTTTATGGCCGGGGAAGCGGATATTCTGATCGGTACCCAGATGATCGTAAAAGGGCATGACTTTCCAAATGTAACGCTGGTGGCGGCGCTGGCGGCGGATTTGTCGCTGTACGCGGGGGATTTCAAGAGTACGGAGAGAACCTTCCAGCTATTGACCCAGGCTGCCGGCCGGGCCGGGCGGGGAGAGAAAGCGGGAGAGATGATTATCCAGACTTACGCGCCGGAGCACTACAGTATTCAGGCGGCGGCGAGACAGGACTATCAGATGTTTTATGAGGAGGAAATGACCTACCGCAGAATGATGGAATACCCTCCGTGTAAAGAAATGGCCGTGGTTACGCTCTCTTCCGGGAATGAGGAAAAAGCGGCGGCGGCGGCACGGGAAATCGCCGGACGGCTGACCCGGTTCGGCCCGGAAGGGCTGCAGGTGATTGGCCCGGCGGATGCCTATATCTCGAAAATCAACGATGTTTATTATAAGACGATTTATATGAAATCCGCCGAGATACGGCTGATTTTGAACGCAATTCAGGATGTCCGGGGATTTTATGAATGGACGGATTGGAAAAAAAGTGTTATGATACAATTTGATTATATGTAAATGGAAAGGCAAGGAGCGATAATATGGCCATCAGAAACATACGGATTTTGGAAGATGACATTTTAAGAAAGCACTGCAAGCCGGTGAAGGAAATGACGCCGAAGACGAGGAATCTGATTGAGGATATGCTGGATACCATGTATCTGGCCGGCGGCGTAGGGCTGGCGGCGCCCCAGGTAGGTATTTTAAAGCGGGTTGCGGTGGTAGACGTAGGAGACGGCCCCATTGTGATGGTGAATCCGGAGATCCTTGAGACTGCCGGGGAGCAAAGCGGCATGGAAGGCTGTCTGAGCCTGCCCGGCAAGCATGCCCTGGTTACTCGTCCCAACTATGTGAAAGTAAAGGCATATGACAAAAATATGGAGCCTTTTGAGGTAGAAGGGGAAGAACTGCTGGCCAGGGCTATTCTCCATGAATACGACCATCTGGAGGGGATCATGTATGTGGATATCATGGAAGGTGAGCTGGAGGATGTGCCGGAGGAAGAAGAGTAGCTATCCGGGAGGAAGCTGCTGGAACTGTGCATAAGGAGGCGGCATTATGAAAATGATATATATGGGAACACCGGATTTTGCCGTGGGCCCTCTTACGGCACTGATTGAGGCCGGGCATCAGGTGGCAGCCGTGATTACCCAGCCGGACAAGCCGAAGGGCCGGGGAAAATCAATGCAGATGACGCCGGTCAAGGAAGCGGCCCTTTCTCATAACATTGCGGTTTATCAGCCCCGGTCAGTGAAGGACCCGGATTTTATGGAGACTTTGCGGGGAATAGAAGCGGATGTGATTGTGGTAGCTGCCTTCGGACAGCTTCTGCCAAAAGAGATTCTTCACATGCCCCGGTTCGGGTGTCTGAATATCCATGCCTCCCTTCTGCCCTGTTACCGGGGCGCTGCGCCCATTCAGTGGGCGGTGATCGACGGAAGGGAAAAGACCGGCGTGACGATTATGCAGATGGATGAAGGACTGGACACCGGCGATATGCTGCTGATAAAAGAAGTGCCGTTAAGTCCGGACGAGACCGGTGGATCCCTGTTTGATAAACTGAGCGAAGCCGGTTCCGCTTTGATTGTGGAGGCTTTGAAAGCATTGGAAGGTTCCGGCCTGACGCCGGTTCCCCAGACCGGGGAAAGCTGCTATGCCCCGATTCTGACCAAAGCCATGGGAAAAATCGACTGGAATCAGTCGGCCGTAACGATTGAACGGCTGATCCGGGGGCTGAATCCCTGGCCCAGCGCCTATTCCCGGCTGAACGGAAAGACGCTGAAATTATGGGCGGCCCGCCCCTCCGGGGAGGATGCTTCCCCATGTCTGCCGGGACAGATCGTCCGGGTAAACCGCCGGGAATTCGGTGTGAAAACCGGGGACGGCATTCTGTATATTACCGAGCTGCAGCCGGAGGGAAAGAAGCGGATGGATGCGGACGCCTTTTTAAGAGGATATCCTTTGGAAGAAGGAATGCGGTTCGAAGACTGACGGAAAAACTTCCGGTTTCATCCGAAAACCTCCGAATATCTGCGCGCAGTTGTACCTGTTGGAATAAAAAAGAAAAGAAGTGATATGATGTTCAGACCTGTGTTTGACCCAACTTATCTGCTGGTGCTGGCCGGCGCCGTTTTATCCATGCTGGCTTCGGCAAAGGTAAAGTCCACCTATGCCAGATATGCCAGAGTAGGAAGCCGGACCGGCATGACAGGAGCGGACGCGGCCCGGAGAATCCTGGATTCCCAGGGAATCTATGATGTGTCCGTACAGCAGGTGGCCGGAGAACTGACCGACCATTATGACCCGTCGGCAAAAGTCCTCCGTCTGTCCTCCTCCACCTATGGCTCCACCTCGGTGGCGGCGCTGGGCGTGGCAGCCCATGAGTGCGGCCATGCGGTGCAGCATGCCCATTCCTATGCACCTTTGAAGTTCAGAACGGCGCTGGTGCCCGCGGCCAATCTGGGCGCCACCATTGCCTGGCCCCTGCTGATCTTCGGTCTTCTGATTTCCGGACGGAATTCTTTTCTGATCCAGATCGGTATCCTGCTGTTCAGCCTGTCCGTGCTGTTTCAGTTGGTTACTCTTCCGGTGGAGATTAACGCTTCCGCCAGAGCCTTAAAGCTTCTGGGACAAACGGGAATTCTGTACCGCGACGAGACAGGCGCAGTGAAAAACGTGCTGTCTGCCGCGGCTCTTACCTATGTGGCCGCGGCCGCCGCATCTTTGCTGCAATTGCTGCGCGTGATGATTCTGTTCGGAGGACGCAGAGACAGTGACTGAGAAAACCGCCAGAGAAGCGGCCGCCATGCTGGCTGAAAAAATACTGGATGAAAAAGAATATAGCCATATCGCGCTCCGGACTTTTCTGGACGGCGCATCCTGGATGGACAGACAGGACAGAGCGTTTCTGTCCAGACTGATAACCGGTACGGTGGAACGGTGCCTGTTTCTGGACTATGCCATCGACTGGGTTTCCAAAGTAAAAGTAAAAAAAATGAAGCCGCTGATCCGGGCCGTTCTGCGCACCGGGGCTTATCAGATTTTTTTTATGGACGGCGTGGCGGACCGGGCTGTCTGCAATGAGGCCGTCAATCTGGTAAAAAAGCGCAGGATCAATAACCTGTCCGGTTTTGTCAACGGCGTTCTGCGCAGTCTGATCCGGGAAAAGGAAGCCATTCTGGATCTGTCCCGGATTCCGGATCGGGACCGGGCGATGTCCCTGACCTATTCTATGCCGGAATGGATCATAAAAGAATGGCGGGAAATGTTTTCCGGCGATGTGGCGGAACGGATGTTAAACAGCTTTTTAAAGGAATCCCCGGTTATGGTCCGGGTAAATACCAGCCTGGTTTCGACAGACCAGGTGCTGAAATCCCTGGAAGCCCAGGGCGCGAAAGGAGAACCCGGTCCCTATTTTCCGTCCAATCTGATGCTGTCCGGGTTTTCCCGGCTGGAAGAACTGGAATGTTTCCGAAAAGGCTGGATACAGGTGCAGGATACCAGCTCGCAGATGGCAGGATACCTGGCCGCGCCCGAAAAGGGAAGCCGGATAATCGACGTGTGTGCCGCACCGGGCGGAAAGACCCTTCATGCGGCCGATCTCCTCTGCGGGACAGGGCATATAACATCCTGTGATCTGTCCGAAGAAAAAGTAAGGCTGATCCGGGATAATGTGCGCCGGATCGGATTTCAGAATATAGAACCGGTGGTCCATGACGCGCTGGATAAAAATCCGGCGTGGGTGGAAACGGCTGATCTGGTCATTGCGGATCTGCCCTGTTCGGGACTGGGCGTGATGGGAAGAAAGCCGGATATCCGCTATCGTATGACGAAAGAGAAACTGCCGGAGCTGCAAAAGCTGCAGCGGGAGATTCTTACCGTGGTGTCCGACTATGTAAAACCGGGCGGAAAGCTGGTCTTTTCTACCTGTACCGTAACCAGAGAAGAAAATGTGGACAATGTGCGGTGGATCACGGAACAACTGCCGTTTCAGCCGCTGGATTTGTCGGCGGCACTGCCGGAAGGGCTAAAAACCGCCACGGCGAAAGACGGATATGTGCAGTTGCTGCCGGGCGTTCATCCCTGCGACGGTTTTTTTATATCGGTGTTTCGGAAAAAAAGATAAAAATCCGGTGAAACCTTTTGCAGAAAGTCCGGGTATGAAGGAGTGCCTGCAAAGCCCTGTAAGGAGTTTGAAAATTTGAAAGAAATACGTTCCATGACGCTGCCGGAGCTTACCCGGACGCTTGAGGAGGACGGAGAAAAAAAGTTCCGGGCAAAACAGATTTTTGCCTGGCTTCACGCCAGACAGGCGGAAAGCTTCGACGAGATGTCGGATTTGTCGCTGGCGCTGCGCGGAAAACTGAAAGAACACTGTGAGCTGGTGACATTAGAGCAGGCGCAGGTTTTCGTATCCGCGCTGGACGGTACCAGAAAGTATCTGTTCCGTCTGCCGGACGGCCATCTGATCGAAAGTGTGTTTATGAAATACAGGCACGGAAACAGCGTCTGCGTATCCTCTCAGGCCGGCTGCCGGATGGGGTGCCGTTTCTGCGCCTCCACGCTGGACGGACTGGCCAGAAGCCTGCTGCCTTCGGAAATGTTGGAGCAGGTATACCGGATTGTCCGGGATACGGGAGAAAAGATTTCCAATGTGGTGATTATGGGTTCGGGGGAACCCATGGATAATTATGAACATGTCCTCCGTTTTATCCGTCTGCTGACTGATGAAAACGGTTATCATATGAGTCAGCGGAACATTACCCTCTCTACCTGCGGTATTGTTCCGGGGATCAGAAAGCTTTCGGAGGAAGGGCTTCCGGTGACGCTGGCCCTGTCTCTGCACGGTTCCTCCGACGAGGAACGGAAACAGTTGATGCCCGTCGCCAGAAAATACCCGTTGCAGGAGGTACTGGCCGCCTGCGACGAATACTTTGAAAAAACGGGCAGAAGAATCAGTTATGAGTACAGTCTGGTCAAAGGGGTCAATGATTCCGAAGATCACGCCAGACGGCTGGCAGCCCTGCTGAAAGGAAAAAACTGTCATGTAAATCTGATTCCGGTTAATCCGATTAAGGAACGGTCTTATCGATCCATCAGTCGGGCAGAAGCGGCAAAATTTCAATTAACTCTTGAAAAATATGGAATAAATGCTACTATTAGAAGAGAGATGGGCAGGGATATTCAGGGAGCCTGCGGGCAGTTGCGCCGGGATTATGCAGGTGCGTCCCTTTCATGATAGATATTAATACACGAGAGGAGGAAGACAGATGCTGACTTATGCGTTGACAGACATAGGACGGCGCAGAACGGTGAATCAGGACGCCGTGTTCTGTTCCGGGCAGTCTGTTGGGCGTCTTCCAAATTTGTTTATCGTAGCCGACGGTATGGGCGGCCACAACGGCGGAGATTATGCGTCTTCCTTTGCGGTGCGCCGTATGACGGAGATTTTGGAACAGGAAGAACCGGAATATTCGTCCCCGTCCCTTTTGTTGAAATACGCGATGAACCAGGTTAATACTGAGCTTTTTCGGGAAGCATCTATTTATAAAGAGTATTCCGGTATGGGAACGACGATGGTGGCCTGCACCATTGACCGCGACAGGATCACTGTGGCAAATGTGGGAGACAGCAGACTGTATGTCTGCGGGCATGTCTTACACCAGATTACCAGAGACCATTCTCTGGTGGAAGAAATGGTACAGAAAGGAACCCTGGAAAAAGGAAGTACCAGTTATCTGAAAAATAAAAATATCATCACCCGGGCAGTGGGCGTGGAAGACGGAGTGGAAGTGGATATCTTCCATGCCAGGCTGGATCAGGGGCAGTGGATTCTGATGTGCTCCGACGGGCTGACCAACATGGTGGAGGACAGCCAGATTGAACGGATATTGAGAAAAGATAATGACATACGCATGGCGGCGGAACATCTGGTAAGCCAGGCGAATGCAAACGGCGGCCAGGATAATATCGCAGTCATTCTGATCGATCCGGAATATATGCCCTTGAGCTGATAAAAAAGTATGCTCTTGCGCATAACAGAGAGTAGGGGTACATAGACGTACTTTGGTTCTCACCCAAGTATCATGGGAAAGTCTTTAGTGCTTTCATACGGTACAAGAAAGGACGTGTGTATCATATGTTGAGATCAGGAATGTTCCTGGGGGGACGGTATGAGATTCTTGCGTGGATCGGCAGCGGCGGAATGTCCGATGTCTACCGGGCGAAATGCCATAAATTAAACCGTTATGTAGCCATAAAGGTTCTGAAAAGAGAATATAACAACGATACCACTTTTGTGTCAAAATTTCAGGCGGAGGCGGAAGCCGCCGCGGGCCTTGTCCATCCCAATATCGTAAATGTATACGATGTGGGACGGGAGGGGGATATTTATTATATTGTGATGGAGCTGGCGGAGGGCGTCACCTTAAAGCAGTACATTCAGAATAAGGGAAAGCTGGAGATTGCCGAATCCATCAGCATTGCCATGCAGATTGCCCAGGGGATTGAGACTGCCCACAGGCATAACATTGTCCATCGGGATATCAAGCCTCAGAATATTATTATTTCCGCGGACGGCAGGGTGAAGGTGACGGACTTCGGCATCGCCAAGGCGGCCTCCACCCAGACCATCAGTTCCAATACGATGGGTTCCGTCCACTATATTTCCCCGGAGCAGGCCAGGGGCGGCTACTGCGACGAGCGCAGCGATATCTACTCCCTCGGCATTACCATGTATGAGATGCTGACCGGCCGGGTGCCCTTTGAAGGGGATTCCACGGTGGCCGTTGCGTTGCAGCATATCCAGGGGGAGATGATTCCGCCCAGAATGTTAGAGCCGGTGATCCCGGTCAGTATCGAAAAAATTATATTAAAATGTACGCAGAAAAAGCCGGAACAGCGTTATACTTCCGCCACGGAGCTGATCGTGGATCTGAAACGGGCGCTGATGACGCCGGACGAGGATTTTGTGAAAGCGGTGCAGTTGAACACCGACGGTCCCACGATTATTTTTTCCGACGAGGATGCCCAGCGGATCAAGGCAGAGGCCAAGCGGGCGGCTGCGGTCAGGAATAACAATGAGGCCATGGCCGAACAGGCTTATCAGCTTGGCATCGAGGACGAAGAAGAAGACAGTGAGCCGGAGGAGTCAGATTCCTTTGAGGATGAGGAGGATGAGGATGTAGATCACCGGTTTGAGCGGATTGTGACGGTGATCGGCGTGGTAGTGGCCGTGATTATCGCTCTGCTGGCTCTGTATGTGGCGGGCCGGGCATTCGGTGTGTTTTCCAGCAGCAGAGGCAGCAAAAAGCCTACGGAAACCTACAGTCAGGAAGAAGAAGACGGCACGATGACCACCATGCCCAGCGTGATCGGCGACACAAAGGAAAAAGCGGAGGAAAAGCTGAAAGAAGCTTCTCTGGGGCGCCGTTTTGCCTACGATTATTCGGATAAATATCCGGAAGGATATGTAATCGCTCAGGAATATGAGGCCGGCAGCAAAATCAGCAAAAATACCCAGGTGCTTCTCACTTTAAGCAGCGGTAGCAGCACCGTAACCATACCGGAGTCCATACTGGGCATGTCCGAGACGGCGGCCAGACGGGCGCTGAAAAACCTGGGGTTAGAAGTAGAGGTACGGACCGGGTATGACGATAACAGCGAACCGGGCGAAGTTTATGACTGTGAGCCTGCCATCGGCGGTTTGGCGCCCATCGGCTCTACCGTAACGATATATATCAGCCAGGGTCCGGAAGTGACCACCACGGTAGTGCCGGATCTGTACAACCGGCCGGAGGCGGACGGTCTTGCCCTTTTGCAGCAGAGCGGCCTGAAAGCAGGGCTGCGTACCGAGCAGCCGGATGAGGTCGTAGCCGCGGGAAATATTGTGGGGCAGAGTGTGATCGCAGGTACGACGGTGGAGGCGGGAACGGAGGTCGCCTATATTGTCAGCACAGGAAGCAGTACCAGCACCACGGTTGTTCCGAATCTTCTCGGAGAAGAAGAAGAAAGGGCTGCCTCCTTGCTGGCCGTCAATAAACTGAACCTTGGCACCGTAACCCAGGAATTTGACAATTCAGCGCCGGTGGGCACCGTAATCTGGCAGAGCGAGGCTTCCGGTTCCACGGTGGCCGAGGGAACGGTGGTAAATGTGATTGTCAGCAAGGGAAAAGATGCGGTGACGGTTCCGAATATTATGAACCATTCCCAGTCGGAGGCCCAGAGAAGTCTGGCGGAATCAGGACTGGTGGGCAATCATGATATTACAAAGGACAGCTATCACGATTCTGTCCCGGCAAACGCGGTGATCGGCATGGATCACACGGCAGGCGATCAGGTGGGCAGAGGCACGACGGTCAATTACTGGCTGAGTCTGGGGCCTGCGCCTGTGGAACAGCCTGACGACGGCGGCGGCGTGCCGGTGGAAGGACAGGGCGATTATTCAGGCCGCGAGGATCTTCCGGTTCAGTAGGAAGGTCCTTGCGGCAGAAAGCCTGCGGTTTTGCGCAGGGTGAATGGCGGATGAATGGCAGAACATGAAACTGTGATGAATGGGAAAATTATAAAAGGAATCGGCGGATTTTATTATGTTCATGACGGGATCGGACAAATCTATGAATGTCGTGCGAAAGGGATTTTCAGAAACCGTAAGATGAAACCGCTGGTGGGAGATCGGGTGCGGATTCAGGTGCTTGATGAGAAAGAAAAGGTGGGGAGTCTGACAGAAATTTATCCCCGGACCAACCAGCTGATTCGTCCGGCCACGGCGAATATCGACCAGGCGCTGATCCTTTTTGCCGTGGCGTCTCCCAAACCGAATCTGGATCTTCTGGACCGTCTGCTGATCTCTATGGGTCTGCAGCAGATTCCCTGTCTGATCTGTTTCGGGAAAATGGATCTGGCGGAGGATGAAACAGAAAACCGACTGCGGGAAATCTACGGAAACACCGGATTCCCGTTGCTGTTTATCAGCAATTATGAAAACAGGGGGCTTGACCGGGTGGAACGGCTTCTGGAGGGAAAAACCACCGCGCTGGCCGGGCCCTCCGGCGTGGGAAAGTCCTCCCTGCTGAACAGACTGATTCCGGACGCAAAGATGGAAACGGGGGCGGTCAGCGAAAAGATTCAGCGGGGCCGTCATACCACCAGGCATTCAGAGCTTTTTTATATGAAACCCCATACCTTTGTTATGGATACGCCCGGATTCAGCTCCATGGATATCGGCGGGATACCCTGTGAAGAACTGAAAAACCACTATCCTGAATTTCAGAAATATGAGGGGCAGTGCCGTTTTACAGGCTGCGTTCATGTCAGCGAACCGGACTGCCGCGTGAAGCGGGCAGCGGAAGCAGGGGAGATTGCCGGACACAGATATGATTCCTATCGGTTTCTGTACGAAGAATTAAAGGCTGTCCGGAAGAAATGGTAGGATCTGCGGCAAAGCATGGCCGATTGTCCGGAAGCGGAGCCGGCAGAAGATGCCAGTGAGGAGTAGGATGATGTTAAAATTAGCGCCGTCGCTTTTGGCGGCGGATTTTTCCAGGCTACATGAGGATATCAAAGTGATCGAAGAAAGCGGGGCGCATTACCTCCATCTGGATGTGATGGACGGGATGTTTGTCCCCAGTATTTCGTTTGGCACGCCTGTGATCAGCAGGCTGCGTTCCTGTACGGATCTGAAATTTGACGTGCATATGATGGTAGAGGAACCGGGACGGTTTGTACAGGATTATGCGGAGGCGGGCGCCGACCTGATCACGGTTCATGCCGAGGCCTGCCGCCATCTGGACCGAACCGTAAGGCAGATCCGCAGACTGGGCATAAAAGTGGGCGTGGCGCTGAACCCGGCCACTTCTCTGTCTGCGCTGGACTATATTCTGAATGAGGTGGATATGATCCTGCTGATGTCGGTGAATCCCGGCTTTGGCGGTCAGAAATATATTCCCTATGTGACGGAAAAAATTAAAATTCTGCGAAGCTGTCTGAATGAGCGGGGGCTTTCTGCGGATATCCAGGTGGACGGCGGTGTCAGTCTGGAAAATGCGGAAGAGATCGTAAGGGCCGGGGCCACTGTGCTGGTAGCCGGCTCCGCCGTATTTAAGGGGGATATCCGAGAAAATACAAGGGCGTTTATAAAATTGTTAGAGGAATGTGAACCGTGGAAATGATGGCGGAAGAAATAGAAAATCTGGAAAAGAAGAATGGCGGGAGCATACTGCTGGTCAGCGGCGGAATGGCAGACCGGGCCTTTGTAACGGATTTTATGACAAATCGCCGGTATGATCTGATTCTGGCAGTGGACGGCGGCCTGCGCCTCTGTCATGACGCCGGTATTCTGCCCACCCATCTGGTGGGCGATTTTGATACGGTGGAAGCGCCATTGTTAGAACAATATGCCAGCCTTCCGGGGATATGTGTGATCCGGCATAAACCGGAGAAAGATGCCACGGATACGGAACTGGCCATGGAGCTGGCGATTGAGCTGCATGCCGCACAGATTCATATCCTGGGAGGCACCGGCAGCCGGATCGACCATTCTCTGGCAAATATATATACGCTGCTTCATGCCCACAGAAAGCAGATTCCCTGTACGATGTATGATGCCTGTAATAAGCTTTCCCTGCTGGAAGGGGAACGGATAATCTCCAGAGATGAGCAGTACGGAGACTATGTATCTCTGCTGCCGGTAACGGAAACCGTGAAAGGGATTACACTGGAAGGGTTTAAATACCCTCTGCAGGAAGCAGTGCTGTCCATCGGCAGCAGTCTGGGGATCAGCAACGAGATTGCCGCTCCCCGGGCCACAATCCGATGCCGGCAGGGGATTCTGCTGGTGGTGGAATCGAGAGACTGATTCCGTTCTTTACAATTTATAAATCAGTATGGTCAGGATGCCCTGATCTGCAAATGCCTGAATCTGGATGGGTTCGGGAAAGATATTGGTAAATTTCAGATCCAGGGCATTGCCGGCAATCGTAGCGTCAAATCCTGCCGGAATATAGTCGACCTGCAGGGAATGGGGATGCCGCTCGGTGGCGGGAAGGCCGGCGCTTAACATGGCTGCGTACAGAGTAGAGGAAACCTGGCAGATTCCTCCGCCCATTCCGGGAACAAACTGGTTATTCAGAATGATGTAGCCGTCTACATAGCCGTTGGCGGCAGTCCTCGGCAGAATCGTCTGGTTGAAGGAAAAGCTTTCTCCGGGCCGGATCACAACGCCGTTGATTCTGGATGCGGCCACATACACATTGACCGCCCGCGACGCATTCGGATCGTAGGCCGTGGCGTAGCCGCCGATCAGCGTACCGGCAGGCGCCGCCGCGGGAACGGAGGGCTCCGCAGCAGCAGGAGCGACAGGCGCAGCGTTGTAGGCTATGGCATTGCGGCCCTCGGCCTTTCCGTATTGTTCGTAATGAACGCAGTAAGTATAATAATCATTTCCAAAGACAGCCTGTAAGTCAGGATAATTATTCCGGTAGATCTGACAGTTAAATTCGGCGCTGCCAGACCGGCCTTCCGCCAGCCCGAACGTTATATAATGGCGGTATAAATGATTGTAATCATACCCCAAAGCGGACTGGAGATCCGGGTTGTTATAGTAATAATAATCGGCGTCAAAAGTCAGATTCGTAAGCTGTGCCGGCGCTGCCGCAGCAGAGATTCCGCTCCCGCACAGGATGCAGAAGCATAAAAATATGGAAATAAAAAGGCTTATTTTCTGTTTCATAAAGTTTCCTCCGGGTGATTGATAAAATTAAGACATATAAAAAATTGTATCATACAATGGAGGATAATGGAAGCAGTTTCATAAATTAATATTTTTAATAATATCATTGACTTTATTAATGAATAAAAGTATAATTGAGAAAACAATAACATTTGATACGGGACAGATGGATATCCGGACCGGCAGAGAATGGCAGATGGAAAGAGAAGGAGACAAGGGATGGATTTTAAACAATTGCAGTCATATATTACGGCGGTAAAATATAAAAGTTTTACCACAGCGGCGGAAAAGCTGGGGATTTCTCAGCCTACGATCAGCACGCATATCCGGATTCTGGAGGCAGAGCTGGATGCCAGGCTGCTCAGCCGGAATGCCAAAAGTTTTGAGGTTACCCAGAAGGGCTGGGAGGTTTACGAATCCGCCCAGGATATCCTGCGGGTCTGGGAGGATATGTTAAACCGCTGGGGCGATGAGGAGTCAAGAGTGATCCGGCTGGGCGTCTCCACGATTCCTTCTTCCTATATTCTGCCAGAGGTACTGCCGGACTTTAAGAAGCGGTACGAAACGGTTTGTTTTGAGATCAGTCAGGAGGACAGCCGGGCAATTATTGACGCGGTTCACAGCGGCAGCTATGATATCGGACTGGTGGGAATGAAGACAGAGGATGACACGCTGGAGTTTCAGCCTTTTTACCATGATCGTATGGTGTTGATTACGCCGGTTACGGAGCGCTATCTCGCCATGCAGAAGCAGGAAGAGGTTCCGTTAAAAGAATTGTTTGCGGAGCCGATGATTCTTCGGGAGCGGGGCAGCGGCAGCAGAAGAAGCGCGGAACGGTTTATGCAGGAGATGGGAATTTCCGAGGAGCAGCTTTCTGTTACCGCAAGGATGAACGACCAGGAATCCATTAAAAATCTGGTGGCAGGGGGACTTGGCCTTTCAATTATTTCGGAAAAGGCGGTGGAGGACAGTCTGAACGCCAACCGGCTGCTGAAATTTGATCTGCCCGGAGAGCCGGCTGACCGGCAGTTTTATGTGATTCACCAGAAAGGACGGCTGTTAAAGGAGTATGCAAAAGAGTTCAGGGATTATCTGCTGAATTATTACGTTAAGAAGTAGCATAAAACACAGGATCGTAACCGGTCTGATACAATTTTGATGCATCTGCGCCGTAAACTGAAGGAAAAAGGCAGGTAAGGAAGACGATGGTCAGGATTTTGGTTGTGGAGGATGAAAAAGCCATCTCAGGGCTGATTGAGATGAATCTGAAAAAAGCGGGGTATCAGACCGACTGTGTTTATGACGGCGCGGCGGCGGCGGCGGCCCTTGACAGGGCCGTTTATGACCTGATTCTTCTGGATGTGATGCTGCCGAAAGTGGACGGCTTTGAGCTGATGGAATATATTGCGCCGCTGGGAATTCCGGTGATTTTTCTGACGGCCAGATCTTCTGTTGCGGACCGGGTCAGAGGACTGAGGCTGGGAGCCGACGATTATCTGACAAAACCTTTCGAGGTGATCGAGCTGCTGGCACGGGTGGAGACGGTGCTGCGCCGTTATCATAAGACGGAGACGGTGCTGACCATGGGCGATCTGGTGATCGACACGGTCTCCCGCACGGTAAAGCGGAGCGGGTGCCAGATCAGTCTGACGAAGAAAGAGTACGATCTGCTGCTGCTGTTTGTGCGCAATAAAAATATCGCCCTGTACAGGGAAACAATCTACGAACGGGTATGGGGCGGCGACTATATGGGCGACAGCCGGACCGTGGATCTGCACGTACAGCGGATGCGGAAGAAAGTGGGGCTGGAGCAGAATATTGTGACAATTTATAAAGTTGGATATCGTCTGGAGGACAGGCAGCCATGAAATTTTCCTGGAAAATCTTTTT
>Ga0137306_102232_pt1 | contig 16887 bp, 10 predicted proteins | sample Inofroosms_March_FD_97187 | JGI IMG/M metagenome (GOLD analysis project Ga0137306, IMG submission 97187) | Mouse cecal microbial communities from Vienna, Austria - N-Acetylneuraminic and N-Acetylglucosamine D2O microcosms_March | ecosystem: Host-associated > Mammals > Digestive system > Large...
TGCATTGTATCATTATCAAAAAGAGCACGAAACACAAGTTCTAGATATAGACAAAGAAACTGAGCTGCGTGGCGAACCAATGGATCCATTTTGCAGAGAATGCAAAAACGCAATGAGAACGTTAGAGAATCAGCCGGGTTTTGTTGTGGCAAAGACAGCAGTGATATTATTATCCTATAATCATGGAGAACTTACACAGACCTGTATCAAGAGTCTTCGTCAAAATAACAGTCCCCAAACTTATGAGCTGATTGTGGTGGATAATGCTTCTACGGATGGAATTGTACAATGGCTTCGGCAGCAGAAGGATATTCAATTGATTGAAAATCAGGAAAATCAAGGTTTTCCATATGGCTGCAATCAGGGAATTGCTCTCGCTTTAGAGGAATCGGATATTTTTTTATTGAATAATGATACAGTTGTCCCTCCAAATGCCATTTTTTGGCTGCGCATGGGATTATATGAGAATGAGCAGATTGGAGCAGTTGGCAGTGTGTCAAACAATGTAGTCAATTATCAGCAGGTGCCACAACAATTTGAGACAATCGAAGAGTGGTTACAATTTGCAGAAGACAATAATGTTCCCATGAAATATCCTTATGAGAAAAAGAGTTGGTTGGTAGGGTTTGCCATGTTGATTAAGAGAATTGCATTGAGAAAGTTATTAGAAAAGGAGCAGGCAGCATCAGGAACCGTTTTGCCAGAAATTTTAGATACCCGTTTTTCTCCTGGTAATTTTGAAGACAATGACCTAAGCATTCGCCTGTTATTGGCAGGTTATCAACTTTGTTTGGTCAAAAACAGTTTTATTTTTCACTATGGCAGTAAAGCATTTCAGAGAGCGCCAGAGCGGTTCTTAAGTTTATTGAAAATCAATCAGAAGAAACTAGCTGAAAAATATGGTATGGATTTAATACTTGCCAGTGCAGTAGAGACAGCGCTTGTTGATATGATAAAGCCTAGGGGAACATCATTGCGAGTGTTGGAGATCGGTTGTAAATTGGGGGCAGGATTGGCAAGAATTGAAAGTCGTTTTCCAGGTGCTAAAGTGTTGGGAATTGAAAAAAATGAATTTTTAGCGCGTCTTGCCAGAGGAGTGACCAATGTAATACAAGGAGATTTTTTGGAAATGGAAGCAGAAGAAATCTCTCTGAATCGTGAAGGTGACAATCAAGAGGAAAGTACTCAGTTACATAAATCTTTTGATTATATTTTGATGGATAAAGTACTCTCTGGACAGGCCAAGCAGTTTTTGGAGAAAGCAAAAGCGTTTCTATCTGCAAAAGGAAAGATTCTGATCGTAGTTTTTAATGCTCAATGTATTAGATCAGATCGTAGTGATGCTGAGAAAGGATTCACACTGGAAGAACTGACAGAACTTTGTAATGTATGTAAATTGCGGATTCTAAAATTTAACTATCAGAGTGCACAGCTTTCAATGGAGGAAAAGCAAAAAATTGTGGAACTATGTGGAAGCTGGGACCATCCAATGCGTCTGTTATATGAGGCAGAAAAATTTATCTTTGAGACGGCAGTGTAGTCTTGTTTTGAGAAAGTATTGTAGTTGTGGGAAGGGAAAAGGGCGATGTTATCAGTCTGTGTGATCACAAAAAATGAAGAGAAAAATATTAAGCGCTGTCTTGCCAGCCTATCTGGTTACGGATTCGAATTGGTGGTGGTGGACACTGGTTCCACAGATGGCACCATAGAAGCAGTGAGAGAATTTACAGATAGATTATATCAATTTGAATGGTGTGACGATTTTGCGGCGGCAAAAAATTATGCAATATCAAAAGCGCAGCATGATCTAGTGTTGGTGGTAGACAGTGATGAATTTTTGGAACCTCTTACAGATATGGATTTCAAGAAACTGAAACAGTTTATTGATCAAGAATCCACAGGGATTGGACGTATTTACAGGAGAAATGTTTTTGTCAGAGATGGGGTTCAACAGGAGAATAGAGAATGGATCAATCGGATTTTTGACCGCAGGAAATTTTATTATCAGGGCAGAATTCATGAGCAGGTGGTATTACGCAAGGCCGGACAGAAGCCAGAAAAGGAAGCGAAAACCTGGTTATCGCCTTTGACCTTTTTGCATACTGGATATGACCTTAGTCCAGAGGAGAAAGAGCGCAAAGCAAAGAGAAATATTGATTTGCTTGAGAAAGAACTGACATATATCACAGCAAAACAGGAGGAACTTCAAAAGAAGAATAAACCAGTTGAAGCAGCAGAACTTGAGGCGCAGATTCCATATTTGCTGTATCAGCTTGGAAAGAGTTATTATATGGCGGGAAAATCTGCTCAGGCATGTGAATATTTTGACAGGGGGCTTAGATTTGACCTAAATCCTAAGCTTGAGTATGTCATTGATATGGTAGAGACATATGGTTATGCCTTGCTTAACAGTGGACAAGAGCAGGTGGCTTTGTCATTTGAAAATATTTATCAGGAGTTTGGTATCAGTGCAGATTTTCAGTTCCTTATGGGATTAATTTATATGAAAAATGCCAGGTTTGATCAGGCAATATCGGAATTTAAAAAAGCGCTTGTGTGGCCGGAATGCAGAAGTGTGGGAGTCAATTCTTATGCAGCAAATTATAATATTGGGGTGATTTATGAGTGCCTTGGACATTTCGAAGAAGCAAAGGAATCTTATCAAAAGTGTGGAAATTATGAGCCAGCGAAGAAGAGGCTGCAACTAATTTCAGATGGAATGTAAAGAATCTTGTTTCACTGATAAAATCAGGAAAATCTGCTTGAGATTTCCAATTACGGCTGTTATAATAAGAACGAAAGAAAGTCTTATAGCATAGCATTGCTGTAAGGGATTTCTGGAACAGACGAAAGATCAAAGACAGCAATCAGTAAGAAGCATTAAATTTTATGCTAATACTCAGGAAGGGAGGTATATCTATGAGTATTTCTAGTATCAGTAATGTCAGCAGAAGAAATTTATATCAAAATTATCGTCAGCTTGCCAGTGGCAAACGGATTAATTCTGCTGCGGATGATGCAGCAGGACTTTCCATTGCCGAGAAACTGCGTACACAGAGAAATGGTTATGACGTAGGCAGACGCAATGCAGCGACATCCAAAGATATGGTGAATGTAGCAGAGGGAGGATTGTCAACGATTACAGATTCCTTGCAGCGCATCCGTGAATTGGGCGTACAGGCATCTAATACCGCGATTTATGGCGATTCTGAGCGAAATGCTATGCAGCAGGAGATTGACCAGTTAAAACAGTCCATTTCTGATGCAGCTAAAAACACAACCTTTAATACCATGAATCTGTTGGATGGGAAGATGGGAACTTCCCATGTGGCATCTGGACCAGATGGCAGTGGTATGGAGATCAATATGCCAGATTCCACATTGGCAGCATTGGGAATTGAAGATTTTGATGTCACGGGAGATTTTGATTTATCTGTCATTGACAATGCATTAGATAAGGTTTCTTCATCCAGAAGCGAGTTGGGGGCTACATCCAATCGTTTGGATTACACGATGAATTATAATTCCTATGCATCACTTAACACGACAGCAGCAGGCAGCCGTATTGAGGATCTTGATTTTCCAAAAGCGATATCAGATATGAAGAAGAATAACTTATTGGAAGAATACCGGCTTATGATGCAGAAGAAGCGAGAAGAAGAAAATGGAAGAGTAGTACAGCTTTTGAGGTTTAATTCTTAAGACTGAGTGTGCAGGTTCCTTACGGAGCCTGCATATTTTTTCTTATAGGAAATTCCTCTGGATTTCCTATAAGAAAAAACAATGATCGCACTGCAGCGGAAATGAAATATGTCGCAAAAGCGACCCGCCGCAGGCGGGGAATCCTGCAAAACAGGATTCTTTGTTCCCTCTTGAAACAATAAAAATAATCAACTATAATGTAGGGCAAAGATAGGGAAGATAAATACACAAGATTATAATTTTCAGAATGGGGAGAGAAGCTATTAAAAATAGAAGGGAGCAGTCTATGGGCAGGCATAAAAGCTTGGGGATGAAATTAGTGATCTCTTTTATGGGAATATCTATGATCCCCATTCTCTTGATTACAATGTTTTCATACTATCACATTTTGAATATTGTAAATGACAACAATAAAAAGCTGATGAAATACAATCTCAGCCGTACAAAGACTACATTGGAAATTAGTGTGGAATCTTATCAGGATATCTTGGTTCAGATTTATTCTGATGATGATGTAGTACATTTAATCAACAAAATCAATCGCGGCGAGGATCTTGTGGTCAGCAAGAACCACTTGAGAAGAATCCTGAGGGCTTATCTTTATGCCAAGGATTATATCAGGGATCTTTCTGTCATCACCGAGGATGGAACCTTGGTATTTTATGATTCTATCACTGGTTCCATCACCAGAAGTTCCTGGATTCCCAATCTTGGGATTGACCAGAAACAACTCTACAACAAATATATTGATGAAAATAAAATGTTTGTAATATCAACCAGTGAGGCGAAAGAATCTTTAAATGAGAGGAATTTTCTTTTCCATCTGGGACACAGAATTGTGGATTATAACAGACGAAATGAAAATATTGGAATTATCATTATGAGTGTTGATGAACAGATGCTCCACAATATTTGTACTGGGGATGGACAAGATTCTGTTGCCTACAGTTTTATTGTAGATCGGGAAGGAAAACTAGTATCATATAAAGACAAAGATTTGCTGGGAAGTGCAATGATCAATGGGGAAAAGGATAAAAAGCTGCAGTATCGAGATTTTGCCATCCAGCAAAATATTTTTGACCGAGATAGTGTCTCCATTGATTATGTGCATGATGATAAGTTAAATTGGGATATTGTAAATGTGTCCAATCAGCATGAAGTTTTGGATGAAATTAAACAGCAGCAAGGAATTACCTTTACAATTTTTTCTTTTTCGGTAGCTATTTTGATTGTAATTATTGCATTTCTCACCAGGGAATTGACAGGTTCTATCAAATCAGTGGTGCGGATTATGCAGTCCGCCGAAGAGGGACGGCGCCAGGAACGGGTAGAAATTGACCGGAAAATGCCCAGTGAAGTGAAGGTGATTGCACACCAGTACAATACAACAATGGATCGTCTCTTAGAATCAGTGGAAACAGAAAAGCGGTTAGACCGACAGAAAAAAGATGCGGAGATCACGGCATTGGAAGCACAGCTCAATCCCCATTTTCTCTATAATACCCTGGACACCATCAACTGGATTGCCATTGGCAGGAAAGAATTTGAGATCAGCAGAGCGATCACAGCATTGGCAACCATACTGCGCTATGGGATTGATAACAGTAATGGGATTGTTACCATTCGGGAAGAATATGAGTGGCTGAAACAATACCTTTTTTTGCAGCAGACCAGGCTAAAGGATGGCTTTGAAAGTACGATCGAGATACCGCCAGAGTTTATGGAGCTCAAAGTTCATAAGCTGTTGATTCAGCCTTTTGTGGAGAATAGTTTTGTGCATGGATTTAAGAACATTGAGAGAAAACCAATGTTGAAGATTAAAATGGAAATGTGGAAAACGGATAGATTACAGATTGTGATTGAGGATAATGGAACCGGAATGCCCCAAAGCGTGGCGAAACAGATGAATCAGGGGATTTTTCAGGAGACAGAAGATAAGAATCAAATCGGGCTTAAGAATGCATTGTACCGGATTCGGTTATATTATGAAGAACAGGCGCAGATTCAAGTGGAAAGTAAAGAGCATCAGTACACTAGAATCTATATTACCCTGCCAGTATCTTCAGAAGGAGGCAGGAAGACTGTATGAAGGTAGTCGTAGTAGAAGATGAAATCAGGATTCGAGAAGGAATTGAGGGCCTGCTTGAGATGATGGGACCAGAGTATGAATTTGCAGGAAGTGCATCCAATGGAAAGGCCGGACTAGAACTGATACAAAAGGAACAGCCAGATATTGTGATTACGGATATTCGTATGCCCGATATGAGCGGTCTGGAAATGCTTGAGAAAATGCATAAGCTTGGGCTTGCCACAAAGTCGATTGTGTTAAGCGCCTATTCAGAATTTGAATATGCTCGCCAGGCAATGAGACTGGGGGTTACGGAATATCTGCTAAAGCCTGTATCTGTGGATGAATTTTCTAAGGCATTGAATGCCATCAAAACTCAGATTAAAAAGGAAAAAAATATACAACCGCAGGCGCTTGGCACGCTGGAGCAAATTATGGGAACCATTCTCTATGGGCAGACAAAGTTAGATATCGATATTGATATGGAAGAATATCTGCTGGGAAAGTATGGCATACAGACCAAGCAGGAGATAGCAGAGGTATGTATCTATCTTGGAACCTTCTATAAAGACAAAGCACATCGTGTGCAGCGCGAGTGGGAAAATCTATTGAGTGTGAATGGCGATTTGCAGTTTTGTGTAATTAAAGCTGATTATGAACAGTCTCTGGTGATCGCCATTTATCAGTTTCATGATATCCGAGAATTAGAGCGCAGGATTCAGTGCTGGATGCTTCAGCATGCAGCTAAAATGGAGTTAGCAGCCGTGGGTTGGATATTGGCTCAGGGAATGAATGACCTGAAAGATGCGTTTGATACGCTCTGTCAGTATATGGATTGGACCTTAACTCTGGGTCAGGATGTATTGATTGCATACCCGAAAATTCTACAGATACAGACGGCTGTTTGTATCTATCCCATAGAGATGGAAAACCGATTGAAAGCAGAATTATGCCTGGGAAATATGGAACAGGCGCAAAGAATTATCCATAGTTTTTTAAACTATTTTTCCAGTGAGAAATTGTATACACCAAAGGATATCAAGGAATGTTATGTCAGATTTACTTGGGCTGTGATCAATATCACCAAGGAAATCAATATGCTCGATTACGAGAGTCTCAACCAACAGGAAATTCTTGACAGAATAATGAGAGCGAAACTATTTTGGGAATTGGAATCAATATTGCAAGAATTGTTTGCGCAGATCGGTCCTAGAGATTTGGAGGATGGAATCGCACACTTGACGGTAAGGCGTATGAAGAGCATGATTCATGAATTTTATCAATCTGGAATTACGCTGGATGAGATTGCGCTGAAGCTTAACGTGACGCCAGAATATTTGAGTATGCAGTTTCACAAAGAGGTTGGAGAAACCTACAGCAGTTATCTGAAAAATTATCGAGTTAATAAGGCGAAAGAACTTTTGGTAGGAACTCAGATGAAGCAATATGAGATTGCCTTGCAGGTAGGATATACCGACAGTAAATATTTTGGCAAAGTGTTTCGGGAATCAACCGGATATTCTCCGGCGGAATATCGAAAAACACATAAGTAGTTTAGAATCCTCTACCTTTTAAATAATTGTCCTGTTTTCTAAGATGTTTTTATAAGGTAAACTGATATTACAAAAAGAAAAGAGGAGGAACGATTATGAAATTGAAGAAGGTGGCGTCTGTGTTTATGGCAGTGGTGTTAAGCGTTGGATTGCTGGCAGGCTGTGGAAAAAATGCAGAAAATGACCAAAAGACAGATCAGGGCGAGAGTACAGCATCCAGTGAAAATGCAGGAGCGGATCAAAAACAGGATGCGCAAGGGGAAGCGTCAAACAGTGGTTCAAATGAATCTTCATCTGGCGGCGGACAGGAAGTAACGATTTGGTATTACTGGGAGACAGAAGGTCATCAGAAAGCACTTGATAAGGTGATCAGTGATTATAATGCTTCTCAGAGCGACATTACAGTCAGTGCAAAGTATGTGCCATTTGCAGATTTTAAGAAGCAGTTATCTATTGGTGCTTCTGCGGATGAGCTGCCAGATATTGCAATTTTGGATTCTCCAGATCATGCTTCTTATGCAACGATGGGAATTTTTGCAGATTTATCAGGAAAGTTTGATGTCTCAAATTATTATCAGGGAGCTGTGGATTCCTGTACGATTGACGGAACCTTATATGGCGTACCTTTTGGGGTAAATTGTCTGGGCTTGTATTATAATCAGGACTTACTGGATGCGGCTGGCTGCAAAGCGCCTACAAACTGGGAGGAGTTAAAAGAGACAGCCGTAAAACTTACTAAGGATAAAGTGACAGGTTTTGCATTCTGCAGCCTTCAGAATGAGGAGGGAACCTTCAATTTTATGCCTTGGGTATGGTCTACAGGGGCAGGTTCCTATGAGATTAACTCTGAGGGAGGCGTAAAAGCCTTGACCTTAGTAAAGGAATTGATTGAATCTGGGGCTATGAGTAAAGAGTGTATCAACTGGACACAAAGAGACGTCATGAATCAGTTTATCTCCGGCAATGTGGCGATGATGATCAATGGACCGTGGCAGATTGCTGCTATGAGGGAGGAAGCGCCTGATTTGAACTGGAAAGTGGCCTTGATTCCGCAAGACAAAGAATATGCCTCTGCGCTTGGCGGAGAAAACTATGCAGTGATTTCTGGAGGCAATGAGGAAGGCGCTTTGAAATTTCTCGAATATGCGACAGCCAAAGAGCAGGTAGAATATCTGATGGGCGCTCTTGGCTATACCTCCGCAGATAAGGCCATTGCAGAGGGACAGTTTGCCGACGATGAGGAAATGAAAAGTTTTACCAAGCAGTTAGAGTATGCCAAGGCAAGAGGGCCTCTTGCGGAGTGGCCAGAGGTATCAGATGCTATTTCTCTTGCATTTAACCAGGTGATGACAGGGGAAAAACAGCCCCAGGAAGCGGCGGATGCTGCCCAGCAGGTCATTGATGGGATTGTAACTAAATAGGCAATCTGAGGTGCGGAGTATGCGGATCTTCCGTATACTCCCTTTTTGTTCCCAAAATTAAGGAGGAAAACGCATGAATCAGGCGAAAAAGAAGAAATTTTTTAAGTTTGATAACGTAGGAATATTATTTGTGCTGCCAGCATTTCTCTATATGCTTGTGTTTGTCGGTTATCCCATTGTGAGAAATATTATCTTGAGTTTTCAGGATGTTACGGTGAGAACTTTGACAGCAGACCATAAACCATTTGCAGGGCTTCAAAACTATATAGATATTTTCCAGGATCCTGTATTTATCAGATCATTGGTCAATACATTGCTTTTTACGGTATGCTGCCTTATTTTACAATTTATCATAGGATTTTTGCTGGCATTGTTTTTTAGTCAACATTTCAGTGTTTCCAAACCTATTCGTGGACTGATGTTGATTCCCTGGATGATTCCGATTACAGTTACAGCATTGATTTTCAAGTTTATTTTTGGTACAGATGTGGGAATTTTGAATTACATACTAAACAGCCTGGGTATTATCTCAGAAAATATTGATTGGCTGACTTCGACGAATACGGCGCTGTTTGCTATCGTCTGCGCCAATGTCTGGATTGGAATTCCCTTTAATATGATTTTGATTTCTACAGGGCTGACCACAATTCCCAAAGAATTGTATGAGAGTGCTTCCATCGATGGGGCAGGAAAGGTACAGACGTTTTTTAAGATTACGCTTCCCTTATTGCGGCCGACGATAGAGTCAGTGCTGATTCTTGGATTTATCTACACCTTTAAGGTGTTTGACCTTGTGTATGTGATGACAGGAGGCGGGCCGGTAAATTCCACTCATATGTTATCAACGTATTCTTATAAGCTTTCTTTTGAAATGTTTAAGTACAGCAAAGGTTCGGCAGTTGCCAATATCCTGTTGGTGATCTTAATGATTGTAGGCGTATTTTATCTAAAAGCGACAAAGGAGGATGAGGATTGATGGGCGAAGAAAAGACAATTCGTGGCGGTAAAAATGTGGCATTATCGGTGCTGGCTGTGGTGATTTTATGTGTCCTGCTGTTTCCGGTATTTTGGATTGTTGTGACATCTCTGAAAACAGAGCAGGAAATTTTTCGTATTCCACCGACGATCATTCCAGAACAGTTAAACTTAAATTCCTATGCGGCTCAGGTGGAAAATGGCGATTTTAATATGTTCCATTCATTTTTTAATAGTTTCATCATTTCTATGGGAGCGATGGTGATCGCGGTAGTCTTGGCCGTTCCGGCTTCTTATGGCATTGCAAAATATAAATTTAAAGGGCGTGGAATGATGCTTTTAGGATTTTTGGTCACACAGATGCTGCCAGTGGCAGTACTGTTGACTCCGATGTTTATGATGTTTAAAGGAATGCATGTCTATAATACGCCGATCGCAGCTATTATTGCAGATGCGACCATTGGAATACCATTTTCTATTTTAATACTGAAAAATTATTTTGCCTCTATTCCAAAAGAGTTGGAAGAGGCGGCATATATTGATGGATGCAACCGCTTTACAGCATTTGTTCGGGTATTAATTCCAGTGGCAAAGCCAGGCGTAATGGTATGTGCTATCTTCTCTTTCCTGTATGCATGGGGAGATTTGGCTTATGGCATGACCTTTATCATCGATCAGCAGAAACGGCCGATTACCGCAGGAATTTTTAACTTTATGGGCCAGTATGGAACGAAATGGAGTTACTTGACCGCTTTTGCTGTGGTGACAATTATACCAGTTACATTAATTTTCATTTTTATGCAGAAATATATCATCAGTGGTATGACCAGCGGTGCAGTAAAAGGATAGAAAGGGATTGGTGAAAAATGTTTAGACAGGAAGGAAATCGGATTATCTTTCATTATGATGCAGAGGAACTTTGGGTAGAACCTTGGGGGGAAGATGCAGTGCGTGTACGCGCCACCAAACAGGCAATAATGCCTGAAAAAAATTGGGCTCTGATCAGGCAGCCTGAGGTAAAAGATGTTGTTGTCAATATTACAGCCGACGGTGCAGAACTGATCAATAGAAAATTGCGAGTTCATATTACCGCGGGCGGTAAGATTACCATGTATCATCAGAATGGTAATTTGCTTCTGGAAGAATATTGGAGAGACCGTCGGGAGCTGACAGATCCAAAATGCAGTGCCATCGAGGTGGAAGCCAGAGAATTTCGTCCCAATATCGGCGGAGATTATCATCTCACGATGCGATTTGAATCGATAGACCGTAATGAAAAAATATATGGCATGGGACAGTATCAGCAGCCTTATCTGAATCTCAAAGGAGTGGATTTGGAGATGGCACACAGAAATTCTCAGTCAAGTGTGCCGTTTGCTATTTCTTCCCTGGGATATGGGCTTTTGTGGAATAATCCAGCAGTGGGCAGAGCAGTGTTCGGTCACAATATTACCAGTTTTGAATCATATGGAACGAAAATCCTTGATTACTGGCTGGTGGCTGGAGACACTCCGGCAGAGATTGAGGAAGCCTATGCAAAGGTGACAGGAACGGCGCCCATGATGCCAGAGTATGGGCTGGGTTTTTGGCAGTGCAAGCTGCGCTATCAGACGCAGGAAGAACTTTTGGAGGTTGCCAGGGAGTATAAGAAAAGAAATCTGCCAATTGACGTGATTGTAATTGATTACTTCCATTGGCCGAAACAGGGGGAATGGAAATTTGATCCTACTTACTGGCCAGATCCAGATGCCATGATTGAGGAATTAAAAGAGATGGGCATTGAATTGATGGTTTCCATATGGCCGACGGTGGACAAAGAGAGTGAGAATTATCAAGAAATGTTGGAGAAGGGTTACTTGATTCGCACAGAGCGAGGCGTTCGCGTGGGTCTGGATTTCCAGGGTGCAACCATTCATTATGACGCCACCAACCCAGGAGCAAGGCGGTATTTGTGGCGGAAGGTTAAGAAAAATTATTATGACAAAGGGATTCAGGTATTTTGGCTGGATGAGGCGGAGCCTGAATATACAGCTTATGAGTTTGATAATTATCGCTATTATGCAGGGACTGATTTAGAAATCGGCAATATCTATCCGGTGGAATATGCTAAGACTTTTTATGAGGGTATGGAGCAGGAGGGACAAAAAAACATTGTCAATCTGTTAAGATGTGCCTGGGCAGGAAGCCAAAAATATGGCGCTTTGGTGTGGTCTGGGGATATTGCCTCAAGCTTTGACAGTATGAGAAATCAGCTTGCAGCAGGCCTCAATATGGGGCTTGCGGGGATTCCCTGGTGGACGACTGATATCGGGGGCTTCCACGGCGGGGATCCCAATGATCCTCAATTTCGGGAATTATTTGTCCGTTGGTTCCAATGGGGGACATTTTGTCCGGTAATGCGGCTTCATGGAGATCGAGAGCCAAGGCAGCCACAGGTGGGAACTACTGGAGGCGCTGCCTGTCGTTCTGGAGCGGCAAATGAAGTCTGGAGTTATGGAAAAGAGGTATATGGCATCTGTGAAAAATATATGCATATGCGTGAACAGATGCGGGATTATACCAGAAGGCTTATGGAAGAGGCACACCACAAGGGAACGCCAGTGATGCGGACAATGTTTTATGAGTTTCCAGAAGATGCAATGTGCTGGATTTTGGAAGATCAATATATGTATGGAGATAAATTGCTGGTAGCGCCTATTCTGGAAGCCGGAATTTGTACAAGGAAGGTGTATCTTCCCAGAGGGGCTTCCTGGAAGGATTGTGAGACAGGTACACTATATGAAGGCGGAACTCTGATTGATCAGCCAGTGACATTGGGGAGTATGCCAGTATTCTTGAAATTAGAGTAAAGTATAGAGATAACAGACAAAGGGAGACGCTTCGTTACAGAGGTTGTTTCCCTTTTACCTTTCAAAAGAATTATAAATTCTATTTTGTGCCATACTATTGGCAGGAAGGAGGCACAAAATGGAAGAGAGGCTGATGATCAGGCAGGGACTAGTTCATGATGCGGTTCATAGAGAGCCATACATGGCGGACATTCTGGTTGAAGGCGGAAAGATTAGGAAGATTGCCCCCAATTTGGACGCAGAGATGATAGATCAGACAAAACTTTTGGATGCCAAAGGACTGCAGGTTTATCCTGGTTTTGTGGAGGCACACTGTCATCTGGGATTGGACGGATATGGAATCGGATTTGAAGGGGCGGATTACAATGAAGTCACAGATTCCTTGACGCCAGAATTGTCAGCGGTAGACGGCATTAACCCTCAAGATGAAAGTATTCGTCTGGCTATGGAAGGGGGAGTGACTTGTGTCGCGGCAGGGCCTGGAAGTTCTAATGTGCTGGGAGGAACCTTTGTGGTCTATAAGACAGCAGGAAAGCGGATTGATGATATGTTAGTAAAGAAGCGGGCGGCAATGAAGTGTGCATTTGGGGAAAATCCCAAGCTCTGCTATAAGGATAAGGACAATTATTCAAGGATGGGTACGGCTTCAAAGTTAAGGATGATGTTGAAAAGAACACAAGAGTATCTGGCCAGGCAGGAAGCGGCAGGGGAAGATATTCTCAAACGTCCGCCCTATGATCCGAAATTAGAGGCATTGATTCCGGTAATCCGCGGGGAATTACCATTAAAAGCACATGTACATCAAGCCAATGATATCTATACGGCAATTCGCATTGCCAAAGAATTTCATACTGGACTGCAGTTAGATCACTGTACGGATGGCTCTCTGATTGCAGATGATTTGGCAAAGGAAGGCTATCCGCTTGCCGTAGGCCCTTTATTGGGACATGCTACGAAATTTGAGCTAAAGAACAAGAGCTTTGCTACACCAGGGGATTTGGCACGGGCGGGCTGTCAAGTATCTATTATCACAGATTCCCCAGTGATTCCACAGCAGTATCTTGCGCTCTGTGCTGGCCTGGCAGTTAATTCTGGTATGGATGCGTTTGAGGCGCTGCGGGCAATTACAATCCATGCGGCCAAACATATTGGTGTGGAGGCGCGGGTGGGTTCACTAGAAATTGGCAAGGATGCAGATTTTGTAATTGCTGCTGGCAATCCTATGATTTCGGATACGAAAATTAAATATGTGCTGATTGACGGCAAAGTGACGTATGCCAGACATGATTGAGAGCCGATGGCAAACGGGAGAGTAGACTAAAAACAAGAAATATAGGTTGGTAAACGGAAGGAAAGCGCTGCCTTGCGGCAACGCTTTTGGGGGAGTAAATTTATGAAATGTTTCATGGGGTGCCACATCTTGGGCGGTGGCACCGCCACATATATGTAAACTACTTTACCAACCGTAAAGTGAGATTATTGTTAGTCGAAGCTGATAACCAACGGTGCGCGCTTTATGTAAGTCATCAACTTCATTTGATAAATCAAGTATATGATAAAAATGTGTGCAAAGTGTGGACATTTTCTAAAAGAAACATAAAGAATTCGAAAGAAATTGTGAAGAAACGGTAAAAAAATCGTTAGAAAATTTTTCATAAATTATGGTATGCAGTCTTTTAAATTGTGAGAGATTTTAGAATCCCCCAGGGATTCTTGCTGTGGACTTTCAAATCTGATATAATGGATTTTAGAAGCAGAGGAGAAACTTCCTAAGGTGAAGCGGAAAGAAAAAGGAGCATTTAATATGGAAAAATCAAAGGTATATTTTACTACATTTAAAACATCTTATACAGAGAATATTCCAGCAAAATTGAAGCGTCTGATTGTGACGGCGGGAATTAAGGATATTGATTTTACTGACAAATATGCAGCGATTAAGATTCACTTTGGCGAGCTTGGAAATCTTGCTTTCCTGCGGCCAAATTATGCGAAGGTAGTTGTAGATGTGGTGAAGGAGCTTGGAGGAAAAGCATTTCTGACAGACTGCAATACTTTGTATGTTGGAAGCAGAAAGAATGCTCTTGATCATTTGGACACAGCTTATGAGAACGGCTTTACCCCATTTTCTACTGGTTGCCATGTGATTATTGCAGATGGATTAAAAGGTACAGACGAAGAACTTGTTCCTGTCAATGGAGAATACATAAAGGAGGCAAAGATTGGCAGGGCTGTGATGGATGCAGATGTGTTTATATCTCTCAATCATTTTAAAGGACATGAGATGGCTGGGTTTGGAGGAGCACTAAAAAATATCGGCATGGGATGTGGTTCTAGAGCTGGAAAGATGGAGATGCACAGTGAAGGAAAACCATATGTAAATCAAGAGAACTGTATTGGGTGTAAGATGTGTACTAAGGTATGCGCCCATCAAGGAGTTACTGTTACTGACAAGAAAGCTTCCATCGATCATGAGAAATGTGCTGGCTGTGGACGCTGCATCGGTGTCTGTCCCAAAGATGCGATAGAGCCATCCTTTGGGGATTCGAGCGATATGCTTAATTATAAAATGGCAGAGTACAGCAAAGCGGTACTGAATGACCGTCCGCATTTTCATATTTCGATTGTCTGTGATGTCTCTCCTAATTGTGACTGCCATGCAGAGAATGATATTCCAATTATTCCCGATGTGGGAATGTTTGCCTCTTTTGATCCGGTGGCGCTGGATGTGGCCTGTGCTGACGCCTGCAATCGCCAGCCGTTGATTGCGGGAAGCGTGATATGTGAGGATGGACACAGCCATCATGAAGATCATCAGGATTGCTTTCATATGGTGCATCCAGACACGAATTGGAAATCCTGTGTGGAACATGCTCAGAAAATCGGCATTGGCAGCCAGGAGTATGAATTGATTGAAATTTAAGAAAAAGCTTGTCCAGAAAGGGGTGTTTCATGAAAAAAGCAGTTAAAATATGGAAAATGCTATTGTTCGTTCTAGTATTTTTGGTGGTGCCAGGAATATGGGTATCTGCAAAGGAAAACAGAGAATTAAAAGTAGTATTTACACATGACCTTCACTCGCATCTGGAACCATTTTATCTGGAGGAGAATGGCGAAGAAAGGAGCGTTGGCGGGTTTGCACGGATGATGACTTATCTGAAACAACAGCGGGCAGAGGAAGAAAATCTATTATTTCTAGACGGCGGAGATTTTTCTATGGGAACGCTGTATCAGACAATATATGAGACACAGGCAGCAGAGCTTAGGATGTTAGGGTATCTGGGAGTGGACGCTGCTACATTTGGAAACCATGAGTTTGATTACAGAAGCAGCGGGTTGGCTCATATGCTGGCATCAGCGCAGGAGAGCAAGGAGCGCATTCCACCATTGGTGGTGTGCAATGTGGATTGGGAGCAGACTTTAAAAGGAGAAAAGGCAAAAGAAGGGGAGCTATTGCAAAAAGCTTTTGAATCTTATGGCGTAAAGCCTTATATTATGTTGGAAAAAGGCGATCTCAATGTCGCAGTGATTGGCGTATTTGGCAAAGATTCACTAGAGTGTGCACCAACTTGTGCTCTGATATTTCAGGAGCCAGTGGAGGCGGTCAAACAGACAGTAAAGACGATTCAAGAGCAGGAACAAGCGGACATGATTGTCTGTATCTCTCACAGTGGGACCTGGGAGGAAGAGAAAAAATCAGAAGATGAACTGCTGGCAAAAGCAGTGCCGCAGCTTGATTTGATTATCAGTGGCCATACTCACAGTATTTTAGAGCAGCCTATTATTCATGGGGAGACAGCCATTGTCTCTACGGGAGAATATGGCGCCCGAGTTGGTTCTCTTACCATGAGCCAGAAGGACAACGGCCGCTGGCAAATCGGGGAGTATCAGCTCACATTGCTGGATGAAAGCTATGACAGTGATCAGGAAACGGTGGACAAAATTGCTAAGCTGGGGGCAACGATTGATGAGGAATACCTCTCGCAGTTTGGCTATAGGAAAGATCAAGTGCTGGCCTATAACCCCTGGGAATTTACGAAAATTAATGGTCTTGGGGAAATTTTGCAGGAGGAACCTTTGGGAAATCTTCTCGCAGATGCCTATCTATATGCAGTGAACAATAGCGATACAGGGGAACAAAAACCAGCGGATATCGCAGTTGTGCCCAGCGGCTGTATTCGTGATACCTTGCACAAGGAAACAGAGATTACTGTTTCCGATGCTTTTCAGATTTTATCCCTGGGAATTGGAGCGGATGGCGTGCCAGGATATCCCTTGGTCAGTGTCTATCTTACTGGAGCAGATATCAAAACGATGGCGGA
>Ga0137306_101949_pt1 | contig 16872 bp, 22 predicted proteins | sample Inofroosms_March_FD_97187 | JGI IMG/M metagenome (GOLD analysis project Ga0137306, IMG submission 97187) | Mouse cecal microbial communities from Vienna, Austria - N-Acetylneuraminic and N-Acetylglucosamine D2O microcosms_March | ecosystem: Host-associated > Mammals > Digestive system > Large...
GACCTGCTTCCTTTGCTCAATAAGTACATTGGTAGGATAGATAAGGAGATTATGAAAATATCCGGAAGGGTTGAGGTCGTAATCCAAAACTTTGCCGATGTGAAACCCTTTATTGAGGACTACAAGATTCGCTATCCATCAACATTCACAAGTGAAGAGAAAATATATCAGATACTTGAAGAAGCTGTAATTGAGCGAAGAAAGGAAAACCCTCATTTAGTGAGCGAAGACTATCATATAGAGGTTTGCTCAGATTGGGATAATAAGATTTATGTATTCTCTGTAATTAGCGAAACGTTTAATCAAGTTACATTTCAATTCAAAGAAATCTGTAAGGTATGAGTAACAATCCCGATACATATTATCTGCGTAGTGAGGTCTCTAACTCAGACCTCACTACCCTCAAAGAGCTGCTTCACCCCCGGTTGCAATTCGGCAACCGGGAGGAGGCTTTCCGTTTTGGGAATTTGGTTGATGCCATAATTACCGAAACTGAGAGAGTCAATTATTATCGCTTTACGGTCGATGATACGCAGTACACGGAAGATGAGTTTCGCCATGCACAGGAAATGTATAGATCCCTGCGCATGGAGGCTCGCAGGGACATGTTTCTCGCTTTCGTGTTGGAAAATGCCACAACGCAGAAGTTCATGGTCAATCAGTCACAGCAGTTTGAATACAGTGGATTCCCTTTCACGCTTGCCACTCGTTGCAAGTGGGATTGGTGGCTTGAAGCTGCGCTCTTTGGTGGCGATTTAAAGACAACCGCTGCAACTACTCAGAAAGAGTTTGAGCAGATGATTGACTTCTTTGATTGGGACCGCTCACGGGCGTGGTATATGGATATTGCTCATTCTGACCGAGATTTCATCTATGCCATTAGTAAAAAGAATAGTATGGTATTCAAGAAGCAAATCACTCGTGGCGATGCCATCTATAATGCCGGGCGTGAAAAGTATGAAGAGTTGGCCTTTCAGTATTGGTGTCTAAATCTTGTATGACCTATGAATAAAAAAATAAAAATAATAGTTCAGTTCTCGGGTGGTAAGGACTCACAGGCTTGCTTGATTAAGGCTTGTAAGGATTACGGTTCAGAGAGTATAACGGCTGTATTTTGTGATACAGGCTGGGAGCATGAAGAAACCTATGTCCATGTCAAGGAAATATCAGAAAAACTTGGTGTTAATCTTGTAGTTCTGAAAAACTCTAAGGTCGATGGAATGGCAGGTCTCTGCACTCGTATGAAATGGTTCCCCGATGCGTCTAACAGGATGTGTACTGTTAAACTGAAAGTAGAACCCATGATAGATTGGGTTTTATCGCAAGATGAACATCTGATTATTATACAAGGCATACGTGCTAAAGAAAGCGTAGAAAGAGCCTTGTATGATGTCGAATGCTCCTATTTCAGAGACTACTTCAACGATGAATATAAGGGCAAACTATACCGTAAACGTGACGTAAAGAAATGGTGTGAAACACACGATGCTTCAGTTATTCGCCCAATTTTCAAATGGACAGGACAGGAAGTAATAGATTACATTTTAGCTAACGGTCAGCGTCCAAATCCATTGTATTTGAAAGGAGCTTCACGTGTAGGGTGCTTTCCCTGCATCTTTGCCCGATTGAATGAGATTAAGATTGTTGCAAGAGATGACAAGTATCGACAGAGAGTTATTAATTTGGAGAATACGATAAACTCATTGCGCGATAATGGCAGAGAGGCTTCTTTCTTCAATAAGGGTAAAATTCCTAAACGGTTCTGTCTAATCAATGATAATGGTGCGCCCGCATTTAGCGAAGTGGCGGACTATGTATTGAGAGAAGAGACCCAGCCATCATTATTTTGTAATGACGAAACCGAACTATCGTGTATGTCTTTGTATCATGGATTATGTGAGTGACCTATGGAAGTATTGAAACATAATCTGAAAGTCACTCCATACGAGTACCAGCAGGAGGGTATTCTTTTCGGCCTTCGGAAGAAACGCTTCCTCATAGGTGATGAGCCGGGATTGGGTAAAACATTGCAGAGTATCGGTGTTGTCGATTGCGCCCGTGCCTATCCCTGCCTCGTTATCTGCCCGGCTTCGCTAAAGATAAATTGGCAGAGAGAGTTTGAAAAGTTTGCAGACGTGAGGGCATTGGTGTTGCAGGATTCAGTGCGTGGCACATTCCCTTATCTACTGCAAAGGGGTATGTATCAAGTGGCAATCGTCAACTTTGAATCCTTACGCAAATATTTTGTATGGGATATAAAGTCTAAGGGCGATTTCCGCCTCAAAGATGTTGTCTTTGGTGATTATATCAAATTGTTTCGCTCTGTTATCATTGATGAATCTCACAAAGTAAAAGATCCATCGGCACAACAGACAATCTTCACTAAGGGCATTTGCACAGGAAAGAAGTATATAGCCCTGCTGTCAGGTACACCTGTTGTCAACCGCCCCGAAGATCTCATCGCGCAACTTTCCATCATGGACAGACTCGGAGAAAACTTTGGAAGTCGCAGTCAATTTGTATCGGATTATTGCTCTTTCGGTAAAGACCAAAAAGAGGAACAGGCAGAGGCTCTTGCTGAACTTTCGCGTAAACTATATGCACATTGTATGATTAGACGTGAAAAAAAGACTGTGCTTAAAGAACTCCCCGACAAGACGCGGACTGACCTAATTGTTGACCTTGACCCCAAAAGCAGGGAAATCTACAATACGGCCTCGGAGAATCTTCAGAAGTATCTGGAGGAATATACCCAATGCACCGATGTGGAGATTCGTCGCAAAATGCGCATGGAGGCTCTTGTAAAGTTCATGACGTTGCGGTCTTTGTCGGCGAAGGGCAAGATTAAACAGGCCGTAGATTTTATAAACACCTTCCTTGCCAACGACAGGCCCCTTATCCTTTTCTGCTCACTGCACGAGATTGTTGACGCTCTCAAAAAGGCGTTTCCGAAAGCTGTCAGTGTAACCGGGCGTGACTCCATTGTGGAGAAACAGGCGGCCGTGGATTCATTTCAGAACGGACACGCGCAACTCATCATATGTTCCATTAAGGCGGCAGGTGTCGGTCTCACGCTCACCGCTTCCTCCAATGTGGCATTCATAGAGTTTCCATGGACATACGCCGATTGTTGCCAGTGTGAGGACAGGGCGCACCGCATAGGTCAGGAGGATAATGTCACCTGTTATTACCTGCTTGGACGTGCGACAATCGACAGGGTTCTCTATAACATCATCCAACAGAAGAAATCCATAGCCAATCAGATAATGGCTACGAATGATGACATTCCGCAGGATGAAATGTACTTCAACGAATTGGTAACCATGTTTATGGGAGGCTCGGAAGATGGAGGTGGCTAAAACTGACATGCAGAAAATCATCGCATATCTCGATGATGCTGCCAAACTATATGACGCACTCGCCACTCTGCCAATGCAGAAGTGCAACAGCCGTTCTCACATGATTAAACAATTAACAAATAAACTCAAACTAAAATTAAATCAGCAAAAATGAATACTACTGTTGAATCCCGCAAAACGGAAATCCGCTATGTGACGAGCGACCCGGCAAAAATGCTCGGCAAATGGGTTGCCCGGCGCGCTCTGAGAATCTGGACCGAGGACTTCGTTGACGAGGATACAGGTAAAACCGTGTCCATTGAGCGCAATGAAATCCTCCTTGAACGCGGCACATATATCAGTCAGGACCTTCTCTGCACAATTAATTTCATGATGTCGGAAGGCTCTTTGAAGGAGGTAGAGGTGTCCAATCAGAACCGACAGGGAATGCTGCTTGAAAACCGCTCTTTCTTTCCCTACAAGGCGGTTGCCAAGATTGATGGAAAGCGTAAATCATTCCTGCTTTATGCCAATTCCGTTGCCAATGCTCTGGTCATAATGGTTGACTATATCGAGCTGTACTACAAAGGTGGTTTTGAGATTACCGACATTAAGGAAATGGAATATTGTGTGGTCATCATAGACCGTCTCAAATCGGCAGAGGCTCGCAGGTATGAACTTGATGCTGCATATCTGAAAGGTGAAATGTCGATGGAGGACTTTGTTGAGGCTACCTGCGATAATATAACTAAAGGAAACCCCGATGCAGAGGAAAAATCCGATGATAAGAAGGAGACCAAGAAATTCTATCAGATAGGTGCGCACGTTGTCCTCCATGACGATAAGGAGGGGGACATTGAAGAAGACCATACCTTCATAGTGCAGACAATATCGGCAGTCCGTGCCAATATGCTTATCGAGAAATGGCTTCGAGACAAACAGGAGGAACGTTTCAGAGAGTCTTTGAAGCACCCGGAACGCACGTTCGTCAAGTATCAGATCAACTCCTTCATTGAGGAGTCTAAGATAATCCCAATCGGGTGTTTTATCCCGGTTAGTTTCTCGGAGGTTTACAATGACAGAGCGAATGACGATTGAGGAGCTGCGCAAGCACTCCCGTGAGATAACAAGCCGTTCATACGGTTCCGGCACAAGCAAGTATCACGCTGAAAGGGTGGGCGGCCATGCCTCAAAGAAGGAACATAACCGTGCCAATCAACTGAAGCTGATGCAACGTGCCGGAGTAATCTCCGGGTTGCGTGAGCAGGTATCCTATGAGGTTATTCCGGCTCAACGTGACAGTGCCGGGAAACTCTTGGAACACGCTTGCCGATATATTGCCGATTTCGTCTATTATAACGAAAAAGGCGAGTTGGTGGTAGAGGATACAAAAGGCTTCAAAACACCGGAGTATAAGATAAAACGGAAGTTGATGCTGTTGGTACACGGAATACGAATCAAAGAAACATAACCGCTATGGCTCGGACAATTAAAAGAGGTCTTGATTATTTCCCCTTTGACGTGGATTTCTTTCAAGACATTAGAATTAGGAAACTTATCAAGTATCAAGGTGGCAAGGCTGTTACTGTCTATGCTCTCCTGCTGTGTACTATCTATAAAAATGGGTATTACGCTGAGTGGGATAAGGAGTTGCCCTTTATAATTTCGGAACAGTCGGGATATACTGAGGCATATATACAGGAGGTCATTGATTGCTGCTTGAACATTGGTTTGTTGTCTAAGGAGTTGTTTGAGTCTGACAAGGTTTTGACTTCAAAAGGTATTCAAGAACGTTATCGCCGTATTTGTTCTTCATCACGAAGAAACAGTGTCATTGCTGAATATAATCTTATTCCGGCAGAGGAAAAGACCGAGAACTCTCAGTCTCCACAGAAAAGTACGGAAAAATCGCCTCAACAGCAAAAGCCGAAAGTGGCTAAACCAAAACCGAAGCCTATTCAACCTCCGACAGTTGAACAATCCGTTCCGGCTACCCCTGTTCCTACTGCACTCACAGCTCAGAAATATTCATTGTCGATTGATGATGAGGTGACTGAAATGAAAAAAAGTGCACAATGGAAAGAAAGTGTCTGTATCCGCTATCAGCTCTCCAATGAACAGGTAGATGCCTATCTTGCTGATTTTGCCCTTAAATGCGATAAGCAGCATACATCATTACAGGATGCCAAGAGCCATTTTTGCTATTGGCTTCAAAAGCAAAAGAAAGATGAGTCACAACCTTCAGCTCGCGGAGGGCATTCTCCGCAAACCAAGCCTCCAGCCAACGATGAATATCAGTTCAACGGTGGTTTTGGTGGTGTAGATATTTAAAGTTATGGCATATCCGCAATGTCTTAGAGACAATCTTATGCAATATGGTGTGAAACCGACAGGAAATATCCAATGGGATCAAGCTGTGTTGCAGTTGGTAAAACAGCGCAAAAAGGAGGAAGCTAATGCGTTTATTACGGTTGGTCCGATAATCAAGAAAGCCGAAGATGAGCGCACAAGAGCGAAACTCGCTATGCCCGATTTATCAGACCCTTCTGTATTCTCCGCTCACATGGCAATATTGGAATATGTTGCCAACAATATCATCCTTGCACCTCAACGACGCAAGTTTGAGATTGATGAGAATAACAGTGAAGTCATACGGTTTCTTATGTACTATTTCAACAACTGTGAATTGGCTGAACAGGTCTTTCCAAAACGTGGATACAAGTTGCATAAGAATATTCTGCTACAAGGTGGTGTGGGTGTCGGGAAAACGATGCTCATGCAGATATTCTCCGAGTATCTCAAACGCACGAATAATCCCCGATACTTCTTCAATGTGTCGGTCACTCAGATGGTCAATTACTATTCCATCAACAACAACATTGACCGCTTTCTCTACAATGAAAGAGAGGGAAAAGGATATCAAGGTAGTCCTGTAAATCTTTGTCTCAATGACATTGGTGTGGATAATCGTCCATTCTACGGCATTGACACTTTGACAATCGTTCATGACTTTCTCCATGCCCGAAATGAGATATGGGCGTGTAGCGAATACGACCGCAGATTTGCTCATCTCACCACCAATCTGACAAATGAGCAGCTTGAAAAGAAGTTCGGGCAAAAAGATGAATACGGTCGTATCATTGACCGCTTCAAAACTTATAATGTAATCCCACTAAGTGGAAAATCAAGAAGATAATTTAATCATGAATAAAAAATGTGAGATCTGCGGTCAAGAAAAACCGCAACAAGAGTTTTCAAAAGCCTACAAGCATCGCTGTAAGGCTTGTGTGGCTGAGGCAGCTCGCAATGAACGGAAGATGTATAAAGATTTGGAGAAAGAATGTATGCAAGCACTTCACTCTCAGCATCGGTTCTCTCAGACAACCTATACTCCTAACCCTCGCTATGTCATAGCGACTGCTGCTATGCAGGGATTATTAAGTAATCCGGCGATATATAGTGAAAGTTTGACGATGCAAGAAATAGAGGATTTATCTCAAATTGCTACGAGATGTGCTGATAGCCTCATGAAAAAACTTCAAGACGATTTCCATCATGATTAACTTACTTTACATTGATCTCTTTTGTGGTGCCGGAGGAACTTCCACCGGTATCAACACCGCTCGTCTTGACGGAGAGGAGTGTGCAAAGGTTGTTGCCTGTGTCAATCACGATGCTAATGCGATAGCCTCTCATGCTTCCAATCATCCGGAGGCATTGCACTTCACCGAGGACATCCGCACTCTTGACCTGTCTCCGCTTGTCAGCCATCTGCAACAATGTAGAGCTGCTAATACCGATGCGTTGACCGTCCTCTGGGCTTCGCTTGAATGTACCAACTTCAGCCGGGCAAAAGGTGGTCAGCCTCGTGATGCAGACAGTCGGACACTCGCTGAACACCTGTTCAGATATATTGAAGCCATCAACCCGGATTACATTCAGATTGAGAATGTGGAGGAGTTTATGTCATGGGGAGAGGTGGACGAAGACGGTAAGCCTATTTCTATGGATAAGGGCAAGAGTTATCTCCGATGGGTACGCAATGTGAAACGCTACGGTTATAACTTTGAACATCGCATCCTCAACGCCGCCGATTATGGCGCATATACTTCTCGCAAACGTTTCTTTGGCATATTTAGCCGAAAAAGTTTGCCTGTTGTGTTCCCAGAGCCTACACACTGTAAAAACGGAAGTAAGAACCTGTTCTCAGAATTGCAACCGTGGAAGCCTGTCCGTGAAGTTCTTGATTTTTCCAATGAAGGGAAAAGCATATTCGATCGGGAGAAACCATTGTCTGAAAAGACCCTTGAACGCATCTATGCCGGATTGATAAAATTTGTGGCAGGAGGCAAAGAAGCATTTATGGTGAAATACAACTCAGTGAATCAGAAGACCGGGAAATACTGTCCTCCCTCGCTTGACGCTCCTTGCCCGACTGTAGCGACTCAGAACCGTCTCGCACTCGCACAGGTGTCTTTCCTTTCAAAACAATACGGTGGACATCCTTACAGTAAGAACGTATCGGTTGATGGACCAGCCGGAACTGTTACGGCAAGAGACCACCATGTGTTTGTATCAGTCCAATATGGCAATGGTTATAACATATTGCCTAATCGTCCAGCACCCACAATAACCACTAAAGATAAGCTGTCTTTGGTGACAACACATTTTATAGCTAACGAGTATTCCGGAGGCGGTCAGATTTCAAGCATCGACACTGTAAATCCTGCTGTGCTTACAAATCCCAAGCAAAAACTTGTGACAGTCTGCCCTTGGATAATGGATACCAACTTCGGCAATGTCGGTGCGTCAGTTGATGCTCCATCACGTGTAATCACGGCAAACCATAAGCAGCACTATCTGATGAATCCACAGTTTGCCTCACCCGGTTCATCGGTTGAAGAGCCATGTTTTACCCTTATTGCCCGGATGGACAAACGTCCGCCTTACCTCATCGTAACTGAGTCGGGAGATATGGCAATCCGTGTATTTTCGACTGATAGTCCCATGATGGTAAAGATTAAGGAGTTTATGTCTCTCTACGGCATTATTGACATCAAAATGCGTATGCTCATGATAGATGAACTTAAACTTATCATGGGCTTCCCCGAAGATTATGTCCTCATCGGCACACAGGCTGAACAAAAGAAATTCATCGGAAATGCCGTTGAAGTCACTATTGCCAGGAAATGGTGTGAGGCTCTATGTTCCGGAATACGAGATTTCGACCTCACTAAGTATCACTCTAAACAAGCTGCATAAAATGAACAAGTATAATGTCACATTGGAAAATATTCGTGATTATATGGAAAGCTATTGTCTTCCGGACTTTCCATTGGTAATTGACGATCCTTAGACTTCAAAGATGAAAAAACAAAAGCTATCCTTGCAAATACAGGTCTGTTTGAGAAAAAGAGTAAGACAAGAGCTGTCAAGTTGGAAATAACCTCATTCCGTGGTATAAGTTGGGGAGCAATACATTATTACGGCAAATTAATCGCTGATGGTATTGAATTCCAACTTCTCGACCAACCCAATACGACTACTTCAAATTGGGATGCACAAAAGCAAAATCCATTCTACCAGTGGAAATATAAATTTGACTTGAAGAGACCTGTGACCCAACAGGAGATTGACAAAGATTCCGACAGATGGGATTTCTATGCCCCCGGTGATTTTACAACAAGTTTCGACACGAAAGAAGAAATCATCGCCCTTGCAAAGGAATGCTTCAAGATGAGGTTCAAAGGGAAATGGGAACTTTGGGTAGAAGATTGCACGTTGGTAAAGGACGGCGTATATAAGTTAGAGTTATGAAAAAGGCCATTGCTCCAATACTTGATGCTTGTTGCGGTGGCAAGATGTTCTACTTTGATAAGAACGACTCCCGCGTATTGTTCCAAGACATACGCGCTGAGGAAACAAACCTCTGCGATGGTCGCTCTTTCAAGGTGGAGCCGGATATAATCGGGGATTTTACAAGTATGGTTTTCCCCGATAACACTTTCAATATGGTGGTCTTTGACCCTCCACATTTACGATGGTGGGGCAAAGACCCCAATAAGAAGCCTACGGGGTATCAGCAGATAAAATACGGAGTCCTCCGCGATGATTGGCGGAACACCATGGCCAATGGTTTTGCAGAATGCTTTCGGGTTCTGAAGCCGGGTGGATTCCTTATCTTCAAATGGTGTGAGCATGATATAAAGGTCTCGACCATCTTAAAACTTACTGACCAGAAACCGATTTTCGGACACAAGTCCGGCAAACGTGCCAATACTCATTGGATATGTTTCATGAAGGAATAGCATGTACATAGATAATATTCAAAATAAACTCTATACAGAAATGAAAACAGAAACAATCTATCATCCCTCCGACCTCCACAGGGGAGAATGTGAGTGGTGCGGAGAAAAGTCAGACGAGCTTATCTATACCGAGGACGGTCAGGAAGTTTGTATTGACTGCATCGAGGAAATGAAGTTTTATGAAGGAACAATGAAAGGAATATGATTTACTGTATAACATTGATAATTGTGGTGGCTCTCATCTGCGCCACACGTCTATATCCGATATGGATTCGCAATGACTACAAGCGTACACGCAAGGCTCTGGAACTCGTACGCAAAGTCAGAGAAGAAAACGACAGGCTTAGGAAAGAGATTGACAGAGCCTACGATAGCTGGTTTACAGAATACGATCGAGGTCAGAAACGCCAAAACAGAGCATGGGATTTGATAGTCGAAATTGCTGAAAAGTTGAATATTAAACTCGACTAAACAATGAAAAAGAAATACCGCAGAGCCGTGTACTTCACGCTGATTAGCGTCATATGTCTAATTTTCTCGCCGATTCTCTTAATGGGAGCTATGGGCGTAATTGCAGGATGGGTGTGCGAAAAATGGCTTACCCCGATGGTATGTTGGCTCAAAACCAAACTGAGAATATATGACTATGACCCCGACTGACCGACCGCAGACACCGAGCGAGTGTAAGCACTTTTATGCAGGTTGGCTGTGTAACAGGCGCAAGAAAAAGAGCAGACGGTACTCTTACGAAAGACCATGTATCTTGATTTGCGATCGTGACAAATGCCCCGACTACCAATCCAAAGACAAGAAAGATGGAAGTAATTGAATGTAAGTATTACAAAAAAGGCAGGTGTGAGTATCATCTGCCTTATCACAGATGCTGTATGCGCATAGTAAAGCCGCTAATGCAGTGCTTCAATTATGAATTAAAGAAGAAACGACAATGAACTAAAGACTTGGCTCAGTATGTCAATAAACCGATGATATTCAAATCATGCAAGTTTGAGAACTTCTCTCCCCGAAGGGGATTTACTTGTAAACAATACTTTACTCACGAAAACAAATAAAAATGAATCAGACAACCTTCAGCTCGCCGGATTCACATCCGGCAAAATCCGTTCTCTCTGCAATAGCAGAGTTCTTACTCGGCAAAAAGTATTATGCCGTCATCATCAATACTCGTGGCACTAACCGCTGCGAGATAAGCAGTATCATCTTCCCGACACTTGCAGCCGCCGAGAAGCACAAAAACGAGTTGTCAGCCACATTCTCATATCAGTGGGTGGAGACTATATCCTTCCGTTCTCGCAATGACTACTCGTCAGAAATCAAAAGATATAATACACCAATGAAATAAATAATCTAACTTCACCGCATTATGCTGAAACGATTCCTTCTTTGGTGGCGGTCGCTCAGATACCACCGCTACTATGTCATAGCAGATTGCTCTGACAACTCTATAACTTTCTCTCATAAGCTCTATCGCCACATAGAGCTTTCCTCGCATTGTGAGGATTCTGCAAAAGTATTCGTATTCGGAATACCGGCATGGGGTACTTATGGCTTTATTGTCAATCCTGCTCTTGATCAGGAAACACAGCTTGCAGACATACAATATAACGAGAAATACAAGACCATAGGTTTTGAAAGTCTCTGTCCATCGGTAAATCGTATTTTTTGTGAATACGGTTTACCGTGTGATTTGAAAATGAAACTGACCGTCACGGTGCATCGGCTTGGAGACGGTAAAGTGTTTTACAACATAGAGCATCCACGTCCATGAATGCAAGGAGCATCCTCGGCAATACTCGCCGTGCTGACATATCATTCTATTCTTCCGGAAAGATAGACATTACATCTCGTATTGCCAATGCCCTCGGAATGGTTGACGGTGATGTGATAGACATCATGATGTGGAAAGGAGAGTTTTATCTGTATGTGTCCCTTCATGCTTCTGACATTTGTGGTAGGCATGAGGCGCAGTGCTTTCCGTCAAAACGTGGCGGCAGGCATTTCCGGACGTGGTGTCGTAGGCTATGCTCCGCCATTATTTCTGAATGTGGCGTAAACGTCACTGACGCTTTGCATGGCAAAGAAACATCACGTGTCAGTTTTGCCGCCGGAGAAGTAGCTGAGGTACACGGACGCAAAGCTATAACAATTATAACACGTAACATCATTCATCATGATTAAGGAAATCAAATACAACGGCTACACCTCCATTCCATCAGACTATGAGTGTCAGGGCGGAGACCTTGCCGCCTCTATCAATCTTGTGCCAGAAGATGGGCAACTGAAGGCAATACCTCAACCTTCGGTTATCATGACATTGCCGTCCGACAAACAAATGGTTTTGTTTGTACATGAGACCACCTCTTACAAGCATTACATCATTTATGATGATGAGACAAAGCGGTTGTCATGGCTCAATAATTTGTCCGGGACTCAAACAAACATTGGTAGGTACGATGGTGTTTCCCACTGCAATGCGGTGGGAAATACCCTTATTATCTTTACTGAAGATGCAATGACGTATGTTCTGTGGCAGGATAGCGCATATAAAGTTTTGGGTGATCATCTTCCCGACATACAGGTATCATTCGGTTTGGTCGGACATCCACGACTATTCAGTGTGTCAGACAGTAGTCGTTCCACATTCAATATCTCTTTTAATGGAATAGACGAAGGAAATATCAGAAGTGAGTTTTCAGACGAAAATAAGACCTGGATAACCGAGCAGATTATGGCGAAACTGAATAAATTCATTCGAGAGCAGACTATTGAGAAAGGTCGCTTTTGCTTTCCTTTCTTTGTGCGTTATGCTCTGCGTCTTTATGATGGCTCATTGGTGTGCCATTCTGCTCCAATCCTTATGAACCCGTCAACACTTCCTGCGCCTATTGTTTTGTGGAATCGGGCGTCAGGCAAGAAATCATATACGGATGCCAACTGCGACATTATGTTGGTTGCAGCAAATCTTGATTACTATGTACTCAGAGGTGGGGATTATTATAGTCTTGAAGAATGGAAAGACTTGATTACAGGAATAGAGGTGTTTATTTCCAAGCCAATATACACCTATGACCAAGAGGGAAAAATCGCTTACCTCAACGACAATGACAATTTTGACAGTAAATTCATTGGTCGTATATATCACAAAGACTACCATAGTGGTGGTGCGCCCAACTTTGCCTCATCCATTTCTGAAGATTGCATCCTTGCTCCAATCAATCAAGGTGTGAGCAATGTTGACAACAGTTTTCTTGATCATTACACAGAATGGTCATATTCCCAACTGTATTCCATGTATTTCACCAATGCTGAGAATAGACCATATCCGGGAGAGTCGTTTCATCTTCCCGAATTTACGGATGGAAAGGTTAACGAGAGTATCAAGAATTGTGCTACATTCTATAAACTTTGCACCATCACCCTCGATGAGGCAAAACAGACCTCACGGAAAGAAATACCTATTGAGGATGATTATCTTCAGTCGCTGATGACTCGTGAGGTTATGACTGACGATTATCTTACGCACGACAGCCTGTGTGCGGACTCATCGCAGGTATATAACTCCCGACTCAACCTTTCGGGGGTTAAACGTACTCCGTTTAACGGATTTCGCCCTGAATGTATGTTCGCTTACTGTGACCGTGCGCCAGTCGGATGGATGGTCACAGGGAATAATATTATTATCCAATCACACGTTTTTCCCGACAATCTCACAATAAATGTTTACATTAAAGAAAATGGTAGGGTCCACATGGTTTCTACATCTGGTGATGCGGCATATTATCTGTCTGATATGCGATATAGTTCTACGGAAGATGCAGATGCCCATATAAATGGACACAGAGCTAAGATGTCGTGGGGCAACTATTTGTTCTACCCTAATGTCAATGCGTTCAAAATGACCATTCACGGAAGTTATGTCAATGATGACGGCAGTGTATCATGGGGCGGAGGAACCTATGTAATAGACCTGCGCCCTCATGAGTTTCTGAATGGTGCATTTGCCTTGCTCGATTATGAGATTGTCCGGAAACACAACTATGACAGTGATTCTATGCCGTCAATAGTCAGCCCTTATGAGAAAATCGATTGTGGAAGCAAAGTTTTTACATCAGAGGTAAATAATCCTTTTTTCTTCCCTGTTACCGGGATTAATACGGTTGGCACAGGCAAGATACTTGGCATGGCAACGGCTGCAAAAGCTCTTTCTCAAGGACAGTTTGGTCAGTTTCCGTTGTATGCGTTCACCACCGATGGAGTCTGGGCTATGGAGGTAAGCGCACAGGGTACATATTCGGCAAAACAACCTATTACTCGTGACGTGTGCATAAATCCCGATAGCATCACGCAGATTGACTCTGCCGTATTGTTTGCGACTGACCGTGGCATCATGCTCATTTCCGGTTCTCAGACGCAATGTATATCAGACAGTCTGAATAGTGATACTCCGTTTGATGTACTTTCACTTCCCTGCATGGAGAAGCTACATGAAATGCTCGGACATGAGAATGACAGTTGTTTCCCGATTGCTCCATTCTCTGAATTTCTTTCCTCTTGTGGTATAATTTATAATTATGTCCATCAGCGTATCTTCGTGTTTTCTCAAAAACATTCTTATGCCTATGTCTATTCCTTGAAGTCTAAGCAGTGGGGCATGGTGTATTCCAATCTAACAAAGACTGTCAATTCTTATCCGGAAGCGTTGGCGATAGACAGTAGTGGCAATCTCATTGATTTTTCAAAAGAGAGTGAGAAAATGATGCCGGGATTGATTGTGACCCGTCCTATAAAACTTGGAGAAGCCGATATATTAAAAACTGTCGATACTGTCATTCAGCGTGGATATTTCCGAAGCGGTCATGTTAAATCCGTCCTTTACGGTTCACGTGATCTGTTCAATTGGCATCTTGTCAATTCTTCAGTATCTCATCACATCGTCAATCGTCTCGGTACTCCATATAAGTATTTTCGTATAGCTCTGTTGTGCAGTCTCGATAAAGACGAATCTGTATATGGATGTACGGTTCAGTACACACCCCGATTTACAAACAGACCACGATAAACTCTTTTTCATGATTAAATTAGAGAGCCGGGATGCGTGATGCACCTCGGCTCTCGTTTTAAAATGGATGTTGGCTTATTCTCAGTGGTTTCCCTCTCCATCGAATGGCAGATTTCATTTTGGTCTTTATATCCTCTATCTTTTCCTCCCAATTCTTCTTGCTGAGAGGATTGGCAAGATTAGTAAGACACATCCATTCGTAGAGAACACGATACACAAGGTATTCATGTATCAGCCAACGCAGATATTTCACACTTGTCCTTGAATATGTCTGCGGAACGTTCATATCTATGACATATTTCTCCGGTTCTACAAGTTCATCGTCAAAGACTTCTTCATCGACAACAGGCTCTTTGGTGTAAGGATAAAGGGTTTCCACTACCTCCGAATGGGCGAGGTTGAGAATTCGGGTCGCAAGGTCGATGTTCCCTTCCTGTGTCACGTCCATAACTTGATGACGTTCATGTTCCTCTTTGGCGGGCATTACATCGCCCTCAACAAAGGCATAGTTCCCGATGTCATAAAGAAGTTGCTCCCTCTTGAAAACAAGCGAGACAGTCCGGATAGGCTGTCTCGCATTTTTGCAGCATCCCATAATAGTTTAGGGATTTGCTGGTTTCTCCGGTCGCTTCGGACGGCTTCGCTTACTCACACTCTTGCGGATGTTTTCGAGACTTTTCTGCGACAATGCCACATATGCCTCCGCATCCTGCTTGTTGGTGACAAGATACCAGTCGGCAACAGTCACATTTTTCAGATAGTCATGAGCGGCTTCGCCAAGTCCGGCGGTCGCTGCCTCGTTGAAGTTGCTCGGCATGGTCAAGGCAAGCACGAGGTCCTCTTCGCCACTGATGGCGGCATTGCTTGTCTCAAGTCCGCTTTCGTCAAGATACTCGGCAAGCTCGGTCTTTATCTCGGCAAAACCTTTCTTGATCGAGCGGAGAACCTTTTCATAGTTCTCCTCGTCTTCGGAAGCGAACATACTTGCAACCTCTTTATAGTTGGTGTCATCCTGAATGGTGCGCCCACGAAGGTAGGTCTCGTTCAGAATGTCATAAATCAACCACGGCATTTGAATGGTGGCTTTTACAGGTTTCTTAACTGCCATACTAAAGTTATTAAATGGTTATTACTGTTTTCTTCTTGGACTCACAGGACGTTTCCGGCTATACAGTTTTCGGCGCACATCCTCAATCAGCTCCCCGGCTTCAGTGAAATATTCCTTTGCCTCTACTTTGTTGGCGAAAACATACCACTTACCGGTAATAGACACGATGAAGAAGCTGCGCAGTGATGCCTCAACGCTTGGAGTAAGTTCCTTGTCAAAGGCTACGGAAACCTGCAAGGTGACGGAATAATCCTCTGCTGATGGCAGACTACTTCCGATAAACATTTCTTTGAGTCGCTCATTGGCGACTGCGCAAGTTTCTTCCCAAAATCGAGACAGCGTTTTCAAATCTTCTTCAGTGGCTGCTATCCGGTCCCTTGCTCCATCGTCACTCTGATTGAGTTTTGCGCCTGTATAGTCTGTGGTCTTGTCAACCTCGGTATATACGTCTGAGCGTTTTATATTGAGTGTTATCGTCTCCATACTGTAAAGATACGCTTATTTTTAGTCGGGAATATTATATCTTTCTACTGTCAGAAGTTCCACAAGGTGTAATTGATACTTAATCCTGCGCATGGTTGGAGACCATGCGGTGTCATGCCGTATCCGGCAAACACTCCGATTCCCCATCGCTTCGGCTTGTTGGGAGGCTCGCGGATGGTCACTGTCTCATGCCGTGGGAAGACATAGATGCTGTCCATCTTCGGCTCATATCCGCTTACCCATGCGTGATAATCCTCACCCTCATATTCCTTTTGGATGATGGGGATTTCAACCGCAACAGTATCGGGAATCTCTTCGGGAATATTTTCCATGACAATGTTACCATCCTGCGGAACATCCTGTGTGGTGCTGTCTTTCGGGATGGAAACAGGCAAGAATACTATTTTAGTCCCAAGTGACACCTCCTGCTTAGGTCTTGGTTCATAGTACGGGATGGTATCTGTGTAAGTGATTGTGTCAACTACACAACTGCTGTTCTGTTCCGTACCCGGAGACGATTGGCCCTTGTGAAGATACGCTCCTGCCAATATGCAAATG
>Ga0137306_102236_pt1 | contig 16872 bp, 13 predicted proteins | sample Inofroosms_March_FD_97187 | JGI IMG/M metagenome (GOLD analysis project Ga0137306, IMG submission 97187) | Mouse cecal microbial communities from Vienna, Austria - N-Acetylneuraminic and N-Acetylglucosamine D2O microcosms_March | ecosystem: Host-associated > Mammals > Digestive system > Large...
CCTTTTTCCGGTTTTGCCTTTTTATGTTTAATCTGACTGATGTAGTTGTCTTTGTCAGACTGCCAAAGGCGGTTAAAGAAATCGTAAAAAGTTCCGACACCGGGAGTGTCGTCTGCAGGGAACCCACTGAGGATGGCAAACAAAGGAGTTATTTTAAGCAGCCTGCACCATTCGGTAATGGAATCAGCTTTCAGTACGATTGAGAGAAGATAGGAACGGAGCAGGCAGGAAGGGAAACGTGTGGCAGGTTTGCCAAGCAGAGAATAAAACTCCTGCATGATGGTATCCGTTTCAGAGAGATCAAGATACCAGAATTTCACAATGATATCCCAGGTTTGTTTGGGGACAGAAAATGGATCGGGAAATAAATCAAGGAACCGGGACACGAAGGTGTCCTGATAGGCGGCATGGCCGCCATAATTAACAGGTAACATAAAAATCGCCTCCAATCAAAAAATGCTTGCCGGCTACGCCGGAGTGAAAAGTACTTTTTTAATTAAGAGGCGCGAAGCGCCGCATTTTTTGACTGGTTTGTCAAGTGTTTTGGCAAAAAAAGTGGGGGAATTTTTATAAAACCGGATTTGAAAGCCGCAGAAAATAAGGGCTGGAGAATCCGAGAGGCTATATTTTATATAAGGGGGAACGAATACCATTTAGTCCGGACATAAAATCAATCAATTTGGGACTCATGTTGGCCTTTTTAAAAGAAGGGAAAGGACAAGAAGTAATATCCAACCGTATTTTTGAAATGAGAATGTTGAATATGTTTATTGCAGAGGAGGCTCTTGACAGTGATGCATTTTTGCGTGGACAGTGCGATAAGAACCTCTTTGTCAAGGACACAATGCTTGATATGGATTTGGTGTTGGGAAAGTTTGTGGAATATTTTACTGATATTTATGATGGCAGCAATGAGAAATTTATTGAAGAGAATGGGCGCAGACTCTTTCTGCTCTATCTGAAACCGATTATAAACGGTACAGGGAACTTTTATCTGGAAGCGCAGACAAGGGATGCAAAGCGCACAGATGTAGTCGTGGATTATTTAGGTGAGCAGTTTATCATAGAGCTTAAAATCTGGCATGGAAATGAGTACAATGAACGGGGTGAGAGGCAGCTTGCGGAATATTTGGATTATTACCATAAGGAGAAAGGGTATCTGCTCAGCTTTAATTTTAACAAAAAGAAGGAAGTCGGCATAAAGGAACTGAAAATAGGAAATAAAACAATTATTGAGGCCGTGGTCTGAGTTGTTTGTAGAGGTGAGAAAGTATGGATTTTAATTGTTTACAGCTTAAAAAAGAAATAAAAGGCAGGTCTTTGAAAAGAGATTCTTCATATGGTGATAAAAGATTGAAAGAGACAGTGCATTACTGGGACAGACTGACTTTTCATAATGTGAATGATCGGCATGAGTTTTATTCGGAGGATCGTGCTGAAATATCGTCAGGGTCTGAAATCATACAGTGTGCCCGCCGGGATTGGAAAAAAGAAAAGTGGAAACAGGGTCGGGGAAAGTTAAACTGGAAACATGGAAGAAAGAATGGATTTGATATGAAACATCAAGTGTTTGAAGAAGATACAGATGTTGAAGATTTTGCAGAAGAAGATATAGATGTTGGAGATTTTGCAGAAGAAGTTGCACTGCGCCCGATTGTTTCAGACATTTTGCGCGAAAAAAAATTTGATGAAACACATTATGTAGCTCCGGTCGTATTGCTTGAATCATTTTATTGGGATACGGTATCTTCGGATGATTGTGGCTTGCGGGATTATATTAGGGAAATCTGTACGAAATTGGATTTTGAAAAAGATTATGCAATAGTTTATAAGATTTTTGAAGAAAAAGGTAAGAAAATTATAGAGGATTGTCCTGGGATAAGGGAATGCGTCACGGAGACGGGAAATTGCGGAGGAGTGGCAAATTTTCTGTTTGAGGGAAATACAAGTACAGATGAAGATGATTTTAACAAGCTTATGCAGGAATTGAGGGAAGAGGTTCCTGAAGATAAGGTAAAGTTGATTAAGATACAGGCAAATATAGGCCATGTATTTACGCTAATATGCTACAAACAGGGTGACAAAACAGTTGTAGAATTGATACAAGCATGGCAGGGAAAATATTCAGTGAAAAAGTCTTTAAATGATGCTGGGGTGAAAAATATTTATTCCAACAGTGAGTTGGCAGATATATTTGATGCCATGCACACTGATATGACAAATGAAACCGGAAGAAGATTTTATGATCAGGTATTTTTGGAAGCAGATTTAAAACAAGGAATAAATAAATTTGAAATAACGCATTTGGATGTTAAAACTTTAAATGAGCGACCTGGGCAGTATGCAGAACGGATAGCATCCAAAGAATTGCAAAGTTAAGGCAGCCCTGAGAATGATTGCCATGTGAGTATAATTTGATGCGCACAACCGCATAAGGAAATATGTCGCTTTGCGGCTGCGGTTGGCGCAATACTCACGGCAGATTTCATCTGCCGTGAGTATAATTGATAAAAGCTGTTCAAAATGAGCAGCTTTTGTGTTATGATGAAACCAATATGATAAATAACAATCAACCACTTACCGGAGAGGTGAGGCAGGAGGACGATACTTTGAACATAATTTGTACACCAGCTGGCATTGTTGGCAGGGAGAATCCGCGTCAGGGAGTGATGGATATTGCGGCTGCGGGATTCGGTGATATTTTACTTGATTTGTCTCTATATTGTACCTGCACAGAACTAGAGAATATCGGAAAAGAAAATTTAAACAAAGAGAAGGATAGTTTACTTAAAATTTCAGAGCACCCCGAAAAAATGCATGAAATAATACAGCCGCTGTTGGCGCAATGTAAGAAGAATGGCATAGCGATGTCAGTAGCATATGCGCCGTATCTGATGCGGAATACAAAACACATAAATACCCATGAAATTATGACACAATTATCAGAAAAAAGCATTCATACAGCGGCACAAAGCGGCTGCAAGTATATTGTGATTAGACCCTTATTTGCCGGTATACCAGAAAAGGATTTATGGGAAGTCAACCGCGAATATTATCTGAAACTGGCAGACATGGCAAAGGAAAATGACATAGTGATTCTGCTTGAGAACCAGTGCAAAGACAAAAACGGGCATCTTATCCGTGGCGTTTGCTCAAATGCACAAGAAGTGGCAGCGTGGGTTGATGCGCTGAATAAGGAAACAGGGGACGAGCGTTTTGGCTTCTGTCTGGATGTTGGCGTTTGCAGCATCTGCGGTCAGAACATGTATGATTTCATTTTGACAATAGGGGACAGGCTAAAGGCTGTCATTCTGCGCGACGGTGACGGAAGCCATGAAAGCGCCCTGTTGCCGTTTACCTGCGCAGCTCAGGGACGGTCACAGACAGACTGGCTCAACCTCATTCGCGGGCTGCGTGAAACCTTTTTTGACGGTCAGCTGATACTGAATATCAAAGACACTGCGACAGCATTTTCGCCGATTTTGCGCCCCGGACTTCTGACAATGGCAAAGACGGTGGCGGATTATTTCAAGTGGCAGATTGGGATGGAACAGGTTTTAAGGGAGTATCCGTCGCGTGTCCTTTTCGGCGCCGGAAATATGTGCCGCAATTATATGAAATGTTATGGGGAAAAATATCCACCGCGATACACCTGCGACAATAACAGGGCGCTGTGGGGAGAGGATTTCTGTGGTCTTGAGGTGAGAAATCCAGAGTGCCTCAAGGATCTGGACAAGGACTGCGCGGTCATTATCTGTAATGTCTATTACAAGGAAATCGAGGCGCAGCTTCGGCAGATGAATATCGAAAATCCGATAGAGTATTTTAACGACGAGTATATGCCGTCGTTTTACTTTGACAGGATAAAGCGCGATGCGTGGAATGGGGGAGAGGGATGAAAATAGGTGTACAGACCCAGAATATAGTTGATGACACAAATCCGTCAGCGGGATTTCAGACGCTTTCTGATATCGGGTTTTCCTGTGCGGATTTCAGCCTGAACAGCTACCTCAAAAATACTTCTATTTATGCGTCGGATTTGAATAATTTTTTCAGTCAGCCGGTATCTGCGCTCGAGCATTTTTTTGCGCCGCATAAGCTGGCAGCCACAAAGGCGGGGATAACCGTCAACCAGATGCATATGCCATACCCCATCTATGTTCCAAAGGGCTGGAGCCGGATCAATGAATACCTGCAAAAAGAAGTGGCGCCCAAAAGCATGGAAATTTGTCATTATTTCGACTGCCCATTTATTGTGGTTCATGGATTGAAGCTGGCGTATTATCTGGGGACGGAGCAGGCAGAATGGGAGCAGACAGAGCAGTTTATTGACACAATTGCCCCCATGGCAAAGGAAATGAACATCACGATATGCATTGAAAATCTATATGACAGTGTGGCAGGGCACCTGGTCGAGGGACCATGCTGCGATGCGCACAAGGCAGTGGAGCGCATAGACCGCATCAATGAAAAATACCATGCGGAGGTGCTCGGTTTCTGTTTTGACACTGGGCACGCAAACCTTGCCGGAATAGACTTCGAGCAGTTTATCACCACGCTTGGTTATCGGCTGAAGGTGCTCCATATTCATGACAACGACGGAATAGACGACCTGCACCAGATACCTTTTACATTTACAAGGACAAGGGAAAATAAGTCTTCTACGGACTGGGATGGCTTTATACAGGGGCTTCGGAATATTCATTTTGACAGGACGCTTAGTTTTGAGACCGCGCCCGTCTTAAATGCATTTCCCGGACAGCTGAAGCAGGATGCACTGTCGCTGATCCTTAAAATTGGAAAGTATTTTTCCGGCGCTGTGTGTATGGGCGAAGGAATTTGAAGGAACATGGGGAGAAAAAATGATGGATGAGAGAATGCTGACGTTTATCCACTCTTTTGACAGTGATAAACCGTCCTATCTGAATCAGTTGGAGAAATATTCAATGGAGACAAATGTGCCGATTATCAGGCCGCAGATGCAGAGCCTGCTTCGGCTGCTTATAACATGGGGACGACCAATGCACATTCTGGAAGTGGGAACGGCGATTGGTTTTTCGGCATTGCTGATGAGCGAGTACGCGCCTAAGGGGTGCCATATTACGACAATTGAAAAATATGAAAAACGTATCCCTGCTGCGAAGGAAAATTTTGAAAAGGCGGGAAAGTCAGACTGCATCACGCTTCTTGAGGGGGATGCCGCAGAACTTCTGCCGGTTTTAAAGGAAGACGGCATGTATGACCTGATTTTTATGGATGCGGCAAAAGGGCAGTATATCAATTTCCTGCCGGATATCCTGCGTCTCCTGTCACCAACCGGGCTGTTGGTGTCGGATAATATCCTGCAGGAGGGCGAGCTGATTGAGTCAAAGTATGCAGTAATCCGCAGGAACCGCACCATCCATAACAGGATGCGGGAATACCTGTACCAGCTGACGCACTGCGAGGAGCTGGAAACAACGATACTGCCTATTGCGGATGGGGTGACGCTCTCCGCAAAACGAAACGGTGAAACAAAAAAGTTGGAGGATTGCAATGAACAATAAAAGACAAGGAAAGCCGGAGCTTCTGGTTCCGGCAAGCAGCCTCGAGGTTTTAAAGACGGCTGTTGTATTTGGCGCGGATGCGGTCTATATCGGCGGAGAGACATTCGGCCTGCGCGCCAAGGCTAAGAACTTTTCCGGTGAGGAGATGGCGGAGGGAATCCGTTTTGCGCATGCGCATGGTGTAAAGGTATATGTGACGGCAAACATCCTCGCGCACAATGATGACCTTGAGGGTGCAAGAAAATATTTTGAGGAGCTAAAAGAGATACAGCCGGATGCGCTGATTATATCCGACCCCGGAATGTTCATGATTGCAAAAGAGGTCTGTCCCGAAATTGACATCCATATATCCACGCAGGCAAACAACACAAATTTCCAGACCTACCGCTTCTGGTGGCAGCAGGGCGCGAAACGTGTCGTGTCGGCGCGGGAGCTTTCGCTTGCGGAAATCCGCCAGATTCGGGACAACATACCAAAGGAGATGGAAATCGAGAGCTTTATTCACGGCGCAATGTGCATTTCCTATTCGGGCAGATGCCTGCTGTCCAATTACTTCACCGGGCGGGATGCCAATCAGGGGGCATGTACGCATCCCTGCCGCTGGAAGTATGCAGTCGTTGAGGAGACGCGACCCGGGGAGTATCTTCCGGTGTACGAGAATGAGCGCGGAACCTACATTTTTAACTCCAAGGATTTGTGCATGATTGAATACATTCCTGAGATTGTTGGAGCGGGAATCGACAGCCTGAAAATAGAGGGTCGCATGAAGACCGCGCTCTATGTGGCATGTGTGGCACGAACCTACAGAAAGGCGATTGACGACTTTTTTGTGTCCGAGGAGACATACCGCAAAAACATGGAATGGTACAGTGCCGAGATTGCCAAATGCACCTACCGCCAGTTCACGACGGGATTTTATTTTGGGAAACCGGATGAAAATACGCAGATTTACGACAGCAACACCTATGTCAATGAGTATGTTTACCTTGGCAGCGTGGAGTCGGTGGACGAGCGCGGCCTGGCAAAATTTGAGCAGAAAAACAAGTTCTGCGTGGGGGATACGATTGAGCTAATGAAGCCGGACGGCCGCAATATCCGCACAAGGGTGCTTGCCATGTACAATGAGGACAAAGAGGCAGTCGAGAACTGCCCGCACTCGCGGCAGGTTTTGTATGTGGCGCTGGCAGACAGGCCGGAGGCGTATGATTTGATGCGTGTGGAGGCTGCAAAATAATTTAACAAAAATCAGGCTTTTTTGGAAGTGATATCTATGCAAAGTGTAAAAAAACAGAAAAAGCGTCCGAAAATTTCAAGAAAGCCTTGATTTTTTACCTGAGATATATTATTGTATAAAAAGTAAAAGAAATAAGGCACAATTTTATGAAATGCAATAATGTAATGATTCAAAACAATATATCATGATAGTGCGAACGAAGATGTTCCAAAAAAGAAGTATCTCTTTTTTTGGAACTTTTTTACTTATGTGCACAAGTGTTATATTGCACGAAATATGCGTTATGCACGACCGGAATAACGAGCGGGGTATCATGATTTATAGAAAGTGAGGAAATCAATATGAGCGAAGCATTAAATGTGGAAAAAATTTTCGGAGAGAAAGTCTTTACCATCGAAAAGATGAAAGAGCGGCTTACCAGAAAGGTGTTTCTGGAAGTAAAGCGGGTAATGGACCATGGCGGCGAGCTTTCCATGACGACAGCCGATGTCGTTGCAAAGGCGATGAAGGACTGGGCGGTTGAAAATGGTGCGACACACTACACACACTGGTTCCAGCCGCTTACGGGAATCACGGCGGAGAAGCACGATTCTTTTGTGTCCCATCCTGATTCGGAGGGCAAAATGCTGATGGAGTTCTCGGGCAAGGAGCTGATTAAGGGTGAGCCAGATGCTTCCTCATTTCCGTCAGGCGGACTCCGTGCCACGTTTGAGGCGCGGGGGTATACGGCATGGGACATTACATCTCCTGCCTTTCTCAAGGAATCCGGATGCGGTGTCACGCTCTGCATTCCGACGGCATTCTGCTCATACACCGGTGAGGCGCTTGACAAGAAAACGCCGCTTCTGCGCTCCATGGAGGCACTGAGTGAGCAGGCGCTGCGTATCGTAAAGCTGTTTGGCAACAAGGGAGCGACAAAGGTTACGGCTTCCGTGGGACCGGAGCAGGAATATTTCCTGGTAGACAAGGATTTATATATGCAGAGGAAAGACTTGATGTTTGCGGGACGCACGCTGTTCGGTGCACCGGCCCCGAAGGGACAGGAGATGGACGACCACTACTTTGGCGTCATCAAGGAGCGTGTCGGCGCGTACATGAAGGATTTGAACGAGGAATTGTGGAAGCTGGGCGTTACGGCAAAGACACAGCACAACGAGGTTGCGCCGGCACAGCATGAGCTTGCCCCGATTTATGAGACGGCAAACATTGCGGTTGACCACAACCAGCTTGTGATGGAGGCGATGAAGCGGGTTGCCTACAAGCATGATTTGAGATGCCTGCTTCACGAGAAGCCGTATGCGGGCGTGAACGGCTCCGGCAAGCACAACAACTGGTCCATCACGACAGACAACGGCGAGAATCTGCTTGACCCGGGCGACACGCCAAACAAAAATATCCAGTTCCTGCTGGTGCTTGCCTGCATTATGAAGGCAGTGGATACCCATGCGGATTTGCTCCGCCAGTCCGCTTCTGACGTGGGAAATGACCACAGACTTGGTGCGAACGAGGCACCGCCTGCAATTATTTCCATTTTCCTTGGCGACCAGCTTGAGGATGTTGTGCGGCAGCTTGTGGAGACGGGCGATGCGGCAAAGGTAAAGCAGGGCGGAAAGCTTGAGACGGGCGTATCGACGCTTCCCGACTTTGAGAAGGATGCGACGGACAGGAACAGGACATCACCGTTTGCCTTCACGGGAAACAAGTTTGAGTTCCGTATGGTTGGTTCTGCGGACTCGATTGCCAGCCCGAACACGACACTGAACGCCATCGTTGCGGAGGCATTCTGCGAGGCGGCTGACAGGCTTGAGCAGGCAGCGGATTTTGATTTGGAAGTGCATGACATCATCAAGGAATACATGACAAAGCACCAGCGAATCGTATTTAATGGAGACGGTTATTCCGACGAGTGGGTTGCGGAGGCAGAGCGCCGCGGACTTCCCAATATCAAGTCCATGATTGAGGCGGCATCCACCATCACGACAGACAAGGCGGTTGCCCTGTTTGAGAAGTTTGGCATCTTTACAAGGGTTGAGCTGGAGTCCCGCGAGGAGATTATCTATGAGACATATGCAAAAACCATCAACATTGAGGCGCTTACCATGATTGACATGGCAGGCAAGGATATTATTCCGGCGGTTGCCTCCTATGCCGGCGAGCTGGCAAATTCGGTAATTGCCATCAAGGAGGCCGGGGCCACGGCAGCAGCGCAGATGGAGATGCTTGAGGAGGTAGACGGACTTCTGGCAGAGGCTAAGAAAGCGCTCAATACGCTGAAGGAAGTGGAGGCTGGCGCTTCCGGGATTTCCGATGCGAAGAAGCTGGCATTCTACTATAAAGACACTGTAAAGGTGGCAATGGATGCACTGCGCGCGCCGATTGATAAGCTTGAGATGATTGTGGACAGCACGATCTGGCCGGTTCCTACATATGGGGATTTGATGTTCGAGGTATGATATAAGTATCGCAAATGCTTTTGACGTTTACGATAAAATCGAGTAGGGGAAAGGATTCTCCTACTCGATTTTCGTATTAAGAGGTATGAAAAACATCGACGCTTGCTGTCATTTCTTTTGACAGTGTGTTTAATGCTTTTGTCATGTCTGAAATGTCTCCGAGCTCCTGATAAATATTCTCAATGGAAGCCATCATCTCCTGAATGCTTGCAGAGTTTTCTTCGGAGAGCGAGGCTGATTCCTGCACGACGGTCACGGTTTCGCCCCGGATTTCTTCAAGTTTTTGGGAGTTTTCCATAATGATGTCCATGCCGGACGCGGACTGGTCAATGCTGGTGCAGACCGCGCGGAAGATTTCGCTGGTTTTCTGGATATTTTTCTCCTGCTTTTCTATGATATTCTGGACTTCCGTCACGCGCTCAAGTGTGTGTGTGGAATTGGTATTCAGGTTTGTGATCATCTTCTGAATCTCGCCGGCGGCGCGGTTGGACTGTTCTGAGAGCTGCTGAATCTCTGAGGCAACGACGGAAAAACCCCTGCCGTGTTCGCCTGCGCGTGCCGCCTCGATGCTGGCATTTAAGGAAAGCAGGTTTGTCTGTGAGGCGATTGCGGTGATAAGCTCTGTCGTCGAACTGATTTTTGCGACGGACTCATTGGTCAGGCTGGTCTGCTCTGAGAGGAAGGCGATGGATTCCTTTACGCTGTGCATCACGTCATTGAGTACCGCAACCTGCTCCAGGGCTTCGGTGGCGCCGTTTTTCATGGTTCCGGAGATTGCGTGCAGCCGGGTAATCTGTGAGGTGTTTTCCTCAATCATTTCACCCATGTTCGTCACGTTGGTGTTTGCCTGGTTTGCGTCCTCGACCTGTGTGGTGCAGCTTGTGCCCATTTCCTGTGTGGCGTTGTTGACCTCCCGCATGACCTGGTACACATTGTCGGAAACCTGTTCGATATGGCTTGTGTCCTTGCCAAGCGCCTCGCTTTTTGCATGAATATTGAGAACGATGGTGCGCAGTGCATTTGTCAGCCGCATTATATTTTTTGCCAGATCACCGATTTCATCGCTGCGGTTCATGAGTTCTGGCTGGACTTCAATCTGTAGGTTCCCATTTGAAATGCTGTTGAGGAGTTCCATGTTCTTTTTCAGGGCAGACACAATCCGGCTGACCAGTACATAGGTGACGATGGTCACAAAAAGGAGCATGCACAAAATGATGAGCAGGAACTGAATCCGGGTGCGGTTGATGATTACGGATACGGTTTCCTGCGGTATGCCAAGAAAAATCATGCCTACGATTTCGTCTGTGTTTTCCTGGTAAAACGGGGTGTAGGAGACGATGTATTTGTGTCCGAGGATTTCGACGTTCCTGTCGTGGTAGGTCTCGCCGTTTTGCAGTACGCGTTCTGCGACTTCCGCGGAGGCGCTGGTGTGGATCTGGCGCTCGCCGTGCTCATTGACGATGGAGGTGAGGATTCTGGTATCCCCCCAGAAGATCGTGACGTCAATTCCGGTGTTTTCCTTGATGTGGTCAACGATGTTGGTCGCCTGTGAAATGTTGAATGTGTCACCTTTCCAGAGCATCCCGGCCTCGTCCATGTGATATGCGCCGTCCTTGCCTTCCTCAAAGATGTCGCGCACGGCGAGCGTTGTCGCCTGCATACCGATATAGGCTTCGTCGTAGATGCCGTTTGCAATGCGGTCAGCGGCGACAAGGAACATGGTGATGCCCAGTGCAAGGATGGGGATGAGTGTAAGTGCAAAAATTTTTCCCTTTAATTTCATGTTGTGATACCCTCCTGATTCTCGTTTTATTATACTATTGCGCGTCGGGGCGCAACAAGTGTCGATTCTTCGTAAAAAAGGCAGTTTTTACGCAACATACGCGGACTGTACCTTGTTGAAACGGCGCAGCTGTGATAGTATTGGGGTGTGAGGTTTCGCGAAAGGAGATAGTGTGAAAAATGAATTTTTCACACGCAAATTTGTGCCTGCGGCTCAAAGTTTGCAGGCTGTGGAAAGGGCATGGTTATTAATATGGGAGAATCGAAAATTCTGTTGGAGGAGTGGTCGCCTGTCTGTAACATACAGGCATTTGTGGAGCGGACGGACACGAGCTGCTACTTTTATCTGTGGGTGAAGCCCGGAATGGAGGATGCCGTGGTAAAGAGCTGCTGGATTTGCAATGTATCTGCGGCGCCCGGGGAACTGGACGTGGAGTCGATGCGGCAGGGAATTGCGCCAGCGATGCCCGTGCAGTATGTGCTGCATGATGCCGGCGGGATGGAGCTTGATGCCGACAAGCTGAAAATCGTGTGGTTTGAGGAGGGAAATGCGGCGGCACTGCTGTCGGAGGAGGAGCTTCTCTGTGTGATTCCCTGCTGGAGCGGGTATCAGGGGTTTCACGGATATTCCAGATATGCGGACGGCATGGCGCCCTGCGCATGGGGACTGGCGGACGCGCTCGGGACAATCGGTCCGCGTGTGGCGCGCAGCCAGGCATTCTGGGACTGGTTTGAGTATGAGCCGGAGTACTGGAAAATTACACAGAAGACGCATATGGACGCCCTTGAGAATTTTTTTGGCCCATGCCAGAATTATTATGCGATTGACAATGAGGAATTTCCGCCCAAGGCGCTGGTTCGGGGCGGCCGGGATGGTGTGGTTTATGGGATTACGGCGGGAGTCAGCCTGATTCCCATGCCCGGCATTGAGCTGTATGATTCGCAGGATTATCGCACAGACCGGCGGATGGAGCTTGGCTTTGCAGTGGTGGAACAACACGAGGGCTTGTGTAATCAGATGTTTTCGTATCTGGCTGCGGCGTCAGCGTACCCCTGGCAGGAGGAAACATTTTTTGCACACGGGCACACGGTTCCGTACAACCGCATTGAGGGCTTTGCGGCGGTGCTGTTTGTCAATCCCCGCATGGTGCCTGGGCTTGAAATGCCGGATTATAAACCCTGCATGGAGGATCCGGTCAATTTATTGTGGGTGGTGCCAATCACGGAGGAGGAGTACCGGTTTGCCATGGAGCATGATATTGGCGAGACGCTGGGGAATGTCAGAGGGGCGCTTGCGAAGGTACATATTTTTGACGGAAAGCCGAAGTTTTCGGTGCGCGCGTGATAATACGGATACTGGATGTCTTTATATGCAGGCGCTTTTGTCCAGGCATTGACAGAGCGCCTGCATTTCGTTATCTTGCATTTAGACAAATGTCTAAAATATGACGCCGTCCTTTGGGGTGAGCAGTGAGTTTTTTGGCAGTCATTTGGTTTTGTAGCAGCAATGAATTTGTTAAGAAATTTTATCAGGTCAAAAAGGTAATGTTTGGTGGACAATTACATCATTAGAAAAAATGGTGTGATAAAATGATAACTGAAAAGATAATAATAAATACATTTGTAGAAATTGAAAAAATGCTGGAGGATAAAAGAATGATTTGCCTAAAAGATTATAAGTTTTCAAAGTATAATCATAAGTTAATTATGAATGGGGATGTTTATGTTTATAATGCATTTTCAGGCGGATTTTGCAGATTTCATGATGATAACAGAGAAATAGTATCTGATATAGATTTTAGTGAGAATACATGCCTGGAAAAAATTGCACAATTACCAAGTGATGTTATTAGCGGGCTAATTAAAGGATGTTTTATTATACCCAAAAAAAGAAATGAATTCGCTATAGTAAAAAGCAGACATTTTGTAAATAGATTTTCAGACACCAATTCCCTGACTTTAACTTTAATTCCTACTATGGCGTGTAACTTTAGATGCACATATTGTTTTGAGGCAGACAAACATTATCCGAATAACTGTATGAGCGACGAAGTGATTGACGCAATACTTAATTTGATTGATTCAAGGTTAAAAGAAAATGGACAGCTCGTAATTACATGGTATGGAGGGGAACCCCTTTTACGATTTGATATTGTAAAGAAACTGCAATCCAAGATCCTTCGTATGGCTAATAAAAAAAAGCTAACTGTCAATTCGGCAATTATAACTAATGGCTATCTCTTAACAAAAGAAGTGTCTGATGAATTAGTTGAGCTGGGAATAAGGTTTGCTCAAGTAACAATTGATGGGACAAAAGAGATTCATAATAGTAAAAGGATTGCCGCAAATGGAGAAGGGTCTTTTGATACAATTATTAAAAATATATTAGGAACAAATAGTAATTTGAAGATATCAATCAGGGTAAACATTGATAAGGACAATATAGAAGCAATGCCTGAATTTATGGATTATTTGGTAAAAATTGGAATAACGAGAGCTGATAATATTAGTTTATACTTTGCTGTTGTTAAAGATTATGGCTCTGAAGGAAGTGCGCTGTGTAGTCATTATACAGTTAAGGAATATGCAAAGGAAGAAGTAAGACTAAATGAAATTGCCTATTCAAAGGGGATATATATACATAAAAATATAAATCCTAATATATATGTTTGTGGGTCATTAACGACAAAAGCATTTGTAATAGAACCAGATGGTACAATACAGAAATGCTGGGGACTGGCTGGAGATAAGAATTCTGCTGTTGGAAGTATTTTGAATTTAAATTGCGTTGATGAAAATTATATGCAAAATCAGGCAAAATGGTATTCATGGACTAAATTTGATAATCCAGAATGCAAAGAATGTAAAGTATTGCCAATTTGTATGGGGGGATGTCCATTACATACGATAGATGAAAAATTAAATGATGATTACAAATGTTCCACATATAAATATAATATGGAGAGCATGTTGAACCTCATTGCAACAAAGTATCTGGATGATGCATATTGAATACATATTCAAAATATGTTTCAAAATAAATCAGGTAGTTGTGATAAGAAAAAGAAAATATTTTAATGATTTGTTTTTGGGCTTACATAATTACCAAATTATGAAAGGAGGAAATAATATGGAATGGGTAACTGAACCTGTAACTTATTCTGATGGTGGAATTGAGCCACAGGGATGCATATTGGACTGCGATTTGTGCCTTTTAGTGTTTTCTAAATAATTTTTTATTAGGAGGATGAAAAGTATGGAATGGATTAATGATAGCTGTGAAACGAATGCAATAGCCGGAAATGGTGAAAACGATGTAGCGCCAATGTGCGCTGGGGCGCTGGTAGTGGGTGGAGTTATAGTAGCTTGCGGTGCCTCGGGATATTTATGCGGTTCATTGTGTGGAGTGTATTTTAGTTAAAAATTAATAAAGCTATTCAAAACCCCGAGATGCGGAAGGAAAAACGATATTCTCGGGGTTTTTGAATAAGACTTTTTGATATAGTAATTTCAGGAAGGTGCTGAGGTACGATGCAATATATTAAAAAAATAATAAGAAACAATATATTTAGATTATGTCTATTACTCGTGGTAAGTATAGTTGTATTATTGCTGAATATTACTAAAACTCTTTATGTGGGAAAGTATATAGATTTTTTAACAAATGAATTAAATGTGGTCAATCTTTATAAGTTTGTTGGTATATTATTTATCTTAGGAATATTAAGCATATTATTTAATTTTGTAAATGCATATTATACAGCTAAAATCCAAACAGACATAACTTTTAAGGTTAATTTTGATGTATTAGACCATGTGAAACACTTGCCTTTAAATTTTTTTTCTGATAAAGATTCTTTTTATATAAATCAAAGAATTAATGCAGATTCAAATGTTATAGTGTCGTTTTTAATAAGCTCTTTTATAAAAATAACTACTTTAATTTTTTCTTTCATTGTTTTATTTACTATTTTATTAAAATTAAATGTACATATTACTATTATAGCAGTGATAACGATTCCAGTGTATTTAACATTATATAATATATTTAAAAAATTATTATATAACAGAACTCTAGAATTTAAAGAGGCTCAAAATAGGCTTTTTTCGTTTATGGGAAAACAAATAAGTAATATATTTTTTATAAAAATTAATAGCTTATATGAATTGTTAAATTTGAAACTTTTATCAGTATATCCGGCTTTTTTCTCCTCTGTAAAAAAATATCTTAAATCTAGTATACTGTTTTCTAGTACAAGTAGTATCATTGAAAATATTTTTAATATATTTCTGTATGTTTTTACTGGCATTGAGGTATTAAATAATAGAATGACTATTGGAGAGTTTATTATTATAAAAGGATATTATTCAATGGTTATGACTAGCTTAGGAGAGTTTGCTGGAATATTAAAACAATTTCCAGATGCCATGGTAGCACACCATAGATTGTTGGAAATTCTTAATTTTTTTAAAGAGCCGGACGGTACCAGGATGTTAAACAAAATATCAATAATTAGTGGGGACAATATCAGTTTATTGCTACAGGATAAGCAAATAATTCAGAATTTTAGTTTTCAGTTTATTAAAGGAAAAATATACTTGATTAGTGGTAAAAATGGTGTGGGGAAAAGCTCATTAATTAAATGTATTTTAGGTCTGTACAGAAAGGAAATGAAAGGGGAAATTAAATATAATGATAATAATATAAATGAAATTGCCCTATACAATATAAGGAAAAAAATTATTTCAGTTGTTGATCAGGATGCGGAATTCTTTTTTGATTCTGTAATTGAAAATATATCCTATAACAACAATAATATTAATTATAAAAAAGTAGAAGAGTATATGTTAAAATTTGGTTTGCAAATAGGCTATAAAGAGACACAAAATAATGTTAGGCATTTATCGGGTGGTGAAAAACAGAAAATTTCTATTATAAGAGCATTACTAAAAGATCCTGAAGTTCTAATATTAGATGAACCAACATCTGCATTGGATACATATAGTGTTGATAAATTAATAGAAGAAATAAATGAACAAAAGATGAATAGAATTACAATAGTAATAAGTCATGATGAGCGATTTATAAATATTGCCGATGTTAATGTTAACTTATAACGGGGAGTGCCCCTATTTTAATTAAACGATAAAAGAACCTACATGTAAAGATATATTAACAATAGCCGCAACATATATTGACAGTAAAAAGGCAACTCATAATTTTTTAAATGTAAGTAATTGTAGACAAATTGCCAACTATGCTTGCTTGATAAGAATCATTTTGTCTTATAAAATTATAAAAATAAAAAACAATAAAAAACTAGGAGGTAGTAGTATGAAATTTAACGAAAAATTATTAAAAATTAGGAAGGAACGTGGCTTATCTCAAGAAGAATTAGGGATGGAATTACAGGTATCAAGGCAAACTATTTCTAAATGGGAGGCAGGGCAATCCTACCCTGATTTTACAAGATTGGTCATGTTAAGCGATTTTTTTGATATGACTTTAGATGAACTCGTAAAGGATATTGATGTTCAAGAAATAAGAATTTTACTGGTGAAAAAATAGATTCATTATATAAAGACTCACAAACTATTAAAGATATAGCAAGAGGGATATGTAAGTTTTTTATTTGTGGTATTTTTCTTTTAGGTATTATTGCAGTAGTTGCAATTATATTACATTTTGTATTTCCTAATTCGGATATTTTTTTTAGGGCATATTAATAGTGGAATATAGTGTAATTGTCAGTATGGTTCAAAGTAACCCCCATTTGAAATGGGGGTTACTTTGATTGGCGAGAATGCTCGTGTTCTGTGGTGGAAGTCCACTTAGGCGTAGCTATTGACAAACTTT
>Ga0137306_102237_pt1 | contig 16866 bp, 8 predicted proteins | sample Inofroosms_March_FD_97187 | JGI IMG/M metagenome (GOLD analysis project Ga0137306, IMG submission 97187) | Mouse cecal microbial communities from Vienna, Austria - N-Acetylneuraminic and N-Acetylglucosamine D2O microcosms_March | ecosystem: Host-associated > Mammals > Digestive system > Large...
GCTTCCAGCAGGCCCAGGATGCCATGCCTTATGCCGCCTGGTATTATACCGTTACGGGGGACGTCGGCGACCATCCCCCTTATACGCCGCAACAGCGAATTGGTCCGGGGGATATGGCCCAGCCTTTGCCGGTAGTTGTCAAAATCATTGTAGACCACCAGGGCGTCGGGCCGTTCGCGTTTGGTGATATGGGACAACAACCCCGAGCCGCCGAACAGGTCGACAAACACGGACGCACCTTTCACCGAATCCAGGAACTCCCTGTATCCGCCTGCAAACCTCCGTTTCTGCCCCGGGAATGGCAACGGGGCTGACATGTACACTCTTTTCATTTTCTTAAAGGATAATTTCGAGGTGCAAAGTTCGCCAATCCCGGGACTGCCGCCAAGGTTGTGATGCGTGGCATACTGCATGCCTGCTGCAGCATATACGGCTTCGGATTCCGTCCTTCATACATTCAGGTCGAACTTTATGCCGCTTTCCCCGGCAAGGAGGCGCCGTGTCTTCTCCATATTGTTCTCATAGATGTGCACATTCCCCAGGTTCAGCGTGATCGACTCCAGCGGCATCTCGACCTGCCGAGATATGAGGTACAGGTGGTAGATGTCGGCAGGCAGCCCGAGGTTCGCGTCGGAGCTCCGCTGGTATGCCGAAAGCACCAGGCGTCCCTCGTCAATCTGGAACTGCACCAGGCTGAGGCATGGCGCCTGGTTGCTTTCGACCCCGTTGGCCCCAAGGAAAAGCACGTAGTTTTTGCTGCTGCGCCTCTCCCGGTTTATCCTCCCGATCAGTCCCGGGAGCTTTTCAAAGTATGACGGGTAGCCGTTTACAAGGGTGCTGCCGCAATAATCCCACCAGTCTATCCCGGCTTCGCGGTATCTGTCGACCTGACGTTCCCCGCGCATAAAAAGCCCCAGCTCGCATTTGAGCTTGTTGCGGGCTATAGGGTGCCCCTCGAATATCTCCAACAGGTCACCGGGTCCCAATGACAGGCTTTCATTGAGCAGGCAGACGATGTTCCCCTTCTTGTTCTTCTGGGGCTTCCCGTCCGACAGGATCTTCCCCAGTATCTGATGGTATTTGTTCATAAGATGTAGATATGTCTGCGGCAAATATACCGCCTTGTGACGCATACCTGCCGGGTTACGGGCCTTGTCACACTGCATACGGGCTGCAGTCCTTTTGGAACAGTTTTACCAGGCCGTATATCTTGCGTTCGCTTACATGGTAGCGTCCCGACAGCGACGCGACTATATATGTGACCTTCTCGCCGTTTCCAAGCAGGCGCCTGTACTCGTTATACAGCTCTATATAACGTACATCCCCGACACGTATGCCGACGGTTTGAAGAAAGCCGAGTATTTCCTTGTGCAGATTTAATATTTCAAATACTTTCATATAAGATGTTTTTTTGTAAATTTGCAATGCCAATCATTTATTGACATATAAAAAGCTCGTAGCGCGAGCAAGGGATATGTAACCCCCGGTCGTGCGCTACGAGCGTTGTGTTAATAAATGATTGGCGTCTATATTAACAGGCCGGGGGTTTTCTATTGCTTCCCCGACAGTACCGGGTTCCTATCCCGGTCGTCTTATGCAGGCATATCCTGCCTTGTATCTGGGCTTATTCCAGGAATATCGATATGACACATAGGTGTGGCACCCGGTCTGCGGCCTGGTGCCACACTTATGTCACGTCCGGGCGTCAGCCGGTGACGTCCGCGGCTGCGGCTGCCGACGCGCCTTTGGCATAGGCGGCCTCGACGAATGCGGCGACCGCCGCCATGGCCCCGGCATGCCCGCCCGACGGGCAGTCGAGGTTGAGCCACAGCGTGCCGTCGGGGTTGCGCCCGAAGGTGCCATGCACCAGCGGGTCCCCGGGCTTCGAGATATGCCCGTTGTTCAACGCCGTCACCGACGCTCCCTCCGTTTCGAGTTCGCCGTAGAGGTCGTAGCCGCGCCCCTCGTGGGCGGAGTTGTCAACCGGGACTGTGGCCCGCAGCGGGCTTTTCAGTGTAAGATGTTCCTGTGTCATTGTCGTTTTGTTTTAAAGGGTTGGTAGATATTGTAGCTTTTAAAGGCATGGTTGCGCGGCGGTCATTTCAGCAGGCCGAGCTGTACGGCCTTGGCGAAGTCGAGCGCGTGCCATGTGGAGCCTCCGTCATCTGTCAGCGACAGGTCTGCCTGCCGTATCCTGATGCCGAACGTCGAACCCACGAGCACTCCGAAATACCCCCCTGTCGCCAGCACCCGCATCCCCTGCCACGCGCCCAGTATCCCGTCGGGCGCTATGACGAACTGCTCGTCCACGCCCTTCACGACCTTGAGCGAGGCCGTCGGGGTCACGGACTTGGTCGCGACAACGGCGGTCGCCCCGAGGTTCGGCGTGGCATTCACACTCACCGACATACGGTATTCGCCCGCCAGCGGGGTCATGAAGTTCACCGTCGCGGAACCCCTCCCCTCCGACGGGGCGTCCTGGAACCCGCCGTACGCGGTATGCACCAGGCGGCGTGCCGTGCCGCTGACATGGTACACCTCGGCCGTGAACGTCCCGGAGAACGGGTGTTCCGCGCTCGCCCCCACGGAGTACCCCAGCCTCACGGCGGCCTTCCCGGAGACGGAGGAACCGGCGGGGAGGCTGCCGAGGGAGACCTCGCCGAACGGCACCGCCGATATTATACCCTCCGCGCCCTGGCTTATCAGGCCGTTCGGCATGGTCACCCTGGGGCGCCTCCCTATCCTCACCGTACCGGCGCCGAAAGTGTACGAGGGGTTCGTGACTGCGCCGGTTATGTTCTCCACCTGCCGTGCGGGGAGGGCTTTCCGGGATATGAGCATGCGTGTGGCGTCCTTGTCATCGAGCAGTTTCAGCCCGTCGGGGTCGAGCCTTACGCCTTCGCCCATCTCCATATGGTCTCCCAGTAGCCTTACCAGGTTGCGGCAGAAGTACGCCTCGCCGTTGTGCCGCATCATGAATGCCGCCGCCTCCGCCCCTGATGGGACGGTATCCGGCTTTGCGGCATCGTACATGTCGCCGCCACCCCATATGGCCGGGGCGTCCTCCCTGTCTGCCAGGCCGCTGATGCCCGACATGACGCGGTAGGTGCCGTCGGCGCCCGTGGAACCCATCCGCAGCAGTGTGGCCAGGATGAGGCCGAACTGCCCGAGGTTGCCTTCCGTCAGGGCGTCGCGCAGCGCCTGCGACAGGTAGTCGTTGTCGCGGGGGGAGGGTTCCCACCCGGTGAGGGTGTTGCCCCATTCCACCTGCGGGGCGGCAAACCTTATTTTGCCGTTTTTCAGTATGTAGGGGTAGAACCTTATGGCGTAGGGCTCGCCAGAGGGGTTGGTCGGGCCGTTGTACCTGGTGAAGCGGCTTGTGGGGACGGTTATGTCGAACCGCACCCATTCGCCGATTTTGAAGGAGCCGTCGGAGTTCTTGGGGAGGATGGGGATGCTTACGGAGTTGGCGCACGAGATGCCGTTTGCGTCGACGGCCATGACGTCCATCGCCGCGTTGTCGCTCCCGAAGGCGTCAGCCCACGATTGCTCGTCGAGCCTGGTGTAGATGCTCACGGTTACCACCTTGTGTCCCCCGATGACGAACCCGGGGTTGATTTCGCCCTTGGAGGTGCCGTAGTTGTTGTAGAGGCCGCGGTATGTGAGGTCGGTCGCGCCGAGGCTCTCGACGTACACCGAGTTCTGCCCGTGCGGGCCGTTACCCTGGTCGATACGTGCCGTGGATGCCATGTCCCAGTGCGCCTTCCCCCGGAAGCCGGAGTTGAGCACCATGTTGCCGCGCCCCTCCACGGTGGCCGACCCCTCGTTTAGCACGGGAACGGATTCCGAATCATGGAAGGCGGAGGAGGCGGACGCGGTGTCGCGCAGCGTCAGCACCACCGACACCGTGTCCTGCCTGATGATACCGGCGAGCTGGGCGGCGGTGACGGTGAAGGATGACGAGCCGGGCGTTGCCAGCGTGCCGGAAGCCTGCACCTTGCCCGTGCCGTCGAGCGCCTGGTAATGCACGCATTTTTCTGTCGTTGTGGCGCGGCTGTCGCCCGTGACCTTGTATTTTGTCACGGTGACCGCCGACGGCGAGAGACCTCCCGTGAGGTTGCGCACGATGGCATTTGCCGACAGCCCCAGCCGGTAGACGGTTGCCGCCGGTCCCCTGTCGCCGGTGGCACCTTTCAGCGCGAGAGACCACGAGAACTCCCTGGTGAACGTCTTGCCGTCCACGGTAAGGTTGACTTTCAACACCCCCTGCTTCTGTGTCAGCGCCGTGGTGACGTTGACGGCGAACCCGGAGCTGGCAGAGGTGGTGGAGGGGTTCGTGATGGCCGTGGTAAGCCCGGTGACCTGCCCGGTTATGGAGTTGATGGTGGCAGGCACCCTCGTCGCGCCCTTGTAGGCTATGACCTCGCATGTGGTGTCCCCGGCGACAGCGGAGCTGACACCCCCGGCGAATGTGTGGCTCTCGTTGGTGAGTATCACCGTGTAGGAGTCCTTGCCTGCCGCACCCGTGGCACCCTTGGCGCCGGAGCTGACCTTGGCTATGGTGACCTCGTCGTGCATGCCGCCGGAGGTGCAGCGGATGGTGATGCTCTTGGCCGTCCCCCATAGGGAGGCGTCGCGTGCCAGTGCGTTTGTCGCCGAGGTAGCCCCGCCTATATTGGTGAACGCCCCCTGCTTTTCTTGTTTGTAGCTCCATTGGTAGCCGGTCGTACCCTGTAGGGTGGCCGACAGGTTCACGGTGGCGGGGCCTAACAGGGTGTTGTATCCATCGGCATACGATATTATCTGTGCGTCGGCGTTGACCGTCACCGATTTCGCCTCCAGGTCTTCCGAGTTGGGTGTCCACACAGGCGTGGGGTTGGTGCCGCTTTCGAGTTTGTACGACGAGATATAAAGCTTCCCGGTGGCCGTGCCGCTCTCCACCCTCGGCTTGATTGTGCCGTCGGCGTTTGGGGTAAACGTTATCGACAGCCTCTTCCACACGCCGTCGGCAAGACTGAACGTCCGGGCTGCGCCCGGCACCACGTTGGTTCCGACCGGGTCGTGCACAAACAGTGTCGCGTTGGGCTTGCCGGAGACTTTAACGTCTGCGCTGAAGGTGTATGTCTCGCCCGCTTTGACGGCAAACGGGCGGTATGCGCCCTCCCAGACGGCGGTGCGGGAGTAGACGGCGTTGCCGTTTCTTGTTTCGGCCTCTTTCGTCCACAGCGTCAGCTGCGAATAGCCCGAGAACTCCTTTGTGCCCGTCAGCAGGTTGTTGGTATATCCCGCCCCCGGCCTGACCTTCCAGAGGTTCATCACCGCCGTCAAGTCGGCCTGCCCGCTCTTGCGGGCGGTCACCGTCACGGCGGCCCTGTCGGCGGTTATGGTGTTCACCGTGATGACGCCTGTGGAGGAATTTATGGAGGAGGTGCACCCGCTGTCGACCTTGGAGAATGTCCACCCCGTGTCGGCAGCGCCACCCTTGTAGACCGTGGCCTTGGAGGTTGCGATGTTGCCGCTTACGGCCACCGTGCCGTCGGCATGGCACGACACCGGCACGTTCTCCTCGCTCAGGTCGAGGCGGAAGGCGGGGGCGCCCGCTTCCCCCATGGCGCACACCCCGTCGGTGTACCCCTCGGTGCCGTCGGTGTAGTATATGTGGCTGCGCGTCCACCAGTAATGCCCCTCCTTCCATGCCGGGCGGTTGGCCTTGGTAGTCCAGGAGCCGCCCGCGGGGGTCTCGCGGGAGGTCGACAGGTAGTACTCCTCGACGATGCGGTCGATGCCCACGGCGGTCTTCGACGTGGTGAACATGCCGTCGGCCACGTAGGCCGACACCTCTGCATAGGCCGACGACGCCGTACCGGCCCCCTTATCCATGACCTGCTGCGCGTAACCCGGTTGCAGCCCCTTGTAGCCGATGAACGCCAGCGCGCGGCGGTCGCCGCCGAACACGGCGTTGAACATGCCGCCGAACCTGTTGAGCGCGGCGTTGAGGGCGGCGTCCATACCGATGGCGTCACACGACGTCAGCGTCACGAACACCGAATCGTCAAGCGATTCGAGCCTGGTTACGAGGGCGGCGCGGTTGGCCGGGGAGTTGTAGGTGTCGTAGGTGGTATCATCCACCTTTGCCAGCGTCTGGCGGTCGAGGGTCACAAGCCTCACGCCCCTGCCGGTCGCGCTGTATATCACTTTGCCGTCCACTTTAAGCACACGGTTCGCATTGTGGTTCTGCTGCGTCCCGCGCAGGTATATACTCCGGGCGTCCCTGCCGTCCCTGCTCCACCTCCCGGTCACATGCGGCTCGGTCTGTGTGGGGTTCCCCTTGGAATACGTGACCTTCTCGTAGTTCCACAGGTAGGGCTTCGCCTCGCTGATGGTGGCCGCCTGGGACGAAGCATCGGTAGTCCATCCTGCCGTGGAGGTGGTGACCCCCGTGGCCTGCGCCGAGGCGAGGTAGTAGTTTTCCACCTTTGCCACGGACGCGCCGGCCTCGCCGTTGGCGCCGTGCACGCCGATTACGCGCTTGCCTGTGTCTTTCGTGGTGCCGTCGGTATAGGTCGTCACCTCCATGTTCCACAGGTAGCGGTTCGTAGCCGATGTCTGCGGGACGGTGGTGGAAAAGGCGGAATCCGCCGGTGCTGTGGTCGGGGAGTTGTTCACGGCATACTTCTCCACCGTCGAGGCTATGCCGCGCCCCTGCAGCGACAGCGACCACGAGAACACCTTGTCGTACACCCTGCCGTCCACAGTTACGGGGACGGTGAGGGTGCCCTGGCGCTTGGTGAACGCCGTGGTCACGTCGATGCGGAACTTCGCGGCGGTGCTGTCGTTGGCCACGCGGGTGTAGGTCATGCCCGTGGGAAGCCCCGGCAGGCTCGTCGGAAGCGACGCCTTGACGGGTTCCGCCCCCTTGTAGGCTACGATGCCGCACTCGGTGTACCCCGCCACGGCCTTCTCGGTGTCGCCCTCGAAGATGTGCGCCTCGTTGGTGAGTGTCACCGACACGGTCTCCAGGTCTTCCGCATTGGGCGACCATACGGGGCTGGAGTTGTGGCCGCGCTCCAGCTTGATGCGGCGGATGGTGTTGGCCAGGTGTCCGTTGGGCATGGCATAGATATGCACGCTCGTCGGGTTCTTGACAGCGCCGCCCTCATCCGGGGAACTGTAATAGTTTATCCACCTGAATTTTGCCGAATACACGCCGTCCGCCACCTCCGACAGCCTGCACAGGCTCACTATGCCCCCGGAGTTATAGGCCGCGAACATATAGCCTGCAGGCCCCGAAGGGGAGAGCTCCCCCCACAGGGTTATGGTGCATTCCTCCCCGTGCGCCGGGGCTTCGGCCAGGTTATATACCTTCGTGGGGTATGTGGCGCTTGTGACAGGCTCACCCGATTTCAGCAGCAGGTTCCCGGTGTAGTTCTCGCCCCGGTCGCCCTTGGCGCCGGAGCTGACCTTCATTACCGTCACCTCGTCGTACACGCCGCCGACGGTGCAGCGCCATGTCACGGAGCGGTTGTCGCCCCAATTGCCCCATGAGGCCGACAATTGGAGAGTGTCACCCGTATTCGCACCATAGGCAGTCCACGGCCCGTTGGGAAACTTGTAGCCCCATTGATACGTGGGGTTGTCGATACCCTGCACCGAGGCTTTGATATGTATTTTGTCAGCCCCGGTCAGCGTGGCGAAGTCATCCTTGTAGGTGAATGCCTGCGCGTCGGCGTTGACGACCACAAGCCTCGCTGGCGCGGCGTCCTCCCCGGCGAGACGCGCCCAGTCGTATTCCCTGAAATCGGGGCTGTCTGCCGCCTTGTCGTCCTTGTAGATGCCGATGTACCTGGCTCCGTCGAACATCGTTGTGGAGAAGCCCGTAACAGCCGTGGGGTGCGGCAGCGAACCGGTGATGCCCGAGGCGTATGCCAGGTGCAGCCCGGCCACGGAGGTCTCGCCGTCCGCCCCGATGCGGCTCACGGAGTATTCCCTGGTGACGGTGCCGTCGGTGTAGGCCACCTCCTTCCTGCCCCATATGTAGTCGCCGCCCCTGAGCGTGCCGAGCGCCCCGATGCTGTCGGCGGTGAAGGCCGTGTCGGCGGGCTGCACCCCGGCGGTGTCCTTCGCGTATTTTACGGATTCCGAGGCTATGGTGACGCCGAGCTGTTCGGACGGCGCGGGTGACCATACGGGGCTGTCGTTATAATCCCGCTCAAGCTTTACCTTGCCGATTTTGTTCGTCACCCCGGCATCGACGCTGGGGTATATCCTGATGTGCGTGTTGTCTGCGGGGCGTGTCGCCGATTCGGTTTTCCAGGTGGTCCTGAGTATGAACACCCCATCCCCCCGGTCGGTGAAGTCGCCGATGGTGACAAATCCCCCGCTGTTGAATGCCCGGAATTTGGGCACGCCCTGCCCCGGCTCCGCATCCCACAGCGTCAGTGTCACCTTGTCCCCGTGTCTGAGTTTGCGCCCCTCCTCGGACAGGTCTATCGAGGCCGTGGGATAGTCCTTGTTGTCCCACCCTTTGGATGACCCCGCCAGCAGGTTCTCCGTGTAGTTCGCCCCGTCTTTGCCGTCGCTGCCGTCCTCCCCGTCCCTGGGGATGTACGACACCGAGTACGACACCGTGGAGGGGCCGTCGGAATACGACGTGGTGACGCGCGTCCACAGGAACTGCCCCTTGGCAACGGCGGGGATTTTAGGCTGCCACCCGGTGGCTGGCGGGGTTGTGCCGCTCGTCCCGGCGGCGTACTCCACGACCTCCCCGGTCTGCGTCACTATGTCCTGCCCCGGCAGGGGTGACGTACCCGCGAACCCCGCGGTCCCGTCACCCCTGAGGGTGTAGGTGGTCTGCCATACGAACCTCCCCCTCTCGTAGGCCGGTGCCTCCGTCCGCCACCCCCTGTAGTCGGTGATGGCGCCGTCCGCCCCAAGCACGGGCAGCGCCGGTGCCTGCGTCTGCGACGTGTGCGATATATACAGCACGTCCAGATCCTTCACGCTGCCGTCTATCGCCGCACCAAGTTCACGCCCGTCCGACAGGGTGGACTTTGTCGAGATGCTGCCCGCGACCACCAGGCCGCCGTCCTGCGTGTACTCCAGGTACTGCCTCGCGCCGGATGCGCCCAGGCGGAAGTACACCTGCCCCGTCTGCGGGTCGCGCCCGAACGACACCACGGCCTTCCCGTCCAGCGAGAACGAGTCGATGCCGCTGTAGAGCTTGACACTCGGGGCGTCGGCATCGACGGTGGAAAACACCATGGCCGACTGCCTGTCCCTGTCGTCGCGGCTGCCGAACTGGCATATCTCGTCGCCCGCCTTGGGGGTGTCGCTGCCCGCCTCGCAGTCGGTCTTCGACAGTTCTATGTAGCCGTAGTGGTTGCCCGCGTCATCCGTAAGGGCGTCGTTGTCCACAGCCGTAACCAGCCTCCAATAGCGGTGGTTGCTGACCTTGTTGGCAGTCCCTTCTTTGGCGTTGAACACCTGCGCTATGGCCTGGTCGCCCGCCACGATCTTTGTCTTGGTCTTCTCGCCGTCCTGCTCGCTCAGGAACCAGCAGCGCCATGCGGAACCCGCGTCATCCACCTTCGTGCATTTGATGCCGCCCCCGGGGGTGATGTACTGCTTCCCGGCCAGCACACCCGCCTTGATTACCGTAAGCTCCTCGAAATACGCCCTTACGCGCACCCAAAGGCGTGCCACCTCCGCGAACGAATCCCCGTTAGCATCCATGCCCATGATGCCGCCGCTGACCCCCGGCAGGTAATTGCCGGCCTCGAACCCTTTGTCAGACGACACCTTGTAGGGCGTGCGGTCATCCTTGGCCTTGGAAATAAAATCGCGCGACACGCGCAACGCCGAAAAAAGGTTGTTGTCCGTCGGCCTGGTGTTGTCACCTGTACGGATTATGTCGGGTAGGGCCGGGCCTGACGCACCGGAACGTACATAGCGGTCAAGCTCCGTTATGCGGTCGTTGATGCGCTGCAACGTCCCGTGCTGTACGGCATCGCTTATCTCAAGGTCTATCCAGTAAGGGTTGTTGACCTTACGGGTCATCCTGGTTATGCGGCTGTCGCGGAACCCTTGCCCCGGGAAATACCGGCTGCTCTCCAGGCGCACGCGACGCCCGACGGCCAGGTCGATACCGGCCTCCTCGAGCCATACATGGTCGGTAGTGCCTTTGTAGACCGTCACATCCGCCCAACTGTCCTCGATATACTGTTCCACGGCCTCCGCCAGTTCCGCCTCTGCCATTGGGTAGTATTCGTCCGGCATCCTTATGTTCCAAAGGATGTAATGATCCCCGACATGGGGTACAAGCCCGTCACCAGGCTGCTGTTGTTCTCCGTTCCAAAGGTTCTTTATCTCGAATTCGCCGGTCTTGCTGTTGTAATCCACCTCGAAGTAGTGGTCGTCGCCAGTCCCGAGACCCTCGAGGTCTCCGTCCTGAAAAGACACACGCTTGGTCTCCCCGGGCAACTCGTAGGCATTGGGGTCAAACCCCATCCCTTCATCCTTGAAATAATACACAGTGTAGGGATTCCCGCTGTCATCCTTACGCTCCTCGCTTCTGACGGAGCTCACGCACCCCGTCCGACGCGGATATATGCCGCTGAAAGCATTTTCCTCAAAGCAATCATACACACCGTAGACAGCGGTGCCGGTATCCACGTACTTCTCCCCACCTGGAAGCATCAGACGGCTGTGACCGTAACGCGAGGGGTCGATATTGCGCGTGCTACCCACCGGGAATAGCCTTGTGAAGAACCCGGACGTGTCACCCTTCACGGGGGCAATCCCTTTAAGGCCGGCACGGTAGCCGAGACGCACGGCCTCCCCGTGCTCACACCTGCAGATATTGACGGTCTGCCCCTCGACCCACCATTCAGCGCGTTCCCCGACCTTCCGGGCGATTTCGGCGAGTGCGGCATCACACATCATCCCGCGATAATCGATTGTGATCAGCCCGGTACCATCGACACGTCCGACCTTCCAGTCGCTGCCTCCCATTGCGGCGTTTATACAGCCTACGACCATGGCGACATGCTCACGTGCCGGTGCCGTCAGCGTGAACACCGGTTCGGTGTCGCCGTCGGTGGTTTCCAGTACCAGGAAACGTTTTATCAGGCTTTCGATGCCGTACAGGCGCAGCGAATACTTCCATTCCCCGTCGCTCACCTGCTCCGGGGCGGGGACATCCATGAGCCAGTACCTTGAACCGAAAAAATCGGCATAGTCGCCGGTCTCGAAGCCCAGGAACCCGTAATGGGTGAACGTGAGCGATAGCACGTTGTCGGCCTGCACGCCGTGCTGCTGCGTGCTGTTGTCATCCGGGGCTACAGTCCCCCTCAGGGAGCCGTCCCGTCCGTATATCTTGATTCCCATATCCTTGTTGTTTTCTAATATCGTTTGAATGGTGGTCGAACGCCTTACGAATGCCGGTCAGATTATCGGCACCGGCTCCCGGAACTTGACCCTGAACCGTGCCGCCTGCACCCCTTCGCGCCACAGATATGTCAGCGGGGAGAGCTTGCCGCAGTCGGTGTACTTCACCCGCAGCCTCAGTTCAAGCTGCGGGAATTCCATATCCAGCCACCCGTCGTTCCCTTTCTTGAGGAATTGCACGAAGCCCATGTAGGCCCTGATCCATCCGGCACGCGTCGGGTTGTAGATTGCGAAACGCAGTTCCACATCACGCGGCTCGTTCGCCGGAGTGAGTGTCGCGCTGTAGCGCTCCCCATGTTCCTCGCGCATAGATACCGCCGTATCCTTTTTGCCGCGGCTCGGCGTGAGCAGCGCCGACAGGTTCTCCATCCCCCCGCGCTTCTCCTCCGTCAGGAAAGCCCCGAAATCCTCCCATATATCACGCCCGTTTATAATGGTCAGGCCGCCGAGTATATTTCCCATATTGTTATCCATGTTGTTGTCAAACTTTTATACCGTCACGTTCGAGCCTTTCAAGAATTTCCCGGACTGCCTCAAGCTCTTTGGCACTTCGGGATGTGTTGTCCTCTATTTTCGCAAGATGCCCTTCGGCCGTAGCCATGCGTGAGGCAACATCCTCGATTCCGGCATCCATGTTGCTCCAGTGCCGAAGCCCGCTGGTGAACATACCGTCGAGCCTGGTTCCCTGGTCTTGTGTCATTGTCATAAATCCCCCGGCCTTGGCTCCTCCCTGGCTCGTGCCGCTACCGGCAGCGACCTGGTCGTAGCCAGTCACAGCCGCTATCGCATCACGTTCCCGTACGGCATCTTCAACAATCTGCCGGTACTCATCCCGCAACTGTGACATCTCACCCTCGGTCATCCCGTCCTTCATCGAATCCCCCCATTTCCGATACCATTCCTGCAGGCGGTCATAGTAAAGTTCGCCCATACGGTTCGAAAGCATGGCCTTGTAGAACATCCCTGACACGTTTTCCGCAGCGCCCTCGGCAGCGAATTCCATATCCGACAGCTTGTTCACGAAGTCGCTGTACATACTGTCGAAGGTCATCCCGGTCATTGCCTCCCGAAGACTGTCGGAAAGTTCTCCGAGCTTGCCTGCTTGTGCCATATAGTCGTCAAGCTTTTCAAGCACGCGGTCGGCATAGTTGTCAGAATCACCTGAATAGAAGAAATCACGCCACAGATTAGGCATTTTGTCGCGGAACTTGCGCATCTCCTCAGGCGACAGTGAGAATATGTCGCCATTGAAGCTCCTGCCTATAAGTTCACTGATATCCCTGATTTCGTCGTATGAGAATTTCCGGTGTGTGGCAGCCCAGCTGTGGTTGGCACTGTGGTAGCCGGCCTGCTGCATGGCCATCTCCAGATAGTTGCTGTTTACTCTTTGCTGCTGGCGGTATGCTTTCTCATAGGCATCCACGCTTTTCATGCCGCGTCCGGCTTTTATTTCGGCGGTAAGACCCTCGATTGACGCTTGCAGTTCTGTGTTCTTTTCCGTAAGTCGGTCAATGGAGGCGTTTACCTCCGCACTGTTGCCTTTATCGCCGAACCATGATGAAAATCCACCGAATGTAAGCGTATCAAAAATCTTACCGACACCTGAAATCAGTGACTTTCCGGTCTGTATCACAAAATCGCCGCTCATGACATCTGAAAGGATATTGCCGGCAGCCCCGATTACAGCATCTATCAGACCGGTCATAAAATCCGACAGACCGTCTTTGAATACATCGAGCAGGCCGGCGATCCAGCCCACTACCGGCACATTCTCCAGTTTGTCGGCGAACTTACCGAACGACTTGCCGAGATCGCCACTAAGTTTGGAGGCGCTTTTCCCCAGTTCCTTCATCCCTTCGAATGTTCCCGAGGCGCTGCCTGACGACATTTTCTGAAGGCCGCCAAGCACCCCCTCCATCCCGGATTTCAATGTCGTCGCCGTGGTGATTACCGTGCTTTTTGCCTCGGCGGCACCCTCCTTCATTGTCCTTACGTTCTCGGCCGATGCCTCGGCGTTTGCCTTGGCTGCATCAAAGGCGACCTTGGCTGCAGCCTGTTGCAGTGGGGTACCCTGCTGCATGGCCGATTTATATTCTCCTTGAGCCCGCATGAGCAGCGAGTAGTCATCCCGGTATTTTTCCTGAGCCTCGCGCAGGGAATCCATACTCAGTTTGTAGGCATCTATATCGGCACCGAGCTGTCCGAAGCTTACCGGGGAAGCTACCCCGGCCGATGTTTCCATCTGCCTTACAGCCTCTATAAGTGTGCGCTGGCTATCGTGGTCGGCATTCCTGAATTCGTCGGTATCCATATAGGCCTTCGCATCAGCCAGGACTGGAGTGATCACGTCCCGGAACATGCCGCCGAATTCCCCGAAAACCACCTGCCAGTCGATATTACTTTTGAGCTCTGCGGTGGTGACGGATGCCAGTGTACTGTCACGTTCCCCCTCAAGCGACCGGCGTTCCCCCTCGGTGGATGCCTTGCGGATCTTTTCGGCATATTCCGATGCTATCGCAAGTTTCTGTTGCTGGTAATCCCCGTATTGCCGGATATTGTCGCGCATAGCGTCAAATTCCGCCTGATAGACCTCGCCGACGGCCTTCTGCCGCAGGCGTTCGTTAAGCTCGGAGGCCTCATCCAAAGCGGCGCGTTGTTCGGTATCCAATGCCTCCCCCCGGCCTGCGGCCTTGTTGTCCTTGCGCCATGATGCCTCCTGTTTCGCAATCTCGTTCTTTCGTTTGGCATAATCGTTCTCGATCTGGCGAAGTTTTTTCGCCGTTCCCTCTTCCATGGCTTCGATGGCTCCGGCATCGTTGCGCCTCTGCAGCTCGGCAAGCTCTTGTCCAAGCTTGGTCTGTATATTGCGCTGACGCTGCGCCACGGTCTCCGACCGGTTGCCCAAGGTGAAATCCTTGCGGTTGAAAAAGCTGAGTTCCTGGTTGCGTTCTTTTTCAAGAGCAATCAGCTTTCTCTGGGCTTCAGCCTCACGGTCATAGTCCTCGTCGGTGTTGGTGGTGAGGGCATTCTTCTGCCGGATAAGATCGAGTTCGCGCTGTTGGTACGACATCTCCCGGTTGTATTTCTCACGGATCAGGCGTTCCGCCTCCCGGTTGGCCGCGGCATCCCCGCGCTGGGCCTTGAGGCGCAAATCGGAGATCCGTGTCTCCATTCGCTCCCTCTCGACACCCCACTGACGACGGTCACGGTGCAGCTGCACCTCCCCGGCCTTGATATCCGCGGTGGCTTTTGCCGCCTCATGTGCATTCAATGCCAGGTCTCTGGCCTTGCCTGCAATATCATCGACCCCCGAGGCAGCCTTAAGTATATCGCTACCCATCTGTCTGAAGGATTCACCCGCGGCATCGAAATCCAGGTTAAGGGCATTCCACAAACCTTTCCCGAAATTTGTCACGATTCCGGCAACCCCTTCTAGACGGTTGACAATATTCTCCTTGATGGCCTCCCATAAGTCGGAGACGGCCTGCTTGGGATCGGTAAATGCCTTGTAGATAGCTCTGCCGACGGCCATCACAACCTCGTTAAGCTGTCCGAGGATACCGCCCAGGTAGCCGCTTATGCGGGCGAATTCCATCTGCCCTTCGGCCGAGGAGGTGAACCAGGCGGATAGAGCCTGCAGCGCGAGCACTATGGCAGCGATTATAGCCCCGAGGGGGGTGGCGATAAACGCACGCGCCGCCCCGGTCATGCCGTTGATGCCTGAGGCTGCCGCACGCAAAGGCCCCGGCATCCCCTCCATTATGGTTTTGTACTTTTCCTGTCCCCCCAGGAGTTTGACAAGTATGGTGTCATGCCCCTGTGCCGCTCCGGCGGCCTCGTCGTGCCCTGCAGCGGCGGCCTCCCCAAGCTCGCGCTCGCGGGCGATCAGCCCTTCCAGTGCGTCACGCTCCTCGACCAGTTCGGCCTTTACGGATGCCAGCCTGTTGCGCGCCTCGAACCATTCCGTCCCGGGGGCGGCATTTTTAAACGCCTTCTCGAGCTTTACGACCTCACCCTCGAGGGATGCCACATGCTGCTTCTGCGCCTGCAGCGATGCCTTGGCCTCCTCATGGGCGGCCTTGGCCCCGGACGCGAGGTCACGGACTGACTGCCCGGCCTTTTTCAGGCCGGGTGTCAGTCCGTCACGCATAAGGATCTCTATTTCTACTGGTTTCATCCTTTCAGGTTACTTTGGAAGATGCCGGCGACTTCCGCCGCCTCGGCCTCTGCGCTCAGCCCGGAAAACCTGCTGTCGCCTCCGGACTTCCCGGCAACATAACGCGGGGCATCGCTGAGCATCATGATCAATATCTGGTAGTTCACCCCGTGCAGTATGTGGCGCACACTCCATCCTGTGGCCTGCGCCACCTGCCAGATGAACCCGAAGGGGCTATGGGAGCCTTCCCAACGGCCTGTTAACTCCCCTCCGGAATTTGGCTCAGCCTCGGCTTCAGCGGGTTTGTCCGCTCCGCCAATCTGATAATACTCATAAAAGGGCCGGTGCCCATCATCCCGGCGAAGGCATCGGCGGCACCAAGAAGATATCGGTGTTCCACGCAGTGCCGCAGCAGCCATGCCACGGGTCTTATGAAGTGTTCCCTGACGGATCCAACGCATAACGCACATGCCACCATCTCGCTGATACGCACCCCGTGTTCTGCCATGAAGGCCATCTGCCCGCGTTGGTCAAGCCTGTCCACGCTGCCGGCATCCATCCCGGTCTCAAGATATATCCGGGCAAACCTTATCTGGCCGGAAAGGCGCGGACGTCGTAATGTCACGCGCAGTGTGATGCCGCGACGGAGGAACGGCAGCCGCAGCTCCTTCAGCGGGATTGAGATCCCGGCGTCCAGAAGCGCGTCTGCCGCTTCCCGTTCTATCGCCCTTCTTTTGAAGTCATCCATGGTGTACGGATATTAGCCTTCCTGTGCCGGGGCGGCATCTTGTTTTTTCGGCAGGGAGAACCTGTCTCCATCCGTCCATTCGGTCGGTAATGCCGACGAATCGAACACACCGTAAGGGGGTGCCCCTTTTTCCGCGGGAGCCGATAGTTCCAGCTCGCACTCGATTTTCGATGTCTCGGTAAGGGTCAGCTTGCCCCCGAGATTTGAAAGCAGCGTAGCATTGGGGATCAGCACACTCTGCCCCGATACCAGTTTGAGTTCCCACGGCCCGGAAAGGGTGACGGCATCAGACGGCGCAGTCCAGCCGGAAACAGTGGCCTGGGAACCGTCTGAATGATGAAGAGTTCCGCCAAGCAGTTGCTCCAGGCTCTTGAAATTAAGCTGAATCATATCAAACTTGGGTGCAATAGTCCCGTTGGTCTGTGCTATTACAAGCACGGGGACACCGGGAACCTGCTCGGCCTCAATCTTGGCCGCCTCTGGCTTTTTGCCGCCGAAGTCAAACGAGTTTTTGGCG
>Ga0137306_102238_pt1 | contig 16866 bp, 13 predicted proteins | sample Inofroosms_March_FD_97187 | JGI IMG/M metagenome (GOLD analysis project Ga0137306, IMG submission 97187) | Mouse cecal microbial communities from Vienna, Austria - N-Acetylneuraminic and N-Acetylglucosamine D2O microcosms_March | ecosystem: Host-associated > Mammals > Digestive system > Large...
TGGAAGGATTTGACTGTAACGGAGGCTGAAGAAGGAAAGTCCGCGAAGTATGAGGATGACAATATTATATTTGCTGTAACCGGAGAGAGCGGAATTAAAAGGGCTACCGTATATTATCAGCTTTTTGATTCTGAGGATGACGCAAAGGAAAGAGTGAAGGATGCAGGCGTTGCAGGAACTATGGGAATGAACCTGAATAACGATGGCGGAGATAATTGGAGCATTTCAATTCCTACGCCTAATGCGATAGGAAAGTTCATTGTGTTTAAATACAATATAGATGGTTCTACCGGCGTAAGGGATACGGCATGGGGAATCCACGAGATCGCAAAGATTTCCACAACTGCTGTAGCCTATAAAACAGAGTATTATCAGGAGCAGTTAGACGGTACATTTAAGCTGGCGGAGACTTCAAATAAGAGAGGCGAGCCGGAAGATACAGTAACTGCCGTTGAAAAGAATTTTACAGGATTTACATTGGATAAAGGAATTGACGGAACCGTAGCGAGCGGAACTGTAGGAGCGGCGAACAGCTTAACCTTAAAGCTGTATTATAAGAGGAACAGCTATACGATTACATACAACCTGAATGAAGGTACAAATGACGGTTCTAATCCGGCGTCCTACAAGTATGGCGAGAGCATTACATTGAAGAATCCTACACGAGAGGGTTATACTTTTGGAGGATGGTATGAGAGCGCATCGTTTACGGGAAGCAAGGTGACAACAATCCGTGCAACGGCGGCTAAAAACTACGAGCTGTATGCAAAATGGACAGAAGGAGAAGGCGGGGACGATTCCTATGTCAGAGGAGACAAGGGAATCGAAATTGATGAAAACGGAACGATAACTTTCTATGTATCTGATCCGCAAAAAGCTGGAATGGTAGTATTTTACAAGGTCTGCGATACGGCGGAGGAGGCCTCTAAGATAACGGGAATCAGTCAGCTCGGCGGACATGACATGACCCAGAATGAAAACGGTGAGTGGGAGTTTAAGCTTGAGAATATTGGCAAAGACAAACATATCGTTTATGCATTCAATAACGGCGTACAGGAAGAAGTGTGTGCGATTCCTGTAACTGAAATTCCGTCCACTTCAGGAGAAGGCGGCGGAAACGGCGGCGGAGATGAGGACGCCGCAGCTTACAGGGTAGAGCATTACCTTCAGAACACATCGTTGGACGGCTATACAAAGGATTCATCGGCAGATGAAAGCTTGACTGGTACGGTCGGAGAGACGGTTACTGCAAATGCAAAGACCTATACGGGATTTACTTACAATGCATCCGCAGAGGGAAGTGCGGTCAGCGGAACTGTGACCGAAGACGGGGCGTTGGTTTTAAGGCTGTATTATACCAGAAATAGCTATGCAATTAACTACACATTAAACGGAGGAACACAGAGCGCAGGAAATCCGGTTTCTTATCTCTACGGAGTCGGGGCGGCAGATTTGAAAGCTCCGAACCGTGAAGGATATACGTTTAACGGCTGGTACGCAAATGCTTCGCTGACAGGCGAAAAGGTAACATCTATATCTGGCAGTCAGACGGGAGACATTAGTCTTTATGCAGGCTGGACGAAGAATTCAGGAGGAAGCACCGAAACGCCGCCGGGAAGTACTGAGACACCGCCGGGAGGTACTGAGACGCCGCCAGGAGGTACTGAGACGCCGCCAGGAAGCACTGAGACACCGCCGGGAGGTACTGTGACGCCGCCGGGAGGAGGAACACAGACACCCCCGTCTGCAAAAGTGAATGCGGCAGCGCCAAGCATTACGGAAAGTCCGGTAGGCGGGACTTATGAATATAAGGCAGACGCAGTCCTGACAGTAGGTGCAAAATCTACGGACGGAGGAGCTCTGAGCTACCAGTGGTATTCCAACACGAAGAACAGCACCGTTAATGCAACGAAGATCTCTGGAGCGACCGGTGTGAGCTATAAAGCGCCTACTACGGCTCTTGGGACGGTATATTACTTCTGTAAGGTAACAAACACAAATAGTAAGGCAACCGGAAACAAGACTGCAGCCAAGGATTCCGCAATTGCCGGAGTTGTAGTGACAAAAGCTGCAAATCCGATTACGAAGATATCAAGCTACAGCAAGGCAATCGGAAGCAAGGTGACCTTAAAGCCGCAGGGCTCGGCAACCTATAAGACTTCCAACAAGAAGGTAGTGACTGTTACCAAGAAAGGAAAAGTAACCTTTAAGGGAGTCGGAAAGGCGACGATAACCGTAACGGCAAAAGGCAACCAGTATTACAAGGCGGCAACAAAGAAAATTACATTTACGGTAACACCGAAGACTGCAAAAATAAGCTCTGCGAAATCCTCAAAATCCAAAACAATAACGGTGAAATGGAAGAAGGATAAGAAAGCAACGGGATATGAGGTTCAGTATTCTACCAGCAGCAAGTTTAAAGGCGCTAAGTCTAAAAAGGTGAAGGGAAGCGGAACAACTGCATTAAATATTTCAAAGCTAAAGGGCGGTAAGAAATATTATGTAAGAGTACGTGAATACACGAACTACAAAAAGAAACCTGTCTACGGAGCATGGAGTAAGGTGAAGAGTATAAAAGTAAAGAAGTAAATGCGCATATTATGCGGAGCAAGACCAGCTTCACATAAGCTTATTGCACAGAGGCTTTGCCCCGCAGTGTATCTGCGGGGCAAAGATTTTCCGTAAACAAATTTTAAATGGTTCAGGTTACATAACTGTGAGGCATAGGATGAACTGTTACCATTTGCCAGAATAATTTATCAGGAAAGTCTTGAAGAAAATGAAAAAACAAGTTACAATAAGGCAAAACCCATTGAAACAAAGAGAGAAAGCAAAGAGGGGGATAGGATGCAGGAAGTACAGAGTAAATTAAAGGAAAACATTCAAGAGAACCTGAAGGAAAATATCAATGAATTAAAGGAAAAAAGGAATTATATGAGATATGCCAGACGTATGGCTGGCGGGATGTGTTCTTTAATCGGAACACTTCTTGCAATTTATGTTGGAGGCTGGCTGATGCTTTTGTCTCCGTTGAAAGAGACGGTTTTCGCATTTTTCCTTGGGACTGTCACCAAAAAGATGGTAATTGTAACTACTATAAAATGTGCCCTTTCGTTAACGACAGTTGGCGCGATATGGTGCGGCGGTTATATTTTGAACCGCAAGATTGTCGGGTATGAGGAGTGTTAGGACTGATAGTAAACAGCCGGTTGGAGTATTCACAACCGGCTGTTTTTAAGCTGCTGCAATATTTAAAAACGGAAAATTTCCATATCTTTTTTCAGTTCGGCAGACAAGGCCACCATTCTTTCCGTAATCTTGTTACACTCTGTGATGACGCCTTCCAATTGGGAAACAGTAGCGGAGGCTTCTTCTGTGCTTGCTGCGTTTTCTTCTGCAATTGCTGCAAGATCTTCTACAATGCTCAATACACCGGTTTTAATGCCGTCAATTTCCTTCATCTGTGAACCGATTTCATTGATTGCTTCGGCAACATGATTGACCTCTGTATTTAAGGACCGGAATACCTCCTGCGTATTCTGGATCATGCCCTGCTGTTCCTGCATTTCGGCAGTCATTTTATCCATCGCATTGACACTGAGGTTCGAGTTGGTCAAAAGGACATTTACCACATCAATGATTCGGTCGGCAGCATCCTTAGACTGTTCAGACAACATACGGATTTCATCTGCAACAACGGCAAATCCCTTCCCCATTTCCCCGGCTCTGGCTGCCTCGATGCTGGCGTTTAAGGATAGGAGGTTTGTCTGGGAAGCAATATTGGTTATTAACTCCGTAGCTTCACGGATGCCGTTTGCAGAAACATTGGTATCATTGGTTTTTTCATATACAAGTTCCACAGATTCTTTGGTGTGGGAACTGATGGTCTCTAGTTCCTTTAAGGTATGGTTTACCGAGGAGTTGTATTCCTTCATGAGCTCGGAGCTGTTATGTAAATCCGTAATATTGGATGAAATCTGATCCATTGCAACACCCATCTCCGTCACCTTGGTATTTGCCTCCTGCGTCTCTACTGCCTGTGAAGTGGCGCCGTTTGCAATGCCCTCAACAGCAACGTCAATATCGGAAATATTATCGTTGATATTTCGAAAAGCTTTTACAAAATTTTCTGAGAAATCGGCAAGAGTGTTACTGGTGCCGATAATATTTTTTACAATATCGGTCAATTTTTCCACGACCTGTTTCGTGGCTTTTGCAACATCGCCAATCTCGTCATTCCGGTCTAAATTCTTTTTAACTTGTGTGAAGTGCAGCTCGCCGTCTGCCAGCTTCTTGATTTCCTTGGTAGAGTAGGTTAACGCACTTGACATCCGTTGTACGACAATGCCAGAAACAACTGTACATAGGACAATTCCTACAATGAATAAAATGCTTAACAATAGGAAGGATTCATTGATAACCTTATCAAGGGAAGCGCGTTCTTTTGCCGCAAACACCATACCAATGATTTCATCGGGATTATCCGTTCCGACCTGATAAAGCGGAGAATAATATCCGCAGTATTCAACGCCGTATAGGTTCATCTTGGAAATAAATACATCCTCCCCGTTCTTAAGGACGCGCTCAATGATCTCTTCATCTTCTATCGGAACGCTGATCTCGCGGACGCCTTTTTCATTCTTCATAGTAGTCAGAACTTTCGTTTCGCCAAAGTAGAAGGAGATATCTATTTCTGTGGACGCTTTCAGGGAATCCAGAGTAGCCTGCTGACCATACATGGACACATATCCTTTCATGAATCCGTTGGTTTCATCATATGTATAAGGCTCCCCGTTAATCTTGCTGTAGCGGACAATGGTGCTCTGCGTATAGGTGTTCAGGTTATCCTTCATGCCGTTGATTCCAGACTGATTTAATTTGAGCTCACCGACAAAGGTTACAGAAATACCTAATATCAGCATCGGCAGGATAACAAGCGCCAGCACCCGCAGACGAAAGCCGCCAATTCGTTTGGTTCGTTCTTTCTGTTGTTTTTTCATGATGTGTCCTCCTCTTAAGTCCCATTTTTATATATCTATGATACCAGACTTTTTAGAAAAACTCAATCATTTGAACCATGTTATGACTTAAGTTTTTGTATATTTTAACCGACATATGAAGTAGAAATTTATTTGTGTGAAGATGAAGATTACAGGGCGCACATTTTAAGCAATTGGAGGAAATTGAATGAAGATAGAAAATGCGGTATTGCCGGATATTCTGCCAAAGATTGGCAGTGCAGAGAAAAGAGAAGAGAAAGAGCTGTCATCTGCGGGCGTGCAGACAACCTTCACAATAGACAGTGCAGTAAGGAAGAACGGGATATTTAAGGATGCTGTCTATGATAAGCCCAAGCAGGATGCGGAAACTATCATGGAAGATATAGCGAGTCAGGCGCAGGAGAAGGATGCGGTCACGATGAAGAACGAAATGCTCTTTGCGGTTGACACCACTTCTTCGGAGGATGCAAAGAGAATAGAGGAAGATGGATTTTCGTTAGTGGACACTAAGATTGAAACCGTAGTAACAGAGACGGATAAAATCAAGATGCAGCTTGCAAAAGCAGGAGTAGATATTAGTATATTCGGGGATGGTCTGTCAAAGGAGCAATTGGAAGAATTGGCAGGTAATGAGGCAGCGGCAATACAAATGGCACAGGAAATGGCGGCGATGGATTTGCCGGTGACTGAGGATAATCTGGAAGAGTCAATAGAAGGGCTGGAGATGGCGAAGGAGTTATCTGCGCCAACCGAAGGAACCATAAAATATATGTTGGACAATGAGCTGGAGCCTACCATTGAAAATCTCTACAAAGCAGAGTACAGCGGAAGCAGCAGCTATCAAAAACCCGGAGAGAATGTAGCTTATGATGGTTTAGAAGAGCAGATTACGTCAGTGATTGAAGAGGCAGGACTTGCAGTAACCGAGGACGCGTTGGCGGACGGCAGATGGCTGATTGACAATGAAATTCCTCTTACGCCGGAAAACCTTGCCTACATGCAGGATTTAAAGGGACTTGAACTTCCGGCAGAAGAGCAGGCGGTTATGGAAGCGATGGCAAGAGCCGTTGCAGAGGGGGGGCGTCCTAAAGACGGAGTGCTGATGGAAGGATATACTCTGGCTGAAAAAGCAGAGGCGGCAGCACAGACATTGGAGGAGGTAAGCGATGCATCTCTGGCCTGGCTGGTAGAAAATGATATGGAGCTTACTATCGCCAATTTACGTAAAGCCGAAGCAGCGGCTGCGGCGGGCAGCGCACAGGGGGGGGCTGTCAGTGCCGAGAAGGAGCTGGCGCTTTTAACGGCGCACAGGCAGTTGGAGGAAGCGAGACTGGCTATGAGTGCGCAGGCAAATTATTCTCTGTTAAAACAGGGGATTTCCATAGACACGAAGCCTTTAGTTGAATTGGTGGACGCATTGCGGGAGCAGGAAAACAGTTACTATCAGCAGATGCTTGCGCAGGAGGGGATTCCGACAACAGAGGAGAATATCGCTGTTTACCGGCAGACTACGGAAACGGTGGAAGCCTTAAAGGGGGTTCCGGCATATACGCTTGGGATTCCCGAAGCAGACGAAGCGGATTTAGAAGGTCTGTATGAAGCCGGAAAGGAACTGCGGGAGTCCTTGAAGAAGGCTGGAGAAAGCTATGAGACTATGATGACGGCGCCGAGACGGGATATGGGCGATTCTATACAGAAGGCGTTTGCGAATGTCGATGATATTTTAACGGATCTTGGACTGGAAACTTCTCCGGCAAATGAGCGGGCGGTACGCATTCTGGCATATAACCGTCTGGAAATCACAGAAGAGTCCGTCTTACAGATGAAAGCAAAGGATGAGGCGGTGCAAAGATGTTTCCGCAATCTGACGCCGTCCGTTGTTCGGGAAATGATAAAAGAGGGAGTTAATCCTTTGGATATGAGCATTGATGAGCTGAACCGGAAGGCTGTGGAAATTAAAACGGAGCTTGGTACCGAAGAGGAAGAGCGTTTTTCCAAATATTTGTGGAAATTAGATCAAAATAAAGCAATCGGCGAAGAAGAGCGGAGCGCATTTCTTGGAATTTATCGTTTGATTACACAGGTAGAGAAAACGGATGGAGCTGCAATTGGCGCGCTGATGGAGCAGGGCAGTGAATTTACCATGAGAAATCTTTTGACGCAGGTTCGTTCCGGGAAACACGGGCAGAAGGAATATACTGTGGATGATGAGTTCGGCGGAGTAGCATCTGCTAAGCAGGGGCTTTCCATAACAGAACAGATTGAGAAGGGATATCAGGCAGATTGCGTCCGGGATGTTTTGGATTACTTGACGCCTGATAAGCTCGGCGGGCTTATGGATGATGAGGGCTGGCTGGATCTGACGCCGGAGCAGTTAGCACAGAAGCTGGCAGGAGTTACCGCAGAGAAGGATACAGCGGATACGGAGCTAGAACAGGCATACATAAATGAGAAGGTCGCAGATTTAGAAGCCTGTAAGAAGGCGCCGGAAGAGGTTTATCAGATGTTGTTAGACTGTGATATGCCATCCACTGTACAGAATGTCCTCGCCGCATACGAGATGTTAGAGAACCGCAATGACGCATTCCGCAAGTTCTTCCAAAATCATCCGGCAGCGAAAGGGAATCAGGCAGAAGAGCTTGCCGAGATAAAACAGCAGATTTTAGAGAAGTTTGCAGAAGCGGTGAAAACACCGGAAGAGATGGCGAAAGCGCAAGAGGCGCTTGCTGATACGGCAGAGAATGTGATGAAGACCATGATAAATGAGAGTGAAGACGTGACCGGTCTGGACATCCGCCAGATGAAGCTGTTAAATACACAGATTGCGATTGGGACTGCTCTGGTAAAGGAAGAAAAATACGCAATTCCGGTTTTGGTAGGAGATGAGATTACGAATATTTCCTTAAAGATCGTCAGGGGAAAGGAAAAGAAGGGACTGGTGGATATTACATTCTCCACAGACCGTCTCGGTCAGGTCACAGCCAGATTTTCTTGTGAGCAATCTGGCGTCCGCGGATATGTGGCGGCAGAGAGGGAAGAAACAACAAAACTTTTAGAGCAGAATGCAGAGGCGTTAGCAGATAATATCTCGGAAGAGGGGGAAGCGGATATCCGTTATCTGACCGCAGAGAAGCTGAATACATCTGTCTTAAAGGGCGGCGATACGCAGGAACAGCCGGAAGCGGGAACCAAAGAGTATGCGGTGCAGACTAAGACCCTGTATCATGTGGCAGAGAGCTTTATACGTTTGGTAAAAGGTCTTGTATAGAAGGGATTTTAACAATCACAGCATGAATAGGAACCAAAGATTTGAAAAGAATCTTAAGCGTCGGAGAAAAAGAGCCGATATATAGGATAATGAAAAGAAAGAACGAGGTATTTCCATGAAAGTTAATTATAATATGTCAGCGATAATAACCAATAATCAGCTTCTTCGGACGGAGAATAAGCTGTCGGCTGCAATGGAGAGGCTTTCATCCGGCTTCAAGCTTAACCATGCGAAGGATGATGCTGCGGGAATGGCGATTTCCAATAAGATGCAGTTACAGATCGATGGACTGGATCAGGCGTCTCAAAATGCATCGAACGGAGCTTCCGTACTGCAGACTGCGGACGGAGCGCTGGATGAGGTGACAAGCCTTCTTCAGCGTATGAGAGAGTTGGCTGTTCAGGCGGCGAACGATACGAACACGCTGGATGAGAGAACATCCATTCAGGAAGAAATTGATTCCCTGCGGGAAGAAGTAGACCGTGTGTCAAAGGATACAGAGTTTAACAGCAAGACGTTGCTGGACGGAAGCTTGGATAACAGAGTATATGGGAAGAATGTGACCAGACTTTCGGCGTCTGCTTATGTAGATTCGGGAATGTATAATCTGACAGTCGATGCACCTGCTGAAAAGTGCACAATGACTGCCGGAAATGCTGCGTTTACCGATATGACCGCGGAAATCGGTGTAGAGGGTGTGCTGTCTATCAACGGAGCTCTGATAGAGATTTCCGCAAAAGATACCTATGAAGATGTCTATGCGAAGATCCGCGATGGGGCAGAAGTCGGAGAAGCCGAGGCAAATATCACCGCAAACGGCGAACTGAGTATTACTACTGCAAAGTACGGTTCAAATGCACAGATTGAGGTTGCTGTAAGTAATGAAGATTTAGCAACAGCATTAGGGCTCGATACAAAAGAGCCAATCATGATTGGCGGGCAGTTGACAGCCGGAGCGGCTGTTGGTCCTGCAACAAATGCAATAGGTGAAACAGGAAGCGTGGTTGTGAATGGCGTTGCCGTTGAAATTGATGCGGCAGATACCTATGAGGATGTCATTGAAAAAATAAATGAGGCGCTTGAAGACAAGGAGATTCAGGTAGAAATGGCGGCAGGAGGAGAAATAAGCTTTTTGCCGGTGAAAAAAGAGAATGACGAGACATTAAGACTGGATGTCAGTGTTGCATTCAGCAGCGATGATTTGGCAGCGGCATTCGGTTTTTCATCCAAGGCGCCTACGGTTTTATCGGGTGTTGATGCGGAACTGACCTTGGGGAATGGATTTGGAGCCAGCGCGACCGTATCGGCAGATGGAAATAGAATCGTGATATCGGATAAGAGCGGATTTGAGTTTTCGTTTTTAATTAACGAGGGATTTCCGGCGGCAGGCGGAGACGGGGATCTTGAATTTGAAGTGACGGAGATTGGTGCAATGACGCTTCAGATTGGTGCGAATCAATATCAGACGATGGATATCAGACTTCCAAAGCTGGATGCTGAAATGTTGTATCTGGATCAAGTAGACGTTACAACGGTACGCGGCGGCGATAAGGCGATTGTTGAATTGGATAAGTCGCTTGACAAGCTGTTAAGTGTCCGCGCACAAATCGGTGCGTATGAGAACCGGTTGGATTATGCGGTTGCTTCTTTGGATCAGACGAGTGAAAATATGACGGCTGCCCTCGCTAGAATTAAGGATACGGACATGGCGGCAGAAATGTCGGAATTTACACAGCAGAATGTATTGGAGCAGGCGGCGATTTCCGTACTGACTCAGGCAAATGATCTGCCGCAGCAGACATTGCAGCTCCTGCAATAGAGGTAAAATATGGACGCAGAAAAGAAACGGGAATTTACCAGACGAATCAGCCAGAGCAACCGAAGTGAGCTGGTCGTAATTCAGTATGAAATATTTTATGCTTATATGGAGGATGCGAAAGCAGCGCATGAGACCGGAGATTACGAGAGCTTTCGGGCGGCAATCCGTAAGGGAGACCGTGTGCTGGCGGAATTGTCAGAAACTCTTGATTTTCAATATGAGCTTGCCGGTCAGCTCTATGCGCTCTATGACTTTTCGAAAAGGGCGTTGATGCAGTGTATTGTCAAGAAGGAATGTCAGGGGATTGAGGATGCAAAAAAGGCTCTGGATCCGCTTTATGCCGCCTTTGTACAGGTGGCTGCGCAGGATACGTCAGAGCCCTTGATGCAAAATACCCAGCAGGTTTATGCGGGTATGACTTACGGAAAACAAAATTTAAAAGAGAGCTTTCAGGAGCCAGAAACTTCCAGAGGATTCTTTGCATAAGAATCCTCTATTTGTTTGAGTCTGCCCAGCAGGAATTTGTACCGGAGCTGCATGGCATTCACCTCATAGATGTAAGAATCAATCAAGTCCGGGTCCACGACATTCTGGAAATTTGCATAGGCAGAATCCAGATTATTTTTTGTCTGTGTCAATTCTGCCAGTAGAACTGCATAATGTTCATCATAAGTTTTTGAACGTCTGATTATTTGAAACAACAATATCCCTACCTTCTTTTGGAGGAAAAACCTCTTTTTACTAAGTATAATCATCACGAATCAATTCTATACAGAATTTGGAATATTTTTTTTCCAGAAGTATATATTTAATACGAAAAAAGAGTTAGGACAGGAAAAACTTATGAATAAAGAAATGGGAATTGTGGCAATATTTGTAATTTGTGTATTAGTATTGTTGATTGGAATTATGAAGCAGAAGGCACAGGTCTTGTTTCAATTTGTGATGCGGATTGTGGTAGGAGCGGCTGCAATTTATCTTACCAATCAAATGCTTTTGGCGAACAAGAGCAGTATTGCAGTTGGAATGAATCCGTTCAGCCTGCTTACCGTCGGATTACTTGGAGCAGGGGGATACGGCTTATTGTATGGCATTATGATTTACAAGTCATTATAAGTAGAGTATGGCGGTTTCTATTGACATTCATACATCGTTCATACAAATTTTACAAAACTTTCCTGAAACGACATGGTCAAAAGAAAGAAATGGGTATATAATGCTACTTACATAGAAAACAGATAAATGTACATACAATCAACGAAGGGGGTGAGGGGTTGGAATTATGATACAAGAAGGATTACTGGTGCTGCTGTTTCTGGCAGCGGTCAGTGATATAAGAACTTCGCGAATCAGTAACCGGCTGGTTTTGGCAGGACTTGGTATGGGGATTCTTTTTCGGCTATGGGAAGAAGGTCCTATTGGTGTTTTCACATTCTTTATTCATGTAACAGTTCCGATAATTGTCTTATTTATTTTATTTCTTATGCGTGTCCTAGGGGCAGGCGATATCAAATTATTTTCCGTTATTAGTGGTATATGTGGTTTTCGGGAGTGGATAGGCTGTGTGACAGCCGCTTTTATTATTGGTGCAATATTAGCAGTTGTACGAATGATTTATCAGAGAAATTTTAGTATGAGGATATTATGTTTGGGAATCTATATCAGAACAATTCTAACAGAGCGTAGTTTCTTTCCTTATCCGTTTGGGGCAAAGGAGCAGGAAAATACGATTCATTTCTCCATAGCAATTCTTATAGGGTATCTTGTGAATCTGGGGGTGTGTCATTGAAAAAAATCAATCTAACAATTATAGAAGAGGATGGAGAATATGCGCAGAATCTGGCGCTTGTGATCCGCAGAAAAGAAAAGGGCAAAATAGAGGTTGCTTGGTATACAGATATGGAACATTACAGGGAGAATCAGGGAAATCACCGGGAAAATATAATTCTTATTGGGGAGGCGTTTCAGGAAATAAGTCTGTTACAATCCATGCAAAAAGAACGAGCGGACGTTGGACTGGTATTGCTTTCCACAGATGGGGTGTCCAAAGAGCTTTTGGGTTATCCGATCATTGAGAAGTATAGATCGGTAGATCATATCATAAAGGGAATCTATCGGTGTGCTGCAGCGTTTGACAGTGAAGATGTGTACTGGCGAGAGAACCGGAAGCAGATGATAGGAATTTATGCGCCTTGGAATCAGGAGTTATCCATGCTGTTTGCGGAAGTGCTTTTACAGATTTTATCGGAAAGGCAGAAGGTATTATATGTAAGCCTACAGGAATGTATTGGGAGAAAGGGGAAAAGTGAGAAATGGGATGAAGAAAATCTTGCAGACTTTGTCAGTTTTTTAAGGCTGAAAAAGGGTGGAGTAAATGCGAGGTTAAAGAGTATTTGCAGTAGCTTGGGGAAGGGGAATTGTATCCCGTCTGTGGATAATCCTCAGAATTTATCAGACATGACAAGACAGGATTATCAGAATCTTTGGGAGGCGTTGGAGGAGCAGACGGAATATGAGAGGATTTTGTTGGAATTTGGAGCGTCTTATCAGGGAAGCTGGGAAGATATGAAGCAGTGTGCTTCAATTTACTGTCCTTATCAGGAGGATACGTTACAGGAAAATCGGAGAACTCAAATAAAACATATTATTGAGCTGCACCACGCTGAGGATATCCTAAATAAGCTGCATTACGTGAAATTGCCGAGATTAGCATTTTATAGTGGAGCAGGAGAGCGGCGGGAAGGAGAGCTCACAGAAAGACTTCTTTGCAGTGAATTTGGGGATACCGTGAGAGGTTTGGTAGAATTATGAGTGAGGAACTGACAGTATTACGGGAAGAGATTTTCGGGAAAATGGATATGTCCCGTGTGATAACAGATGGAGAATTGGAGGAATTGATAGAGCAGGCGTTGCTGCAAAGAAGCCGCAAAAGCGCGTTATCGCTTGATCAGCGGGAACAGTACCGGCGAGAGATTTTTAATTCCATGAGGAAGCTGGATGTCCTACAGGAGTTGTTGGAGAATGAGGAGGTAACAGAGGTAATGGTAAACGGGCAGAAGCATATCTTCTATGAGAAAGAGGGGACGCTGCAGGAATGGGATAAGCAGTTTACCTCGGAGGAGCGGCTGTCGGATGTAATTCAGCAGATGGTGGGGCGGAATAACAGGCGGGTCAACGCATCCACTCCAATTGCAGATACCAGATTGGCGGATGGTTCTAGAGTTAATATTGTGCTTGCGCCGGTGGCGGTGGATGGTTCCTGCATTTCTATCCGTAAATTTCCAAAAGAAGCACTCACTATGAAACGTCTGGTAGGGCTTGGCGCGTTAACAGAAGAATTGGCGGAATATCTGGGATTTTTAGTAAGGAGCGGGTATAACATTTTTATTTCGGGAGGAACAGGAAGCGGAAAGACAACTTTTTTAAACGCACTGTCCGGGTATATTCCGGAAGAAGAGCGTTTGATTACGATAGAGGATGCCGCCGAGCTCCAGATTATAGGAATCCCCAATTTGGTTCGCTTAGAGACCAGAAATAAAGGAAGCGAGGGAACAGAGGAAATCAGTATCCGGGATTTGATTCGGGCGGCGCTTCGCATGAGACCGGACAGAATAATTGTGGGAGAATGCAGAGGTGCGGAGACACTGGATATGCTGCAGGCAATGAACACCGGGCACGACGGAAGCCTAAGCACCGGACATGCCAATAGCGGCAGGGATATGCTGAACCGATTGGAAACTATGGTGCTGCTTGGCATGGAGCTTCCGGTCGGGGCAATCCGGGGGCAGATTGCAGCGGGGATTGACATTTTGATTCACTTGGGAAGACTGAGGGACCGGAGCAGAAAGGTGTTGGAAGTCGCAGAGTTGGACGGTGTATCAGAGGGAGAAATACATTTGCGCCAATTGTGCAGTTTTGAGGAGACGGAAAGCAAAGAAAAGATTCGGGGAAAGTGGTGCATAAGGGAAAATCTTAAGCACAGAGAAAAGCTAAGGGCGGCAGGACTTGAACAGGAATTTGGACAGTTGGAGCAGAGGATGAGAAAGGAGGGAAAAGGCTGAAGAGGAAAGTGCAGGTGAAGTCAGGGAAAAGAATAGGAAAAAATGCACAGACATTACAAGAAATCAGAAGAAAGTACGACAGGTATCAATGGGGAAAAGGTGAATTATTAGGATATTTTCTGTTTTATATTGGTTTATCTATAGGGCTTGCATGGTTATTTTACCGGGATATCCGGGGAGCGGTTCCGATTGGTGGAATAGTTCTTCCGGTTGGTCTGAAGCGAAAAGACAGGGAATTGCTGGAGCGTCAAAAACAGCGGCTGACGGCAGAGTTTACAGATTGCATCCGTCTGGTGGCGGGCGGACTTGCGGCAGGCTATTCTATGGAAAATGCGTGGAAGAATGCAGAGCCGGATTTAGAAAAGCTGCATGGAAGGGAGGCGGTTATGTGTGAGGAATTGCGGACATTGAATTATGGCGTGGCAGTCAATGAACCGATTGAGAAGCTGCTCTTAGATTTTGCAGACAGGAGCGGATTAGAGGATGTATTTAGTTTCTGTCAGGTGTTTTCTTTTGCGAAAAGAAGCGGAGGGAATCTGACAAAGATTATCGGCAATACAGTAAAGCAGATCGGCGACAAGCGGGAGGTACTTCAGGAAATAGAAACTGTCATGTCGGCGAAAAAGCTGGAACAAAAAATCATGAATATCATTCCCCTGCTATTGCTTGCTTATGTAAGCGTTAGCTCGCCTGATTTTATTTCTCCGCTGTATCAGAATCTGTTCGGTCAGATTGTAATGAGTATTTGTCTGGCTGTTTATGGCTTGGCATTCCTCTTATCGGAGAAAATCATTAGAATTGGGGTGTAAAATGAAGGTCAGATATTATGTTTTTATTGCTGTAATTACGTTGTTTCTAGCTGGCGTTTCTTTGTTGGAGGGAAGCGGAGAGGAAGAACTGGAGGAATCAAAAATACTGGTGCGCGGTGAGCCGGGAGAAGGAGACAAAGATATTGAACTGGAACTTACAGTACCGGAACTTGAAGAGACAGTTACTTATCAGCTTTCGATAGCGGAACGAGAGTACAACGAGGATGAGAGGGAGAAATTGTTCGCACAGGCAGTCAAGGAAATTGAAGAGAGCTTTCCCGCAGAGGGAGAGACAATCAGCCGCATTACGAAACCCGTGCAGTTACTGTCCAGAGCACAAGATGGGCTCATCGAGGTGGAGTGGAGCTTTGGGGATACTGCAGTTATTTTGGAGGACGGAAGTATTGACGCCTCAAAGGTGGATGAAAAAGGAACATTGGTTCTGGTCTGTGCACAGCTTCATTATAGGGATTATCTGTATATCTATGAATTTCCGGTTTGTGTTTATCCGGAGAGCTTGGATGGAATGGAACGATTAATGAAGAAATTGGGAAATTATTTTGAGGAGAAGGAGATACAGAATGTCAGGGAAGCCGAAGTGGAATTGCCGAAGGAGTTGGAGGGGCATGTTTTGAACTGGTCTCACAAAAAGTCCTATTCGACGTTATGGATTTTGGGCTTGGGTGCGTTTGCAATGATTCTGATTCCTTGGTATATGCGGGAGAAGGAAGAGAAGCTGCGTCAGGAGAGGAAGGCGCAGTTGGAAATGGAGTATCCGGGAATGCTGGCGGAATTTTCACTTCTGCTCGGCGCAGGAATGACGGTAAGAATTGTTTGGGAAAAGTTGGTTTTATCCTATGAGGAAAAGCAAAAGCAGGGAAAAAGGAAAAAGAGTGAGGTTTTGGAACAGATGAAATTAACCTATCGTCAGATTCAGGATGGTGCAGGGGAGGTGAGCGCCTATGAGGGTTTTGCGAAACGTTGCGAAGCGGCGTGTTATCGAAGATTTACGATGCTGCTGACACAATATCTGCAAAAAGGAACAAAAGGATTGGCAGAGACTTTGGAGCTGGAAGCTGCCCAAGCGTTTGAGAATAGAAAAAATCTTGCAAGACGGCGTGGAGAGGAAGCCGGAACCAAGCTGCTGCTGCCAATGATAATGATGCTATTTGTAGTGATTGCCATTATGATGATACCGGCATGTATGACAATGGAACTATAGGAAAGGAGTACAAAATGAAAGAAATCAAACGTTTTTTGAAAGAAGAGGATGGGATGGCAGTAGTCGAGGTGGTCTTGATACTGGTGGTTCTGATTGGGCTTGTAGTTATTTTTAAATCACAGATTACTGCCCTGATCAAGAAGATATTAAAGAAAGTATCGACAGAAGCGGGTTCCATTTAACTCATGAGAGAAGTGAGAAATAACAGAATCTGTGGGAGCACAAGCATATTTTTCAGTCTGGTCTTACTGCTGGTTTCTTCCCTGATATTTACACTGTTGGAGGGAGCCAGAGTGGAAGGGCTGAAAGCATGCGCCAGAATGAACAGCGATCTAGTAACGGAGTCGGTTCTGGCGGAATATGTGAAGCCTCTTTGGGAGAACTATCATCTGCTTGCAGGAAACGGAGGAAATGAAAATGGGGAATGGGATGTCAGGCGTATTTCACAGAGCGCAAAGCAGATAGGAGAAGATAATTTAGAGTGGCAGACTGATGGTAAAAGAGGTCTATGGATGTATCCGCTTCACATTGAAAATGCGGAGGTAACAAATTATCATCTTATTACGGATGACGAAGGGGAAGGATTTTACCATCTTGTTATAGAAAGCATGAAGAACAGTTTACCAATGGATGCAGCAGAAGCTATTTACAAAAAAATAAAGAAGATGCAGAAAACCGAGGAAGATG
>Ga0137306_102239_pt1 | contig 16858 bp, 13 predicted proteins | sample Inofroosms_March_FD_97187 | JGI IMG/M metagenome (GOLD analysis project Ga0137306, IMG submission 97187) | Mouse cecal microbial communities from Vienna, Austria - N-Acetylneuraminic and N-Acetylglucosamine D2O microcosms_March | ecosystem: Host-associated > Mammals > Digestive system > Large...
ACGTTGTTGTACTCATACAGAGGGGTCTTTTTCACAAGGCCGTTCTCTGTTGCCATGAACAGATACTGGTTATCGTCATAGACCTTAATCGGGATCATGGCCGTGATCTTTTCATCGGGCATCAACTGAAGCAGGTTGATGATGGCCGTCCCCCTGGAGGTTCTTCCGGCCTCTGGAATCTCGTAGGCCTTCATCCGATATACACGTCCTTTGTTTGTAAAGAACATGATATAATTGTGGGTAAAGGTGATGAACATCTCCTGGATAAAGTCGTCATCCAGCTTCTGCATTCCCTTGATCCCTTTTCCGCCCCGGTTCTGATTCTTGAAGTTGTCAATGGTCATACGCTTGATATAGCCAAGCTTTGTCATGGTGACCACTACATCTTCCTTTGGAATCATATCTTCCATGGAAATATCAAATTCATCGTATCCAATGCTTGTCCTTCTCTCATCCCCGTATTTTTCGGAAATGATCAGGATTTCTTTTTTAATCACTCCCAGAAGAAGCTTCCGGTCAGCAAGGATTGCCTTCAATTCGCCGATTCTTTTCATCAGCTCCGCGTATTCTGCTTCCAGCTTCTCCCGTTCCAGACCTGTCAGAGCACGCAGACGCATGTCTACGATTGCCTGTGCCTGTACCTCTGAGAGTTCAAAGCGTTTTATCAGCTCTTCCTTTGCGATCTGAACGGTCTTGGAACCGCGGATGATCTGAATGACCTCGTCAATGTGATCCAGAGCGATCAGCAATCCCTGCAAGATATGGGCGCGTTCCTCTGCTTTGTTGAGCTCATACTTTGTCCGTCTGGTAACGACCTCCTCCTGGTGCTTCAGATAATGCTTCAGCATATCCAGCAGGTTCATGACCTTCGGTTCATTATTGACCAGTGCAAGCATAATCACTCCAAATGTATCCTGGAGCTGCGTATGCTTATAGAGCTGGTTTAAGATAATATTCGGGTTCACATCCCGCCGGAGTTCGATGCAGATGCGCATCCCCTCCCTGCTGGACTGGTCGCTGAGTTCTGTGATCCCGTCGATTCTTTTATCCTTTACAAGATCCGCAATTTTTTCAATGAGCCTTGCTTTATTTACCATGAAAGGCAGCTCTGTCACAACGATCCTGTTCTTTCCGTTCTGCATGGGCTCGATATTGGAAACCGCGCGTACCCGGATCTTTCCGCGGCCGGTACGGTAGGATTCTTCGATGCCCCTTGTGCCGAGAATCTCCGCGCCCGTAGGAAAGTCGGGTCCTTTGATGATCTCCATGACATCCTCTAAGGATGTCTCGCCGTTATCGTCGATCTGATCGTCTATGATCTTTACGACCGCGGCGATTACCTCCTTCAGATTGTGGGGAGGAATATTGGTAGCCATCCCAACGGCAATTCCGTTTGTTCCGTTGACCAGAAGATTCGGAAATCTAGCCGGAAGCACATCCGGTTCTTTTTCTGTCTCGTCAAAGTTCGGTGAAAAGTCTACCGTATCTTTGCCGATATCCGCCGTCATTTCCATGGAAATCTTGCTCAGGCGGGCTTCCGTATAACGCATGGCTGCCGCGCCGTCGCCGTCCACGGAACCGAAGTTTCCATGCCCGTCTACCAGCGGGTATCTGGTAGACCATTCCTGGGCAAGGTTAACCAGCGCGCCATAGATTGAACTGTCACCGTGGGGATGATATTTTCCCATCGTATCACCGACAATACGCGCACATTTACGATGCGGCTTGTCCGGACCGTTGTTCAGTTCGATCATGGAATATAAAATTCTGCGCTGAACTGGTTTCAGGCCGTCTCTTACATCCGGCAGCGCACGGGCGGCAATAACGCTCATGGCATAGTCGATGTAAGAATTTTCCATGGTCTTCTTCAGATCAACTTCATGGACTTTATCAAAAATATTATCTTCCATACTGTCTCCTTTTTCATTTTTGTTACGGGTAAACCAGTTTAAATATATCGTCTGCGGCAGACAATTTTAAATTCTATTTTACCTCTTGCTGCTAAAGTGCTATATATCAAGGTTTCTGACAAACCTCGCGTTTGCTTCTATGAATTCCCGCCTTGGTTCTACCTTGTCTCCCATCAGAGTGGTAAATGTCAGATCCAGCTCGGAGGATGTCTCCTCATCCATGGTAACCTTTAACAATATCCGGTGCTCAGGATCCATGGTCGTATCCCACAACTGGTCCGCATCCATCTCGCCCAGACCTTTATAACGCTGGATCTTATTATTCGTATCCCTTCCAACTTCCGTCAGAATATCGTTCAATTCCTCGTCACTGTACGCATACCAGATCTTTTTATTTTTTTCCAGCTTGTATAGCGGCGGCTGGGCCAGATATACATATCCCTGCTTGATCAGCTCGGGCATGAACCTGTATAAAAATGTCAGGAGCAGCGTACTGATATGCGCCCCGTCCACGTCGGCATCCGTCATAATGATGATCTTATGATAGCGCAGCTTGCTGATATCAAAATCCTCATGGATTCCGGTACCAAACGCCGTAATCATGGCCTTGATCTCCGCATTTGCATAGATCTTGTCCAACCGCGCCTTTTCCACATTCAAAATCTTTCCGCGCAGGGGAAGAATCGCCTGGGTCGCGCGATCCCTGGCCGTCTTGGCAGATCCGCCGGCGGAGTCTCCCTCTACGATATAGATCTCACAGTTCACCGGATCCTTGTCGGAGCAGTCCGCCAGTTTTCCCGGAAGGGAAAGCCCCTCCAGCGCGGACTTTCTTCTGGTCAGATCCCTTGCCTTCCTGGCCGCCTCTCTGGCACGCTGTGCCATAACGGATTTTTCCACGGTGAGTTTGGCCACATTGGGGTTCTGCTCCAGAAAGACTTCCAACTGGCTGCTGACGATATTGTCCACAGCGCCCCTTGCTTCGCTGTTGCCCAGCTTCTGCTTGGTCTGGCCCTCAAACTGGGGATCTTCGATCTTCACGCTGATGATGGCGGTCAGCCCCTCCCGGATATCCTCGCCGGACAGGTTCGGCTCGTTGTCCTTCAGCAGTTTATTTTTTCTCGCATAATCATTAAATGTCTTGGTCAGGGAATTGCGGAATCCTACTATGTGGGTTCCTCCCTCCGGCGTGGTGATGTTATTCACAAATCCATAAGTGTTGTCACTGTAGGAATCGTTATGCTGCATCGCCACTTCCACGTAGACATTGTCCTTTTCCCCCTCGCAGTATATGATCTGGTCATACAGGGGGGTCTTGCTTTTATTCAGGTATGTGACAAATTCCTTGATTCCGCCTTCGTAGTGGAAGGTCTGCTCTTTGACCTCCTCCTCCCGCACGTCTCTCAGGATGATCTTCAGCCCCTTTGTGAGAAATGCCATCTCGCGGAATCTTTGTTTTAAAATGCTGTAGTCAAATATTGTCTCTTCAAATATACTCTTATCGGGAAGAAAAATGACTTTCGTCCCTGTTTTTTCCGGATCACAATCTCCGACCACCTTCAGCTTGTAGATCACCTGGCCGCGCTCATAGCGCTGTTTGTAAATCTTGCCTTCGTGGCAGATCTCCACCTCCAGCCATTCGGAAAGCGCATTGACGACTGAAGCCCCCACGCCGTGAAGTCCGCCGGATACCTTGTATCCTCCTCCGCCGAACTTTCCGCCTGCATGGAGCACGGTAAAGACAACCTCTACCGCCGGAAGTCCTGATTTGTGATTAATCCCTACGGGGATTCCTCTTCCGTTATCCGACACAGTGACCGAATTATCCTTGTTGATCGTCACATCAATCGTGTCGCAATGCCCTGCCAATGCCTCATCTACCGAATTATCCACAATCTCATATACAAGATGATGAAGTCCTCTCAAAGAGGTACTGCCTATATACATGCCCGGACGTTTTCGGACCGCTTCCAGCCCTTCCAGGATCTGTATCTGGTCAGCTCCATATTCCGCATCAAATTCCGTACCAGTCATACTCATTCAATAACCTCCTCAAACTGTAAAACAACACAAAACCTTCCGGATTCATGCTCTTTTTTCTGAAATGCTTCCATCTTTTACATAAAAAACTTTATTGACAGCAAACCTGTGGCTGATCAGCTCTTCCAGCCCTGTACAGGTCACGATTGTCTGTATATCGTGGATATTATCCAATAGATAGTTTTGCCTGTTTTTGTCCAGTTCAGACAAAACATCATCCAGCAAAAGCACGGGGGTATCCCCTGTCACTGATCGAACCAGCTCGATCTCCGACATTTTCAGGGATAATGCCGCTGTCCTCTGCTGTCCCTGGGAACCGAATCTCCGGATATCCAGGCTTCCTTCCTGGAATCCCATATCATCTCTGTGGGGACCGACGGACGTACTCTTAAACTTCAGATCCCTCTGCCGATACCTCTTTACCGCCTGTTCCAGGGACAGATCACCGGTAGAGGACTCATAGGATAAGGATATATGTTCCTTTCCTCCGGTCAGCCGGAAATGTATCCCTGAAATGATTTGATTGACCTGGTCAACAAATTTTTTTCTCCGGTCAATGATCTTTGTTCCATACTCAATTAATTGCATATCCCAGATATCCAATGTCTCTATCAGGCTTTCTTGATATACAATTTCTTTTAGCAAGGAATTTCTTTGATTAATAATACGATTATAGTTAGAAAGATCACTCAGATATACCTTATCAAGCTGCGAGAGCTCAAGGTCAATGAATCTCCTTCTGCCAGCAGGCCCTTCTTTAATGATATTCAAGTCTTCCGGAGAAAAAAATACAAAATGGACGATGCCGAACAGCTCAACTGCCTTCCGTATGGGAATCTTATTTACCGCAATCCCCTTCGGGCTGTTCTTCTTCAGATGCAGATCAATCTGATACTCCATGCCCTGCTTCTCGATGACCGTCTCTATGTGGGACTCGTCATATCCAAGCCGAATCAAATCTCTGTCCTTCGTTCCCCTGTGTGACTTTGTAGTTCCTGACAGATATAAAGCCTCCAGAACATTGGTCTTTCCCTGTGCGTTATCCCCATACAGGATATTGGTATTCGCGTCAAGATGCAGATCAAGCAGATCATAATTCCTGTAATTCTTTAGTTTCAAAGACTTGATTATCATATCTTCTCCAAAATCAACATCATCCAAAATATATCCAATGTATATATTTTACACTGTTTTGTCCAATATTTCAATTTATTTTTTATGATTCCCATCACACGTGTGAAAAAACAATCATAAAATTCTCATGCTTTTTGTCCGTAAACTGTATCAAAAATGTCATACAAGCCGCAGGATAACCTGCGGCCCTTACCTATCGTAAACAAAAAAGCTTCAAACGGCGGACTTTTTGCTGTCTTTTGATTATTTTCCCACAGCAATCCTGACAGTCTCACCGCCGTATTCCACAAGATCTCCGTCACGGAGCTTCCTGCCCCTTCTGGTGTCAATCTCTCCATTGACTTTCACGCTTCCGTCCTGCACCGCCTGTTTTGCGTCAGCCCCGGACTCCACAAGGCCGGCTGCCTTCAGAGCCTGCCCAAGCTTGATATGATCTTCAGAATCTTTCAAATAAAAAGTCTCCATCTGTCCTTTCTCCTATCGAAATTTAGCGCTTCCGCGCCAATACGCCGCCTTTGCTCCCGAAATACTATACCACCGCATTGAAGTTGACAGGCAGAATCAGATAGATATAGCTCTGCTGTTTGTCTTTGATAAAGCAGGGAGCTTTTGCGTTCATGAAGTACAGCTCCACCTCTTCATCGTCAATGACCCGCAAAGCATCAATCAAAAACTTCGGGTTAAAGCCGATGAGAAGGTCTTTTCCCTCTTTGGAAATAAAAATATCCTCATCCATGGACCCGATCTGTGATTTGATCTTGAGCTGCATGGATTCATCCCCGATATCAATGATGATCGGCTTTTTATCCCCTTCCTTGATCAGAAGCGTGGCACGGTCGATACAATCCAGCAGTTCCCGCTTATTCACAGTGATTTTTGTGTCGTAATCACTGGAAAGCATCTGGTCAATCTTAAAATAATCTCCCTCAATCAGGCGGGATACAACGACGGTTTTATCAAATTCGAACACAATGTGATTCTTTGTAAACGAGATATCCACATTTTCTTCAGCCTCTCCGCCTATGATCTTGCTGATCTCCTGCAGGGTCTTTCCGGGAACGATCACTTTTCTCGGTTCATAGGAATCCTTTAATTCAATCTTGCGGATTGAAATTCTGTGTCCGTCCAGGGATACAACACGGAGCTTATCATCCGTGATCTCAAATAATTCTCCCGTCATCATCTTGTTGGAATCATTGTCCGCAATGGAAAAGATGGTCTGACGGATCGCTTCTTTGAGCGTAAACTCGGAAATCGTAAAAAAGTTTTCTTTTTCGATGGCAGGAAGGTAGGAAAAATCCTCTCCTGACTGGGCCGCAATATTGAACTTCGCTTTTTCACAGGTAATCAGAGCCTGATTGTCTGATTCTGCGTCGATGACTACATCGCTGTCCGGCAGCTTTCTGACGATCTCTGAAAATATCTTTGCATTGAGGGCAAGGATACCATGTTCAACGACCTCACCTTCAATGGTTGTCTCTATGCCAAGTTCCATGTCATTCGCTGTCAGCTTGATCGTATCTAAGGATGCATCGATCAGGATACATTCCAGGATCGGCATTGTGGTTTTGGAGGGAACTGCTTTTGATACGATACTTACTCCTTTTACCAGATTGTTTCTGCTGCAGATGATCTTCATGTTGAAAACTCCTTTCGTCTGTCATGGAGAATCGGATGGTTGAAAAGGATTTCCCCATGCGCGTTTTATGTATCTATATATAAATTCACTTCCGACTTCGTCTTAGTAGGGGCTGTAGATATGTTTAAAAGTGCGTCCGTCCCAGACGTCATCACGGGTTGTCCGTATGAATAAGTCTGTTGAAACAGGAGGGAGGCGAAGGGGGGTGGTGGGGAAAAAATTTCCTTTCCAATCAATCCGCCTGTTCCCGTCAACTGTAGTATTTCTCAATATCCACATGCTGTTTACATTGTTTTCACAGGGTTATTCACAAAGTTTACAGAGACAGTGATCCCTTATCTTCAGACAGCATTATAATGGGTTCAGCTTCTTTCTGATGATGCTCACTGTGTTGCTGAGCGCTTCGTCCGTCTCAAGATCCGCGGCGATCTTCTTTACACCGTGGCTGATGGACGCGTGATCCTTCCCTCCAAGGAGGGCGCCGACTGCCTTTAAGGGGGTATCGGTCATCTCCCTGCAGAGGTACATAATGATCTGACGGGGAAGTACGATCTCCGCGTTTCTCTTTCTGCCCTTCAGATCCGCGATGGATACGTTGAAATGCTCGGAAACGATGTCCATGATCAGTTCCGGCGTAATCTCACGGATATTGTCCGGTGAGATCATATCCTTCAGAGCCTCTGCTGCAAGGGCGATATCAATAGGCTTCTTTTCCAGGTTGGAAAGCGCGATCAATTTGTTGAGGGAGCCTTCCAGCTCACGGATGTTGGACTTGATGTTGTTGGCAATGTACTGCATAACATCGTCCGGAATGTGGTAGCGCTCCAGGCCGTCCAGCTCTTCCTTTTTACGGAGGATAGCCATTCTGGTCTCATAGTCCGGGGAGGAGATGTCAGCGATCAGCCCCCACTCAAACCTTGTCCGAAGGCGGGCCTCCAACGTCTCGATGTCCTTGGGCGGTTTATCACTGGATATGATGATCTGCCGGCCGGACACGTGAAGGTGGTTGAAGGTATGGAAAAATTCTTCCTGGGTACTTTCTTTTCCTATAATAAACTGAATATCGTCGATGAGGAGTACGTCATTGTTGCGGTACTTCTCACGGAAGGTCGTCATAGCAAGCTCATTTCCATTCTTACCGATCTTCAGAGCGTCGATCAGTTCGTTGGTAAACGTCTCGCTGGTTACATAGAGAACTTTTTTGGAGGAGTCCTTCTCAAGGATGTGATGGGCAATGGAATGCATCAGATGCGTCTTTCCAAGTCCTACGCCTCCGTATATAAAAAGCGGGTTGTAGATATCTCCGGGAGACTCCGCAACTGCAAGGGATGCGGCATGTGCAAAGTTATTATTGCTTCCGACCACAAAGGTGTCGAAGGTGTATTTTGGATTCAGATTGGCCGATTCCAAAACAGCGCTGCTTTTCTGCTTTTTGGCTGCTATTGCTTTTTTTCTGTGGATCACCGCATTGTCCTCTGTGACAAAGGATACCTCGTACTCATATCCTGTCACCTCCGCAATGCAGACCTTAAAAGGAAGCATATATTTTTCTTCGATATGCTCCAGGCTTGCCTTCAGTTTTACAAGTATGTATACGGTATCTTCAGAAAGCTCGTATACGGTAAGCGGTTCGATCCATGTTGTGTAAGCAATGTTAGATGAGCAGTATTCCGTTTTCATCTTTTTCAGGATCTGGGGCCAGTTTTCTTCTACAATGTTCATCAATAATAACTCCTGATCAATTGAATTTAAAGAGCGTGAAAAGAAAGTCTCTTCCTTATCTATTCTACATCAAAAAGGAATTGTACGCAATCATAAAAGATGTGCATAACTGAAGGAAAGATTATTCATATTGATTTTTAGAAGAGTAGAGAATGCTTTTTTGAATAAAAAAGTTTTTATCCACACGATATTTTGCAGTTATCCACAAATATTCACCAAGTTATTCACATTTTGGGGATAACTCTGTGAAAAGAATAAAAATCGAAAAAAATGTGATAAAATGGCTGGATAAGCTTGACTTAAAGGGGTTTTTTGCATATAATTTATGAGAATCTTTTTGTAATATATATAGTTATTAGGGTGTTTTTGATTGATTTTATATTATAAGAAAGATAATAGTTTCTATCTGAGGCATCTTTTCCGGTTTGTCCGGGGCAGGATAGTATTTATAAGGGAGGTGTATAGATCATGAAGATGACATTTCAGCCGAAAAAGAAATCCAGAGCCAGAGTTCATGGATTCAGGGCAAGAATGAGAACAGCAGGCGGAAGAAAAGTATTGGCTGCCAGAAGAGCAAAAGGAAGAAAGCAATTATCAGCTTAGGCCGCATTTATTGTGGCCTTTTCTTCTATTATAATAGGAAGAGATATAATAGGAAGAGAATCTATGTTGTATTCCGAATCTTTAAAGAAGAATAAAGATTTTCAAATTGTGTATCGTACGGGAAAATCCTATGCCAACAGGTTTCTGGTCATGTATATAAGGAAGAACGGCATGAACCGGAACCGGTTGGGGATTTCCGTAAGTAAAAAAGTAGGGAACAGTGTTGTAAGGCACCACCTCACAAGACTGATCCGGGAAGGCTATCGACTTCAAGAAGAACATTTCCTCTGTGGATATGACATTATTGCCGTGGTCAGAGTCAATGCGAAGAATAGTACATTTGCAGACATAAAAAGTGCGTTGATCCACCTGGGAAAACTTCATAAAATATATATCAGCGAGGATGAAGCTTGCTGAAAAAGGAAGTGGTGCGTTTGAAGAAGCTCCTTATCGGATTGATCCGATTCTATCAAAAGTATTTGTCCGGGATGAAGGCAGGTTCCTGCTGTAAATATATACCGACCTGTTCACAGTACGGGATCGAGGCAATCGAAAAGTACGGTGCGATAAAAGGCGGGATTCTGGCTGTCTGGAGGATTCTTCGGTGCAATCCATTTGCAAAAGGCGGATTTGATCCGGTACCTTAAGGAGGATGAGAAATGTATGGTATTTTAGCTGCAGGAATATATGATTGGCCTATCATCAAGCAGATTTCATGGCTGCTTGGCAAGGTAATGAATGTAATATATAATGTGATGGACGGGGGATTAGGTATACAGAATATCGGTGTCTGCATCATTATTTTTACAATTGTGACTTATACGCTGATGTTTCCTCTAACAATCAAGCAGCAGAAATGGTCCAGGCTGCAGTCTGTAATGAGCCCGGAGATTCAGAAGATTGCGAAAAAGTACGCAGGGAAAAAAGATCAGGCATCTATGATGAAGCAGCAGGAGGAAACCAATGCTGTGTATGAAAAATACGGTACCAGCATGTCGAGCGGATGTCTTCCGATGTTTGCCTCAACTGCGATACTCTTTGGACTGTATCCTGTGATTCAGTTTATTCCCAATCACGTACAGAGAGTAAAAGATGTCTACATGCCGGTTGTGGAAAAGATTATGTCCATTGACGGTTTTCAGAAGATCATGGAGGGGTTTGGTTCCGAGTCTCCGATTTTGATGAATCCGAAGTCTTATGATTATTCACAGGCAGATACATTGGTCAATGTATTGTACAAGTTTCCGGATTCTACATGGAATGCGCTTGTGGATAAGATGCCTTCTCTGGAAAGCATGGCTAATTCCACCACGGAGACAATCGGACATATGAACAGTTTTTTGGGAATCAATATCGGTGAGACTCCCATGACAATGCTGATGGAATCTATTCGTAACTTTACCATCGGCGGGATCATCCTGGCGGTGATCATTCCGGTGATGGCAGGTTTGACCCAGTTTATCAGCGCGAAACTGATGCCCCAGCAGCCCCAGGCTGATACGGATAATCCGATGGCAAACTCCATGAAGACCATGATTTATACGATGCCGCTGTTTTCTGTATTTATCGGATTTTCACTTCCGGCAGGACTTGGCCTTTATTGGGCGGCAAGCGCGGCAGTCAGATCTGTACAGCAGATTGCGATCAACAGATATCTGAATAAGAAATCTACGGAAGAGCTGATTGCGGAGAATCAGAAAAAGGCTGCCAAGAAGCGGGAGAAGAAGGGGACTTCAGCTAAAGAGATCAATCAGATGGCAGCGACAAGTACCAGGCGTGTGGAGAGAAAGTCCAATATCTCCGAGGAAGAGAGACAAAGGCTTTTGGACCGTGCTTCCGAGCTGAATAGAAATGCGAAGAAGGGAAGCCTGGCGGATATGGCAAATATGGTCAGCCGCTACAATACCGGGCAGGTGGATGAGCCTGCGGCCAATGATTCTGACAGCAGCAATGACAGCAGTGAGAACCGGAGTTCCGGCAAAAGAAAAAACAAAGAGAAAAAGCAGTAATAATCATTTTTTAATGTTGGTTTATGGAAGAAAGGCAGGGGTCGGAAATGGATGGCAGTATCAGAGTGTCAGCAAAAACTGTGGATGACGCGATCACAGAAGCAATGATTCAGTTGGGAGTAACCAGCGACAGGCTGGAATATGAAGTAATTGAAAAAGGAAGCCCGGGCTTTCTTGGAATCGGTATGAAGCAGGCTGTGATCGAAGCCAGAAGAAAAAAAGGTGTAGAAAAAGAGCATGATATATTAGAAGAGATCAAAAAAGAAGCCAAATTAGAAGAAAAGAAATCCTTTAAGAACGAGTTTAAGAAAGAAGCTAAAAAAGAAACAAAAAAGGATACTAAGAAACACACAAAAGAAACCGGAAATGTAAAAGATTCTAAAGACACTGCTGCAAAGGAAGAAAGCTTTATTGAAAAAGAAGCGGAAAACGCTGCCGCGAAAGAGAAAACAGCAGTGAATGAAAAGAAAGCGCCGAAAGAAAAAGCAGCGGAAACTATTTCCACAGAAAAGGAAGCTGCTCTGAATGATCATGCTTCGAAGGAGACTTCTTCAAAAGAGGGTAATTCATCCAGAAGGTCTTCAGAACCTGTCGAGGTTACGGAGGAGACAAAGCAGGCTGTCGAAACATTTCTCACAGATGTATTCAAGGTGATGGGAATGGAGGTTCAGATCAAGTCGGATATCGATAAGGACGGCGTGCTTTGTGTGGATATGGCAGGCGACAATATGGGAATTATCATCGGTAAGCGCGGACAGACTCTGGATTCCCTTCAGTATCTGGCAAACCGTGTTGCGAATAAGCATCAGGCGGGTTATGTCAGGGTGAAGCTTGACACGGAGAATTATCGTGTAAGGAGAGAGGAGACTCTCAGACATCTGGCAAAGAATATTGCGCATAAGGTGAAGAGGAACAGAAAGCCGATTGCGTTGGAGCCGATGAATCCTTATGAGAGAAGAATCATCCATTATTCCCTGCAGTCAGACCCTTATGTAACTACGCACAGCGAGGGGGAAGATCCTTACAGGAAGGTTGTTGTAACATTAAAAAGATAAGGGACAGGATGGAAATGACTTGAGCGGACGGTATGGTTTGATCTGCGAAAGTGATTTTTAAATGAATCCTGCAGGCAGGGGCTGCCGTATTAAGTAAGAGTGTATCCTTAATGCGGCAGTCCTGTTTTATATCTGGTTGATCCAGGTGAGGAGAGGTCAATGTTGAATAGAGATACGATTGCCGCGATTTCCACGGGAATGTCGGCCTCCGGGATCGGGATCGTGCGGATCAGCGGAGAGCAGGCTTTTGAGGTGATCGACCGCATTTTTCATGGGAAAGAAAAGCTGTCGGGGGCGAAAAGCCACACGATCCACTATGGGTTTATAATGGATGGAGAGGATACGGCGGATGAGGTTCTCGTATCCGTGATGCGTTCGCCCAGGACGTTTACCGGTGAGAACACGGTGGAGATCAATTGCCACGGCGGTATGTTTGTTGTAAAAAAAGTATTGGAAATTGTTTTGGAGAACGGGGCGAGACTTGCGGAGCCGGGAGAATTTACTAAAAGGGCTTTTTTGAACGGGCGGATGGATCTTTCGCAGGCAGAGGCTGTGATGGATGTGATCCATTCTCAAAATTCCTATGCTCTGAAGAGCTCTGTGGGGCAGCTTCGGGGAAATGTGAAAAGGAAGATCGGCGGGATTCGGGAAAAGATCCTCTATCACACTGCATTTATTGAAAGTGCGCTGGACGATCCGGAGCATATCAGCATAGACGGATACGGAGAAGAGCTGGAGCGGGTTTTGGATGAGTTGACGGCAAAGCTGGAAAAGCTGATTCGTTCCTACGACAGCGGGCGGATCATAAAGGAGGGAATCCAGACCGTCATCCTGGGAAAGCCGAATGTGGGAAAATCTTCGCTGCTGAATATTCTTTCCGGCAGGGAGAGGGCGATTGTGACGGACATTGCGGGGACGACCCGGGACATTCTGGAGGAGCAGGTGCAGATTCAGGGGCTGAATCTGAATGTGATCGACACTGCCGGCATCCGGGACACCCATGATATGATAGAAAAAATGGGCGTGGAGAAAGCGAAGGAATATGCGGATCAGGCGGATCTGATCATCTATGTGGCGGATGCTTCGAGAGAATTGGATGAAAATGATATGCGGATCGGGGAACTGATCTATGGAAAAAAGTGCATCATTTTATTGAATAAATCGGATTTGATTACTGTGGTCAGCAAAACGGATCTGAAGAACTGCCTGAAAGAGATTTTTTCAAAAGTCGGCGGCAGGCTGCCGGAGGAAGAAAGTGCGGAAGGGTTGGTTGAGCGTATCCCTCTGATCGACATTTCCGTGAAGATGGAGCAGGGAATCCGGGAATTTGGTTTGGTTTTGCAGGAAATGTTTCTGGAAGGGGATATTTCTTCGAACGAGGAGATTCATATTACGAATCTGAGACAGAAGGAAGCGCTGGCCGCCGCATATGATGCATTGCAGAGGGTGCGGCAGAGTATCCGCGATCAGATGCCGGAGGATTTTTATTCGATTGATCTGATGGATGCGTATGAGGCTTTGGGAAGTATTACAGGTGAAACGATTGGAGAAGATTTGGTAAATGAAATATTCAGCAAGTTCTGTATGGGAAAATAAGGATCGCTATGATATCGTTGTGGTCGGCGCCGGACATGCCGGATGTGAAGCGGCGTTGGCGTCGGCCAGGCTTGGATTTCGTACGCTGTTGTTTACAATTAATATTGAAAGCATCGCTATGATGCCCTGCAATCCGAATATCGGCGGAAGTTCCAAGGGGCATCTGGTGAGGGAAGTGGATGCTTTGGGCGGCGAGATGGGCAAGGTCATTGACCGGGCATTTATTCAGTCGAAGATGCTGAATCAGTCCAAAGGGCCTGCGGTACATTCTCTCCGCGCTCAGGCGGATAAGGCGGATTACGGCAGGAAGATGCGGGGAGTACTTCAGAATCAGGAAAATCTGGAGATCCGGCAGATGGAAGTGACGGATATTTTGGCGGAAAACGGGAAGGTAACAGGTGTAAAGACTTATTCCGGTACAATTTATCACTGCAGCGCGGTAGTGCTGTGCACTGGTACATACCTCTGTTCCCGATGTATCTATGGTGATGTGAGTACGCAGACAGGTCCGAATGGGCTGCAGGCCGCAAATTATCTGACGGACAGCCTGAAGAGCCTGGGGATCAGAATGTACAGATTTAAAACCGGAACTCCGGCAAGGATAGATAGAAATTCGATTGATTTTTCGAAAATGGAGGAACAAAAAGGGGATGAATTTGTTGTACCATTTTCATTTACAACGAAGATCGAAGATGTGCAGATTGATCAGGTTTCTTGTTGGCTTACTTATACAAATGAAAAAACACATGAGATTATAAGAAATAATCTGGATCGGTCGCCTTTGTTTTCTGGTGCAATTGAGGGGACAGGACCGAGATATTGTCCGTCAATTGAAGATAAAGTAGTTAAATTTTCAGATAAAAACAGGCATCAGGTTTTTATTGAACCGGAAGGGCTTGATACGAATGAGATGTATGTGGGAGGTATGTCCAGTTCTCTGCCGGAGGATGTGCAGTATGCCATGTACCGCAGCGTGCCGGGTCTGGAAAATGCGCGGATAGTAAGAAATGCGTATGCAATTGAGTATGATTGTATTGATGCAAGACAGTTGAAGAGTACGTTGGAATTTAAAAATGTGGAAGGATTATTCAGCGGCGGACAGTTTAATGGTAGTTCCGGGTATGAAGAGGCGGCGGCGCAGGGGTTGATCGCCGGAATCAATGCGGCAAGAAAGCTTCAGGGGAAGGAAGGGATTGTGATTGACCGTTCCCAGGCATATATTGGCGTATTGATTGATGATCTTGTGACAAAAGAGAATCATGAGCCTTACAGGATGATGACCTCCCGTGCGGAATACAGGCTTTTGCTTCGTCAGGATAATGCGGATCTCCGGCTGACAAAATTAGGGTATGAGATTGGGCTGATTGATGAGGAAAGGTATCAGAAGCTACTTATAAAAGAGAAGCAGATTCAGGAGGAGATTGAGAGGGTAGAGCATACGAATATCGGAACGTCGGAAGAGGTTCAGATGCTGCTGGATATTTATAAGAGCACGCCGCTTGTCTCAGGGATAAAGCTTTCTGAATTGATACGCAGGCCGGAATTGAATTATCAGTGCCTTGCGCCTATTGATCCGAAGCGGAAGAGTTTGCCCTATGATGTGGCAGAGCAGGTTAATATCAATATTAAGTATGAGGGATATATTAAAAGACAGCAGCGGCAGGTTGAGCAGTTTAAAAAGCTTGAGGATAAGAGGATACCGGAGGATATTGATTATGATGAAGTGCATAGTCTACGGATTGAGGCGAAGCAGAAGCTGAAGGAGATGAAACCCTCATCTATTGGGCAGGCTTCCAGGATTGCCGGTGTGTCGCCGGCGGATGTTTCTGTGCTGCTGGTTTATTTGCAGGGGAAATAATAGATGATGTGGTGAATAGGACTTTTTTGATGGTTGATAGAAGGGGGAGATGTTTTGTCTGATAGATTTTTAAAGCAGTTGGATTTATTGGGAGTACAGTTAAAGGAAGAACAGCAGGAGCAGTTTTTTCATTTTTATGAGTTGCTGGTTGAGTGGAATAAGGTAATGAATCTGACAGGTATTACGGATTATGAGGAAGTGAATGAAAAGCATTTTGTAGATAGTCTGGCTCTTGCAAAGGTGATGGATCTGCGCCGGGTGGATCGGATTATAGATATTGGAACGGGTGCCGGGTTTCCGGGGATTCCTTTGAAGATTGCATTTCCTCATTTGGAAGTGGTGCTGTTGGATTCCCTTCGGAAAAGGGTTCACTTCCTGGATGAGGTGATACAGAAGCTGGGACTTCAGAAGATTTCTACTTTGCATGGCCGTGCTGAAGATTATGCCAGGATGCCGGAGTATCGTGAAAAATTTGATCTGTGCGTGTCAAGAGCAGTTGCGAATCTTGCGGTTTTGAGTGAGTACTGTATTCCTTATGTTTGTGTCGGAGGTTATTTTGTATCTTATAAGAGCGGGAATATAGATGAGGAAATCAAACAGGCCGGAACGTCGATTCGTGTGTTAGGTGGGAATCTGGAGGCGGTTGAAAAGTTTTGCTTGCCTCAGAGTGAGATTGAAAGGTCTTTTGTGAAGATATATAAGGAGAGCAGTACAAAGAATAAATATCCGCGTAAGGCGGGAGTTCCTGGGAAGAATCCTATTTTGTAGTGGGTGGATGAAGGGGAGTTGTGTATCATTTTGAAGCGGAAAGATAGTGTAGTGATGATGTGGAATTTGAATGCTTCGAGGGTTAGATATTTTGTGGTTTATTGAGTCGGAGTTTTTAGGTTTTGTTAGATTTTGTCAGATTGTTCAAGGTATTAAATCATTTTAGTGATTTTTGAGAGAGTTTTTGCCCTGTGTTTTTACATGGGGCTTTTTGTATATTTTCGTGTGTAGAAAAGTTGGTAGTGGAAGATTTTCTTTATATTATATCAGTATCAGATTTACCTACTCCTTATATTTATGTTAGGTGTGAGTAGATATGTAATGTAAAGAAATAACATCGTTTTATTTTTTTATAATTGATGAATGAGCCCAGATAAGGAGTAAACTTAAAATTGTGTTTAAGACAGCAGATATAATAAGGTGGAGTGAATAATCTTATTTGGAGGAATTGCAAAATGGCAAAATTATTATTTGAGGAAATGGGCGGTAGATATGAAAGACAGGGCGACTATTTAATCTCACGCCTT
>Ga0137306_102243_pt1 | contig 16848 bp, 12 predicted proteins | sample Inofroosms_March_FD_97187 | JGI IMG/M metagenome (GOLD analysis project Ga0137306, IMG submission 97187) | Mouse cecal microbial communities from Vienna, Austria - N-Acetylneuraminic and N-Acetylglucosamine D2O microcosms_March | ecosystem: Host-associated > Mammals > Digestive system > Large...
GAGGCAGCGCGGTTGCGGTTCAGTCCATGACAAATACCCGGACCGAGGATATAGCAGGAACAGTTTCCCAGATCCTTGCACTGGAGCGCGCAGGATGTGAGATCATCCGCTGCGCGGTTCCGACCATGGAGGCGGCAGAAGCGCTGAGGGAGATTAAGAAACAGATACATATCCCGCTTGTGGCGGACATTCATTTTGACTACAGACTTGCCATAGAGGCGATCCTGCACGGGGCAGACAAGATCAGGATTAATCCTGGGAATATCGGGGACGAGTCCCGTGTAAAGGCGGTCGTGGACAAGGCAAAGGAATACCATGTGCCCATCCGTGTGGGGGTGAACAGCGGATCTCTTGAGAAGCCCCTGATTGAAAAATACGGCAGGGTGACGGCAGAGGGTCTGGCAGAAAGCGCCCTGGATAAGGTACATATGATAGAAAGGCTTGGCTATGAGGAGCTGGTAGTGAGCATCAAATCCTCGGATGTACTTATGTGCGTCAGGGCTCACGAAGAGATTGCGAAGAAATGTCCTTACCCTCTCCATGTGGGCATCACGGAGGCAGGGACGCTCCTTGCAGGAAATATTAAGTCTTCCATCGGCCTTGGACTGATCCTCCATCAGGGAATCGGGGATACCATCCGTGTGTCGCTCACCGGGGATCCGGTGGAAGAGATTAAGTCTGCAAAGCTGATCCTCCGGACACTTGGGCTTAGAAAAGGGGGTATAGAAGTGGTATCCTGCCCTACCTGCGGGAGAACGAAGATTGATCTCATCGGCCTTGCAAACCAGGTGGAGGAGATGGTGGCAGATATTCCTCTTGATCTCAAAGTAGCTGTCATGGGCTGCGTAGTAAACGGGCCAGGGGAAGCGAAGGAAGCGGATATCGGCATCGCAGGCGGTATAGGCGAAGGACTTCTTATAAAAAAAGGAGAGGTCGTTAAGAAGGTAAAGGAAGAGGAACTGCTGGAGACACTGAGACAGGAGTTGTTACACTGGAATGAATAGAACAGAGACAGGAAAATTATTTTTTGAAGTCTTTCCCACCTTGAAAGTGGAGGACGGGCTTAAGGAACTGTTTTCGGACGTGCAGGTTACTAAGGTGGCAACGAATTCCATGCGCACCTTTCTTAAGGTGCACCTTAAGAGCAGCCATCTCATTCAGAAAAACCAGATCTATGAGATGGAGCACCTGATTAAGCTGCAGCTCTTTCCAAGGAGCAGGCTGACCATAGAGATCCGGGAGAGCTTCGAGCTGTCCGGGCAGTATACGCCGGAAAATATTATGACAGAATATTTTGAAAGCTTTCTTATTGAGTTAAATGCTAAAAGTGTGGTAGAGAGAAGCATGTTCCAGAATGCACGGTATGCTTTTGAGGACGAGAATATTCTGTGCCTGCAGCTTACAGATACCATTGTCGCCCAGGGAAAGAAAGAGTCCATGGCATCCTATTTGACGGACGTGTACGAGAAACGGTTTGGTACGCCCATTGAGGTGCGCATACTTTACAGGGAGGCGAAGGAGAGCAGGCTTAAGTATAATGACATGAAGCTTAAGCAGGAGGTAGACTCCATTCTCTCCCAGGCGGCTTCCATTAAGAAAAAGCAGGCGGAAGCATCTGCGAAGGCTGAGGGAAAGAAAAAGGAGCCCGGGGAGAGGAAATCCTTTGCCCCAAGAAGTAAAGGGCCTGATGCAGACGGCCTGATCTATGGGCGTCCTTTTGATGATGAGGGAACGATAGAGCTTGCCCAGGTAGTGGGCGAGATGGGAGAGATCCTGTTCAGGGGCAAGGTGCTGAATGTTGAGACAAGAGAGATCCGTAATGAGAAGACGATTATCATATATTCCGTGACTGATTTTACAGACACCATCACAGTAAAGATGTTTGTAAGAAATGAACAGCTGCCGGATATACTCGGCGAGGTAAAGAGCGGAGCATTTTTAAAGATAAAGGGTGTTACTACCATTGATAAATACGATGGTGAGCTGACTATCGGCTCTGTATCTGGCATTAAGAAAATTCCTGATTTTACCGAGACAAGAAAGGATACAGCGCCGGAGAAGAGGGTAGAGCTGCACTGCCATACGAAGATGAGTGATATGGACGGTGTGTCCGAGGTAAAAGATATCGTGAAGCGCGCCCACGACTGGGGACATAAAGCCATTGCCATTACAGATCACGGAGTGGTACAGTCCTTCCCGGATGCAAATCACTACATTGAGACCCTGGATAAGGACGACCCCTTTAAGGTGATTTACGGTGTGGAGGGCTATCTGGTGGATGACCTTCAGGATGTGGCAGTAAACGGGAAGGGACAGTCTCTGGAGGGAACATATGTTGTCTTTGACCTGGAGACAACCGGGTTCAGCCCGATTAAGGATAAGATCATTGAGATCGGGGCTGTGAAGGTGGAAAATGGCGTGATCAGGGATCATTACAGCACCTTTGTAAATCCAGGGGTGCCGATTCCGTTTCAGATTACCCAGCTTACCAGTATTACAGATCAGATGGTTATGGGTTCGCCGGACATTGAGACAGTGCTTCCAGAGTTTCTTGAGTTTGTGGGGGACGCGGTGCTGGTGGCGCACAATGCGTCCTTTGATGTGGGATTTATTGAGCAGAACTGCCGTTATCAGGACATTGAGCCTGACTTTACGTCAGTGGATACGGTTGCACTGGCGAGAATCCTTCTGCCCACTCTCTCGAAGTTTAAGCTGAATGTGGTGGCAAAGGCCCTTAATATTTCCCAGGAGCATCATCACCGCGCAGTGGACGATGCAAGAGTGACGGCAGAGATCTTCGTGAAGTTTATTCAGATGCTTCATGACATGGACATTTACGACCTGGAGAAGCTGAACCAGTACGGCGCCCACAATGTGGAGGCTGTAAAGAAGCTTCCCACCTATCATGTGATTATACTTGCAAAAAATAATACAGGGAGAGTGAACCTCTATACTCTGATATCCAAGTCCCACCTTACTTATTATGCCAGGAGGCCCCGGATTCCAAAAAGTGAGCTGTCAAAGCACCGTGAGGGGCTTCTGGTAGGCAGTGCCTGCGAGGCAGGAGAGCTGTACCAGGCGATTCTGAATGAGAAGTCCGATGAACGGATTGCAAAGATTGTAAATTATTATGATTACCTGGAGCTCCAGCCAGTAGGAAACAACCAGTTTATGATTGAAAGCCCCAAGATTACCAGGGTGAACAGCATAGAGGATATCCAGAATATCAACCGGCAGATCATCAAGCTGGGGGAGAGGTTCAATAAGCCGGTAGTGGCCACATGCGACGTGCATTTTCTTGACCCGGAGGATGAGGTATACCGCAGGATTATTATGACCGGAAAGGGATTTAACGATGCGGACAACCAGGCGCCCCTTTACCTTCATACGACAGAGGAGATGCTTTCCGAATTTGAGTACCTGGGATCTGCAAAGGCAAGGGAGATTGTGATTGAGAATCCTGGTAAAATCGCGGATATGATTGAGAAAATCTCTCCAGTGCGCCCGGATAAATGCCCGCCTGTCATACCGGATTCCGATAAGGATCTGAAAAAGATATGCTACGATAAAGCTCATTCCATGTACGGGGATCCCCTGCCGGAGATTGTAACGGAACGGCTGGAGCGTGAGCTGAACTCGATTATTTCCAACGGTTTTGCAGTTATGTATATCATTGCACAGAAGCTGGTATGGAAATCAAATGAGGACGGATATCTGGTCGGCTCCCGGGGTTCCGTAGGTTCCTCCTTTGTGGCGACCATGGCGGGCATTACGGAGGTGAATCCTCTAAGCCCCCATTATTACTGTAAGAAATGCCATTACAGCGATTTTACCTCAGAAGAGGTTAAGGCCTTTGCAGGCGGCTGCGGATGGGATATGCCGGATAAGATGTGCCCGGTCTGCGGCGAGCCCCTTGTTAAGGACGGGTTCGACATCCCCTTTGAGACTTTCCTTGGATTTAAGGGGAATAAGGAGCCGGATATTGACTTGAACTTTTCAGGTGATTATCAGAGCAATGCCCATAAGTATACGGAGGTCATCTTCGGGGAAGGCCAGACCTTCCGTGCCGGAACCATTGGAACACTGGCGGATAAGACAGCGTTCGGGTATGTGAAAAATTATTTTGAAGAGCGTGGGCACAGAAAGAGAAAGTGCGAGATTGACCGTATTGTACAGGGCTGCACCGGTATCCGCAGGAGCACCGGACAGCACCCCGGCGGAATTATCGTGCTTCCCCACGGGGAGAATATCAATTCCTTCACTCCGGTGCAGCATCCGGCAAATGATATGAATACGGATATTATTACCACACATTTTGACTACCACTCCATTGACCACAACTTGTTAAAGCTTGATATTCTTGGCCATGATGATCCGACCATGATTAAGTCTCTGGAGGCATACATCAGCTCGCCTGCCATGGAAAATGAATATAATGAGACAGACAATCCCTTCGTGGCAACGAATATTCCGCTGGACGACAGGGGGGTTATGTCTCTGTTTCACGATACGTCAGCCCTTGGAATCACGCCGGATGATATTGGCGGCTGCCCGGTAGGCTGCCTGGGAATCCCGGAGTTCGGGACAGACTTCGTCATTCAGATGGTGGTGGATACGAAGCCCCAGACCTTATCAGATCTGATCAGAATCTCTGGTCTGTCCCATGGGACGGACGTGTGGCTTAACAATGCACAGGAGCTTATTAAGAGTGGAAAGGCAACGATTTCTACTGCTATATGCACCCGGGATGATATTATGACATATCTTATAAATAAAGGGATGGACAGTGAAGAGTCCTTCACGATCATGGAACGTGTCCGCAAGGGTACGGTCGCAAAGGGAAAATGTAAGGAATGGCCCCAGTTTAAGGAAGACATGAAGGCAAACGGCATACCGGACTGGTACATCTGGTCCTGCGAGAAGATTAAGTATATGTTTCCCAAGGCACATGCGGCGGCCTATGTTATGATGGCATACCGGATTGCCTACTGCAAGATTCATTTTCCGCTTGCTTATTATGCGTCTTACTTTGGAATCCGTGCGGATGCATTTTCCTATGAGATTATGTGTCAGGGAAAAGAAAGCCTGCAGCAGCGTATTGATGATTATAACAGGCGTTCTGACTCCTTAAGCAAGAAAGAGCAGGATACTATGAAGGACATGCGGATCGTCCAGGAAATGTATGCCCGGGGGTTCGAGTTCTTGCCCATTGACATTTACCGCGCCAAAGCGTCAAAATTCTGTATCATAGACGGAAAGCTTATGCCGCCCTTTACCAGTATTGACGGAATGGGCGAGAAGGCGGCGGAGGCGGTGGAGGAAGCCGCAAAAGACGGACCGTACCTGTCGAAGGATGATTTCCGGCAGCGGACGAAGGCAAGTCAGACTGTGATTGATAGTATGAGCGAGTTGGGACTCCTCGGAGACCTGCCTGAATCAAACCAGCTTTCGCTGTTTGACTTATAGATATAGTCTGCGAACGTGACGCTGTGAGCCTGGCGGCGGTTTTATCTGTACGGGTTGAATGATTCGAGTTATTTCTTTAGAATTGAGGTGTCTGTTTTTGAAAAAAAAGTATATGGGGATCGTGTATATTGTCCTGTCGGCATTTTGCTTTGCCTTGATGAATATGTTTGTTCATATGGCGGGCGATCTGCCATCCGTGCAGAAGAGCTTTTTCAGGAACTTTGTGGCAGCCATCTTTGCCTGCATCCTTCTTGTAAAGGAAGGATGCTCCTTTTGCTGTAAGAGAGAAAATCTGAGATACCTGATTCTGCGTGCATCATTCGGGACAATCGGGATTCTGTGTAATTTTTATGCAGTGGATCATCTTGTGCTTGCGGATGCTTCCATGCTAAATAAGATGTCGCCGTTTTTTGCTGTGCTGTTCAGCCTGATTATTCTCAGGGAGAGGGTGACAGCCGTCCAGGCGCTGATTGTGGTCGGAGCTTTTGCGGGAAGCATGTTTGTGGTGAAACCCACATTTGCCAATATGGATCTGTTTCCGTCGCTTCTGGGGCTTTTGGGGGGTATCTGTGCGGGAGCGGCATATACCATGGTGAGAAAGCTTGGCGCCATGGGGGTGAAGGGAGCATATATTGTGTTCTTTTTCTCTGCGTTCTCCTGCCTGGTGACCTTGCCGTGGCTTGTGTTTGATTATCACCCTATGAATGCTTCGCAGATTGTGATTCTGCTGCTTGCAGGCCTGTCGGCAGCAGGCGGGCAGTTTTCCATTACAGCAGCGTACTGCCATGCCCCGGCCCGGGAAATATCAGTGTATGACTATTCGCAGATCATCTTTTCGGCAGGACTAGGATTTTTTGTCTTCGGGCAGATTCCGGATCTGTTAAGTTGGACTGGGTATGGGATTATCTGTGCCATGGCGGTAATCATGTTTTTCTATAACAACCGCCCGGGACGGTCTATGTAAGGATTTGTGGAGAAGGGGGAGTCATTGTAACAGTGAAGGTATCTGAACTGTTGCAAGTTATTATTTATGGCTGCGGAGTGCGCAAAGCTGCGTATTGCAGGAGAATATGGTTTGCGGGGTGAGAGGATGAGACAATTACAGATTACGTCATGGTGCCATGAGATGATCCGCTTATGGGTTCCGGAGGGAGGAGTCTATGTGGATGCCACCATGGGAAACGGAAATGATACCCTGTTGCTTTGTAAGCTGGCAGGAAAAGAGGGAAGAGTGTATGCCTTTGACATCCAGGAGACTGCCCTGGAAAGAACCAGGGAATTACTTGGGACACATCAGGTTCTGGAATGTGCGGAGCTGATTCTGGACAGCCATGAGCATATGGATCAGTATATAGAAGAAGGAAGTGCAGATGCGGTCTGCTTTAATTTCGGTTATCTTCCCGGGGGAGACCACAGGATTGCCACCATGGCCGGTACGAGCGTAAAGGCTATCAGGAAAGCCTTGAAGATCCTAAAGCCGGGAGGCATGGCAAGTCTGTGCATCTATTGCGGCGGGGATACGGGATATGAGGAAAAGAAGAGGATCCTGGCAGATCTTAAGGAACTTCCGGCGAAGGAATATACAGTAATTGTAAATGAATACTACAACCGGAAAAATAATCCTCCGGTGCCGGTGTTTGTATTTAGACATGGATCCGACTGAGTTGCGATTTATGCTACTATTCATGGGGCAGTGCACCCTGTTGTACGGCATCCGAGCCAGTGAAGTGGTGGTTTTCAGTATCTAGCCCCTCGCTGAAAACGACTTTTAAATGGGCTGGATGCGTTACTATAGAAAGGAAGGGCATTATGGCACTTGAAAACAAACTTGGAATAATAAATTCAGCAGAACTGGCACGCGAGGAAGAAAAAATTAGTAAGAAAAAGGCTCTTGAATTATTTGAGACAGGTTTTCTTGATAAGTTGGAGGCAGGAACTTACAAAACACTTGCGGATATTCACGGTTTTTTGTTTGGAGAAATATATGATTTTGCAGGGAAGACTCGAACAGTTAACCTTGCAAAGGGGAATTTCCGTTTTGCACCGCTTATGTATTTGCAGGCAGCTCTTGAAAATATTGATCATATGCCTCAATCAACATTTGATGAAATAATAGAAAAATATGTGGAAATGAACATTGCACATCCTTTTCGCGAGGGAAATGGCAGAAGTACCCGAATCTGGCTTGATTTGATGCTGAAAAAAGAATTGCATCAAGTGATTGACTGGAATCAGGTGGATAAAGAAGACTATCTTTTGGCAATGGAACGCAGTCCCATAAGAGATATTGAAATAAAGCATATATTGAAGGCAGCTCTGACAGAAGATATCAATAATCGCGACATTTATATGAAGGGGATTGATACGAGTTATTACTATGAGGGGTATATGATATATAAGACCGAAGATTTAAAATAGAAGAACGTTTGGAAACAGCGGTAAATCGCTTTGTATGCAAAATTTTTTGCAAAACTTAGTAGTCAAAAGACATTAGATAGTATATAATAAAACAGAACTATGTATTAATTCACAAAAAGAGGAATAGATTTGAATGGTGCAAATGCTTTACAACGAATTGAAAAAATATTTCCTGATTATTTTCAAAGATTCAAATTGCCAGACGGGGCAAGGGAAGAATTAATAAAAGTATATAGAGCATGCAGAAGTGGGAAATGTGATAAGGACTCTTTTTTACCTTCTTTTGAGGAAAACGGCTGTGTAATCAATCCTTTAGTTGATTTGACGGATCCTGGGCAATATTCTTTATCGACGTTCGAGAAACCTAAAGATGTGAAAAGATTTGCAGGTGTTATATCTGATATGAAGGTTCCTTACCAGATTGCAGTTGGAGAGACCAATCCCAGACACGGATTGGTACAACGGACGAGGGAAAGAACAAAGAAAAGGACATCGCATGTTGATTGGTGGCTTTATAAAGATGCATCGCCATATGATGAGTTTGAAATAATAGCTGATTTTGAAGAATATCTTCAAAACTATATGAAAGAAAGAGATGACAAGAAATGAAAGAATTTATTAAATTGGATAAATATGGGCAACTTTATATTGACAAGATTCTTTTTGAATCATATTTTCCAATTATTTTCACTTGTATAAATGATAATAAAGATATTTTTATAGGCGTATGCTGCCAGAATAATGAAAAAGGATGTAAGTGGTTACTTGGAAAAACTGATGGAATAAGCATTGCAGGCATGCTTCAAGATGAGATGACAATCCGGCAATTGCTATTAGAGCATTCCGAAGGAAAGATATCTGTTGATTATGCGGAAAAAGCTGGATATGTAGTAGCTTATAATAATTCGGATTGGGATGTGGATAGTTCGTATTTGCCGAAAAAGGATTCGTATATGTATGCCGAAGAAGGAGAGTTTGAAAATGAGATTAAATATTTCTCTTCACTGAATGATTGTGCGTCTTATAACAAGGAATACAATAAATGTGCTTTGGAAACATTGGGAACGATAAGTAAAGAAATCGAACCAATGACAGAGAAAATGGCTGTATTAGCATCAGCTATTGGAACTATTTCAATTCCAAGCGAAATCGTTAGTACGTTAAAAGTGTTTGGAAAATTGTGCACTAATCTTGCGATAAATACAGAAAAATATACAAACCATGAAAGCTACAAATCTGTATATAATGAATTTTTTAGTGTAGTATCAGAAGATTTAAGCATAAAGTTAGAATCGGAAGATAATAATTATGCAGATGCAGCATAGAGGAGAAAAAATGAGTGATTTTAATAGTGTCTTGAAATTGCAAAAAATGGTATTTGATAGAATTGAATTTGACAGGAAAGGATTTAAGAATAACGAAGAATTGAATTTTAAATTGCAAGTACAAATAGGCGCAGATAAAGATGAAACCTATAAAGTAACACTTGTTTTGAATGGAACAAAACAAGACGAATATAATATAGTCATTAGTTTGTCTGGTTTTTTTAAGATTGAGACACAAGAAGAGTTGGATGATAAGGCAGTTCAAAATTTAATAAATAAAAATGCTGTGGCAATTTTGATGCCATATCTCAGAAGTGAACTCACTTTGTTGACGGCACAGCCAGATACAGATAGTGTAGTGCTGCCACCTTTTAATATCAATAAGATGTTTAAAAATTAGGAATCGAATTTGAAGAAAATGACACATGAACTGACAATTGTAAATCATGTGTCATTTGTATTATAAAAGGAAAATGATTTAACTGCTAAAGTAGAGGCAAGCAGTGTATGAAGGAGGAAATTTACAGATGACAAATAATACATCTGAATTCCGCTCTTTTGGCACGCCTGCTGCGGTAGTCAGCCAGGTGCAGGAGGCGGTCGTTGGGAAAGCGGATATTATAGAGCAGATTATGATGGCAATTCTGGCGAAGGGACATATTCTCATTGAAGATATTCCCGGGACTGGAAAGACAACAATGGCCCTTGCATTCTCCAGGGCAATGGGTCTTAAGGCAAACAGGGTACAGTTTACCCCTGATGTGCTTCCGGCAGATCTTACCGGATTTACCATTTATCAGAAGGAGACCAGGAAATTCGTATATCAGCCGGGTTCCGTGATGTGCAACCTCTTGCTGGCAGACGAGATTAACCGGACTTCGCCGAAGACTCAGTCTGCCCTTCTGGAGGTTATGGAGGAGCGGAATGTAACAATAGACGGAGTAACCCACAGTGTCGGGAATCCGTTTATCGTCATTGCGACGGAAAATCCCGCCGGCTCTGCGGGGACACAGCTTTTACCGGAATCCCAGCTTGACCGTTTCATGATCTGCGTGAAGATGGGATACCCGACCATCAAGGAGGAAGTGGAAATACTTAAGCTTAACCAGTTCGGCAGGGCGGACAACCTTGTACAGCGCGTATTTTCAGCAGAGGAGCTTCTGGCTGCGCAGGATGAGGTCAGCAGTATCTATGTCCATGATGTTATTTATACGTATATTGCCCGGCTTGCAAAAGCAACCAGGGGACAGGAGATGATCGCTATGGGGTTAAGCCCCCGGGGAACGATTGCCCTGACCGCAATGTCAAAGGCATCCGCTTACTTAAACGGCAGAGAATATGTGATTCCGGAGGATGTGACATCTGTATTTCCCGCAGTTGCCGCCCACCGGCTCCAGTTAAGTACAAAGGCAAAGGTGGGACACATCCAGGTGGACGACTTGATTCACCGGATACTGGAGGACACAGCGGCGCCCACGATCAAAAAAGAGCATAAGGCAAGAAAAAGTCTTTAAGGAAGGAGCCGGTAACATGGCGGGACGGGTCTTGGGATATGTGCTGGCTGTAGTACTCGGCATTTATCTGTTTTTTATGTATGACGGACAGATTTTTACAGGCATCTTAATTATGGAGATGCTTTATCCGGTCTGCTCCTTCATATATCTTTATAATATCAGCAAAAAAGTAACTGTACAGTTTGGCAGATTCCCCTCCATGGGAGAGAAAAGGAAACAGTTCCGGGGCGAAGTAGTCCTAAAGAACAGCTCCATTCTCCAAAGTGTAAGGTTCTGCGTCCGCCTGCGGGTGAGGCATCATTTTTCCAAAGCCGGACTATGGCAGAAGATTCCCGGAACCCTTGCACCCTCAGACAGGCTGATACAGACAGTCACAATGGAGTCCCAGTATGCAGGCATGCTGGAATGTGAGCTGGAATCCCTGGTCCTATACGACCTTCTGGGGATTTTCCGGCGGAAAATCCCGCTTCATGATAAACGGTCTGTGGGGATTATGCCGCCATTTGAGCTGATTCCCATGGAGATCACAAGGAGAACACGGGAATTTCTTGCGGATGCAGATGAATACTCCACACAAAAACATGGGGATGATCCGGACGAGATCTATCAGGTCCGGGAATACCGTCCGCCGGATCCCGTCCATTCTATTCACTGGAAGCTGAGTGCCAAAGAGGATGAGCTGATGGTAAAAGAGCATGGGTTTCCATTAGGATGCGTGGTGCTCCTGTGGATCCATATGCCGGATACGGAGACGGATAGCGCCAGATTTGACCGGCTTTTAGAAAAGGCTGCGTCAATCTCGGTCACGCTCCTGGAAGAGAACTGTATCCATATGGCAGCCTGGTTTGAGGAAAAGAGCGGGCAGGTCATAAAATGGAAGGCAGACAGCGCAGAGGCGGTCTATGAGTGGATCTGGCGTCTTCTGTCCAGTGAGCCATTTTCGGAATCCGCCCCCTGGAAGATCTGCTATGAGGATGCCTTCCGGGGAGATCATTTCAGCAGCATCGTTGTTCTGAATGGAAATGGTACGATTACGGTAAATGGAGAGACGCAGGAATTCCTGCAGCTTTGACCGATAAAGAACGGTCAAGAATCACTTAGGAACGGTCACGAAATATACTGCGCGCCAGATAAATCTGCCGCACAGCATACATGATGCCGCACAGCCGCATAAGGAAGTAAATGCGCAGGCACAGGACTACGAAAGACATGGCGGACAGTTACAGGGAGTAGATGATTGTGAGACAACGAAAAAAGAGCAGGGACGGCATTTACCTGTACCAGCCGTCCAGGAAAGAATCCCATACATCCTATAGAAAAAGGCACGTATTTCTGCTGGCAGCAGTCCGGCTGGCGGCGGTGTGGTCTGCTGCGGCTGCATGGTGGAAGAGCCTGACCAGTGTATTTCCCATGGAAGTGGACTCTGTATATTTATACATAAGTCTGTTTCTCCTGACAGCGGTTCTGACGCTGCTTTGGAATATTCCGGTAAGGGTGATTGGAAAGATCATGATATTAGTTCTGCTGTGCGGCGGCGCCGCATTCTGGATCCGTCTGCATATGGACGTGGCAGCAGGCGTGATTAATTCTGCGGCAAATGCGTATTTGTCTGTCTGTAAGCCGGATGCGGCTCTCTATCCTGTCCAGGCGGTAACGGCATCCAGGCTGGCTGTGATGACAGGGATATTCATGGTACCTCTGCTTCTGATCTGGTCTGTTTCCCTTAGCATAAGGAGGGGAAAGGTTCTCTCAGTGCTGCTTCTCCTGGCCCCTGCGGTGCTTTCGCTGGTTGTAGCGAAGGTTCCATCGGAACTGTCCTGCTGGCTTCTGATTCTGTCTGGCGGATTTTTCAGCTCCGTGTATAGCTGCAAAAGCGGACAGGCTGCATTTGTAAACGGAATGGCGGCAGCCTGTATTCTGGGGCTGATTACCGGATTCGCCCAACTGGCCAGCCGTCCCCTTGAGCAGTATAAAGAACCCCCGGACGGATTCTACGCGGAGACGCGGGTGTATATCCGGACAAAATGGATTGAGCCTGCAGGAGATTATATACAGGAAGTGCAGGAAATGGAAAAGGCCAGGAAAGAAGCAGCCAAAAGAGAACATGAGGAAGAGCAGACTCCCGGTGAAACGGACAGTCTGGACGAAACAAAGGACCCGGATGAAACAGATCGTCCGGATGAAGCGCAGACTTCGGAGGAGCCGCCGGATACTGCACAGACCCCGGAGCCGGAGGTAAATACGGTTGCAGGCGGACTGGAGCATCCTCTCTTTAAGGATGAGGGCGGGCAGCCGGATGACAATGGCGGTGCAGACAGCCAGGGAGGCAGCGCAGCCGGATTTCCTGATCTGAACTCTCTGTCTCATTTTCAGCCGGATGCGGGAGTGAGGATGACGGTTTCCCTTGATACGAAGCCGGAGGAGACATTCTATTATCCTGAAGCATATGGCGGAATCTATGAAGACAGCCATTGGAGCGGCGCGGCCTTTGATGATGCGGTTTCCGAAGAGCATATGCAGTATCCGGATACGATTCCCCGGCTTAAGGAGCTCTGCGACGGGCATGTATCCAATTCCCTTGATGAAGTTACGGATTTTATCCGGCAGGAGCTGGAGGAAAACACGGTCTATGATTATGAGCCGGGAGCTACCCCTGAGGGGAAGGATTTTGCAGAATATTTTTTATTTGAGAACCAGAAGGGATTTTGCGTGCATTTTGCTACAACAGCTGCTTTAATGTACCGCCTCTGCGGCTTTCCATCCAGGTATGTGCAGGGCTATGCGGTTCCGGCAGCGGCATTTCACAGACAGGAGGACGGAAGCTACCTGGCAGAGGTGACCGGTGAGATGGGTCATGCCTGGTGCGAGGTCTACAGCGGCTCCCAGTGGATTTTAAAGGAACATACCCTGCCTTACCGGGGAGTCCGCCCTGAGCCCGGCAGGCCTGCGGCAGCAAGCGGAGAGCATACCTGGGTGCCGAATGCTGCCGGGTGGATGCTGCGGATCCTGAAGATTGCTGCAGTGATCCTTGCCAGCCTTTTTCTCGTGGCCATTCTTCTCGTTTTGCAGGCAGCTGTCCGCAGACAGCACAAGTACCGGCGCTTTCAGAGAAGACAGGGAGGCGTCGGGATTCAGAGCATTTACCGCGCCATTTATGATGCGGCTGTCTTCCATGGCATGGAGAAGACAGATTTTCTGAATCAGAAGGGTTTTGAAGCCTTACAGAAATACCGCCCGGAAATGGACGCGGCCTCGATGGAGTGGCTTTATAAAGCTGTGCTAGAAACAATGTTTTATGAGCGTGAGCTTACAAAGGAGGAACTTTGGCAGGCGCTGAGTCTGTACCGGCAGTTTTCAAAGATTATAAAGACGGAACTGAATCCCTGCCGGAGATTTATTTACCGGTACATCCGGGTTCTGTAAAAGCTATGGAGATGCATTCGTGATTGCAGTTATTAATTCAAATATGCTATACTGATTAAAAGAGACAGGAACTGTAAAGATGCAAGACAGTTACCGGTACAGAAAAAGAAGCAGAAAGGGGAATGATATTTTGAAAGCATATGAAAGATTGCTGAATTATGTGGTGGTGCGCACACCAAGTGACGAGGACAGTAAGACCGTGCCGTCCTCCGCATGCCAGTTTGACCTGGCGAAGATTCTGGAAAAGGAGATGAAGGAGCTGGGGCTTACGGATGTACATCTCGACGGGCAGTGTTACCTGTACGGGAAGCTTCCGGCAACTCCCGGATACGAGGGGAAGGACAGTATCGGATTTATTGCCCATATGGATACGGTAGCTGATTTCTGTGACGGCGACATACATCCGGTTATCACAGAGAACTATGACGGAGAGGATCTGGAGCTTGGGGACAGCGGCCGGGTTCTCAGTACAAAGGATTTTCCGCACCTTAAGAGCCTAAAAGGACGCACCCTTATTACGTCGGACGGGACAACCGTACTTGGCGCAGATGATAAGGCAGGCATCGCCGAGATTCTTACCCTGATTGAACGACTTCAGGACGAGAAGATACCACACGGACCGCTCAGCGTTGCATTTACACCGGACGAGGAGATCGGGACAGGTGCGGCTCATTTTAACGTAGAGGAGTTCGGAGCGAAATATGCCTATACACTGGACGGAGACACAGAAGGCGAGATCCAGTACGAGAACTTCAATGCCTGCAAAGCGGTCTTTGACGTGAAAGGCTTTAATGTACATCCCGGCTCATCCAAAGATACCATGATCAATGCCTCTCTCGTGGCAATGGAGATTAATCAGATGCTTCCCGGCATGGAGACACCGAGAGGAACCGAAGAATATGAAGGCTTCTATCACCTTATGGGTATGTCAGGTGACGTAGCGGCTGCACAGCTTAATTATATTGTCCGTGATCACAGCACAGAATTCTTCGAGGCGCGCAAGAATACTCTGCACCTGATCGAAAAGAACCTGAATGAGAAGTGGGGCGCGGACACCGTTAAACTGACCATCACCGAGCAGTATAAGAACATGGCAGGGATTATCGACGGCTGCATGCATCTGATTGATAATGCCAAAAAGGCATGTGAGCTGGCAAATGTCACCCCGCTCATCCTCCCGATCCGCGGCGGTACGGACGGATGCCAGTTAAGCTTTAAGGGACTTCCATGCCCGAACCTGGGAACAGGCGGACATGCCTACCATGGGCCTTATGAGCACATAACCGTAGAAGGAATGGATAAAAGCGTGGATGTGATCTTAGAGCTTGTGAAGCTATATGCGGATAACTAATCAACCTGTCAATCTGTCAATCTGGGACGGGGCATTTTTAAAAATGCCCCGTCCCAGATTGGCGAAGAATGAGGAGAAAATGATATGAAGGTTGTAATCGCAATGGATTCTTTTAAGGGGAGTATGAGTTCCATGGAGGCGGGGAATGCCGTAAAAGCAGGGGTTGAAAGGGTATGTACTGCAGATATTGTTGTAAAGCCTCTGGCTGACGGTGGGGAAGGGACGGTCGAGGCATTGGTGGAAGGTCTGGGCGGAGAATATGTATCCATGGAGGTGACAGGCCCGCTGGGAGCAAAAACCAGTGCAAAGTATGGGATCCTTGGAGATAAACGGACAGCGGTGCTGGAGATGGCAGAGGCATCCGGGATCATCTTGGTAAAAGGAGAAGAACTGGATCCATCCAGGGCGACTACATATGGTGTCGGTGAGATGATCCTGGATGCAGTCAGGCGGGGATGCCGTGAATTTATCATCGGTATTGGCGGAAGCGCTACATGTGAAGGCGGAGCAGGCATGCTTCAGGCACTTGGCTACGAGATCATGGACGCAGGAGGCAGACCTGTCAGGCCAGGGATTCGGGATCTGGACAGGATTGCGTCCATCACTGCAGGGCATGTTCCTAAAGAATTAAAGGAATGCCATTTCAGCATTGCCTGCGACGTGAAGAACCCGCTTTGCGGTGAGAATGGAGCAGTGTATGTGTTCGGTCCGCAAAAGGGGGTTAAGGAAGAGGAAAAACAGTATTTTGACGAAAAGCTGAGGCACTTTGCAGATAAGACGCAGGAATTTACCGGCAGGGACTACAGAATGGAAGAAGGTGCAGGCGCGGCAGGAGGACTTGGTTTTACGTTCCTCAGCTACCTTACCAATGTGGAATTAAAATCAGGAATTGATATTGTTTTGGATGCAATCCGGCTAAAAGAGGAAGTGAAAGACGCAGATATTGTCGTCACAGGGGAAGGATGCCTGGATTTTCAGACTGCCATGGGCAAGGCTCCGGTGGGAGTGGCCCGGCTTGCGAAAAAGTACGGTGCGAAAGTGTTCGCTTTTGCCGGCGGCGTCACGAAGGATGCAGGAGAATGTAACGCAGCGGGGATTGACGCGTTTTTCCCAATTGTCCGGGGAGTGACTACACTGGATGAGGCCATGGTTCCTAAGAATGCAAAAGAGAATATGATTCTGGCTGTGGAGCAGGTATTCCGGGTAATCAATCTGTATACAGGAAGTTTTTCACGTTTTTTGGATTTAGATATTGAGCAAGTATCTGATGGTATGAGATACACATCTATGAAATATGAGCAGAATTTTAAGAAAGAATTTCATGTTTTTTAAAATTTCTTCTAAATATATG
>Ga0137306_102248_pt1 | contig 16821 bp, 10 predicted proteins | sample Inofroosms_March_FD_97187 | JGI IMG/M metagenome (GOLD analysis project Ga0137306, IMG submission 97187) | Mouse cecal microbial communities from Vienna, Austria - N-Acetylneuraminic and N-Acetylglucosamine D2O microcosms_March | ecosystem: Host-associated > Mammals > Digestive system > Large...
ATTGCAGGAAGGCAGGGAGTGAATGAGCGTACGGCTGTTGTGTCACTGGATTTTGAGAAGGCAGATAATGCCTTTGCTGCATTTACGCTTGAGTCGGATTATGGCGTGATGACAAGGGTAGGGCTTCACTGTGCGCCGCTGGCCCATAAATCACTCCATACCTATCCCCAGGGTACGGTACGGTTTGCATTTAGCGCAGAGAACACGAAGGATGAGATTGATCTCTGTGTGAAGGGGATTGAGAGTATATAGATAATATTGATAAAAAGATGTGATTATAACAAAAAACAATAGGCGATTCCTTCTGTTTGCATTGTCCAAAGCCTTAAAAAGTGTTACGGTTATTACATGATGTAAGCATCAAAAGATATTGTGATGATTCTGTGAGAAGGAACGGAGTCGTTGCAAAAAATGAGCGGCTAGATTACGAAAAAAGATACAAAGGAGGAAAAGTAAAATGGCTGATTATCGTAAGATGTGGGAAGAGCTTGGGATGGATGTGGAGACCCATGACCAGTTGTGTGCAGTGCTTCCGCAGGCATTTGGGGATGTCTATCTGTCACAGGAGAACCGCCCGGAGGGAATGGATTACTATAACATGGTGGTGGCAGATATCCACGGAATCCGTCCGGCAGAGCTGATTGAGCATCAGAAGAAGGGCGGAAAGGTATTTGGCACATTCTGTGTGTATGTACCGGATGAGATTGTATTCGCGGCAGATGCGATTGCTACAGGATTATGCGGTGGTTCCCAGTTCTGGGTTCCGGGCGGTGAGAAGGTTCTTCCGACCAATACCTGTCCTCTTATTAAAGCCAGCGTAGGTGCAAGAATTGACAGAACCTGTCCTTTCTTCCGGATTGCAGATATGTATGTTGGGGAGACAACCTGCGACGGAAAGAAGAAGGCATGGGAGATTCTTGCTGAAGATGTGCCAGTGCATGTGATGAACCTTCCGCAGATGAAGCGTGCAAAGGATGTAAAGGCATGGGCAGAGGAGATCGGGGAATTTAAGAACACAGTGGAAGAATTTACTGGAAATAAGGTGACGGCAGAGAAGCTTTCAGAGAGTATTAAGCTGATTAATGCCAAGAGAAAAGCATTAGAGAGACTGTACGAGACCCGTAAAAATGAGAATATCCCAATCAGCGGATGTGATGCACTGCTTATTTCCCAGATTGCATTCTATGATGACCCGGGAAGATTCACACAGATGACCAATAAGCTGTGCGAGGAGCTGGAGCAGAGAATTGCAGACGGCGTGAGTGTATTTCCGGCAGGAACGAAGAGGATTATGCTGACTGGAACTCCCCTTGCCATTCCAAACTGGAAGCTGCATAACATCGTAGAGACAAGCGGCGGAGCTGTTGTCTGTGAGGAGATGTGTACAGGTACACGCTATTTCGAAAGACAGGTTGACGAGAGCAGAGAGACAGTGGAGGAGCAGATTACAGCCCTTGCAGAGAGATATATGGGCATCAACTGCGCATGCTTCACCCCGAATGAGGGACGGATTGACGATATCCTGCGTCTTGCAAAGGAATACAAGGTGGATGGTATTATTGATGTAAACCTTAAGTTCTGTAACCTGTACGATACAGAAGGGTATTTTGTAGAGCGTGCCATGAAGGAGGCAGGTATTCCGGTACTGGGAATTGAGACAGATTATACAGACAGTGATGCACAGCAGCTCCGGACAAGAGTAAGCGCATTTATAGAGATGTTAAATAATTAGATCTTGACTATTCAGCAGGTCTGCGCGCGAAGGAACTGAGCAGTTACCATAATTAGGAACTATCCGGCAGGTCTGACAGCAATAGTTGTAAATGACATATGAGGAGTAGGATGTATGCAGAAGTTACAGCATTACGTGTTGTTTCCGAATCATGATAATGCCATGCGTCTCTACAGAGAACTAAAGACTCTGGGAGTCCGGGCAACGATTGCCCCGACTCCCAGAGTTTTAAGTACATGCTGCGGTGTTTCTCTTCTGGCAGAGGAGAAGGATATCAGTGCAATCCGGGCGTGCGTAGAGGAACATGGAATAGAGATCCTTAAAATCGAGGCGATAGAAAGTGATATAAACCCCAGGCGGGACAAATATTGCTAGAAGAGGTATAACAGACATGAATTATGTGGGAATTGACATTGGCTCCACAGCCTCCAAGGTGGCGGTGCAGGGCGAAAAGGAGTTGTATTTTGTTCTGCCGACGGGGTGGAGCAGCAAGGAGACAACACTAAAGATTAAGGAAAAATTACTGGAGGACGGAATCGACGTTCTCTCAGAGGATACGAAGGTGGTCGCCACCGGATATGGCCGTGTGGCAGTGGATTTTGCAGATTATGTGATTACAGAGATTACCTGTCATGCCAGAGGCGGACGGGAACTGGCGGGGGATAACTGCGCAATTATAGATGTAGGCGGACAGGACACGAAGGTCATTCTCGTGGACCACGGCCTGGTACAGGACTTTCTGATGAATGACAAATGCTCTGCAGGAACGGGAAAGTTTTTGGAGATCATGGCAAACCGGCTGGGGGTTACACTGGGCGAACTGTTCGACATGGCGCAGGCAGGAACCGTGCTTCCTATCAGCTCCCTGTGTACGGTTTTTGCAGAATCAGAAGTTATTAATTATATTGGAGAAGGAAGAAAGCGGGAAGACATTGCTGCCGGTGTGGTGGATTCCGTGGCGGCAAAGGTGGCGCAGCTTAGCCAGAGGAAAAATCTGCCGGACAAGGTAATTCTGACCGGAGGATTAAGCCATAGCGAATACTTCACAGGCGTACTGTCAGCAAAGATAGGACAGACTGTAGAGCCTACAGAAAATGGCAGATATGCCGGCGCAGTCGGAGCTGCACTGCTGGCAAAGGAAAAATCAAAATGAACATCTGAATAGTTGGACATAAGTGACAAACAATTAATGCATAAATTATCTAAAAGTGCTAAAAATGTAAAAATGAGTAGCCATTGTATATGCCTCTGTGTTACGATAAGTAAAATATATGTAACTGTGAAGGGAATGAGCAGTTACAAATATATAAAGTTGGGAGGCTGTTTTTATGGACATGTTGTTTAGTATCGTTCCTGTTTTTGGGGCTGCGGCGTTACTATTTGCGGCGTTTCTTGCAGCGAGGGTAACGAAGCAGAGTGCAGGGACAGACAGGATGAAAGAGATTGCAGCAGCAATCAGTGAGGGGGCACAGGCATTTTTAACGGCAGAATACAAGATTCTGGTCATATTTGTGGTTATTTTGTTTGTGCTGATCGGTCTTGGAATCGGAAACTGGGTTACAGCGATCTGTTTTGTAGTGGGAGCCCTCTTCTCCACGGCGGCAGGATACTGTGGAATGACAGTTGCCACAAGGGCAAATGTGAGAACGGCAAATGCTGCGAAAGAGAGCGGCATGAATAAAGCATTGTCGATCGCATTTTCCGGCGGAGCAGTTATGGGGATATGTGTGGCAGGTCTTGGAGTTTTGGGCGTAAGCGTAATTTACCTGATTACAAGGAATGTAGATGTGCTGTCAGGCTTCAGCCTGGGCGCTTCTTCCATTGCATTATTTGCACGTGTGGGCGGAGGCATTTATACAAAGGCAGCAGATGTAGGTGCAGATCTGGTAGGAAAAGTGGAGGCGGGAATTCCAGAGGATGATCCCCGCAACCCGGCAGTAATCGCGGATAATGTAGGAGATAATGTGGGCGATGTTGCCGGTATGGGCGCGGATCTGTTCGAGTCTTACGTGGGAGCCCTGATTTCCGCACTTACTCTTGGAATCGTATATTATCAGGTGGAGGGAGCCGTCTATCCTCTCATGATCGCAGGCCTTGGGCTGCTTGCGTCCATCCTTGGCACTTTTTTTGTACGGGGCGATGAGAACGCAAATCCCCATAAGGCGCTTAAGGCAGGTTCTTATGCAGCAAGCGTGATTGTACTGGTTATTGCATTTGTGTTTAGTAAATATCTGTTTGGTAATTGTAATGCGGCAATCGCGATTGTTGCAGGATTGATCGTGGGGCTTCTGATCGGTATTATTACAGAGGTTTACACATCCGGAGATTATAAATCAGTTAAGGAGATCGCATCCCAGTCAGAAACGGGTTCTGCGACTACGATTATCAGCGGGCTTGCGGTAGGAATGAAATCAACGGGAATTCCGATCCTCCTGATCTGTATTGGCATCTTTGCAGCTTACCAGTTCTGCGGTCTCTATGGAATCGCACTGGCAGCAGTAGGCATGCTGTCTACGACAGCCATTACAGTAGCAGTTGACGCCTATGGACCGATTGCAGATAATGCAGGCGGTATTGCGGAGATGTCAGGGCTTGATAAGTCAGTCCGCAAGATTACGGATAAGCTTGATGCAGTAGGAAATACAACGGCAGCTATGGGAAAGGGATTTGCAATTGGTTCTGCGGCTCTTACGGCGCTGGCGCTTTTCGTATCCTATGCAGAAGCAGTACAGCTTAAGAATATTGACATTCTTGACAGCCGTGTTATCATCGGCCTGTTTGTCGGAGGCATGCTTCCGTTTCTGTTCTCTGCCATGACCATGGAATCCGTATCGAAAGCGGCATATCAGATGATCGAGGAAGTAAGACGCCAGTTCAGGGAGATGCCAGGTATCATGGAAGGAAAGACAAAACCGGATTACAAGTCCTGCGTTGCAATTTCAACCACGGCAGCTTTGAAAGAAATGCTGGTTCCTGGAATTATGGCCGTGCTTGCACCGCTGGCAGTTGGAATCCTGTTAGGGCCGGCCTCACTGGGCGGACTTTTGGCAGGAGCGCTGGTAACAGGTGTCATGATGGCAATCTTTATGTCAAATGCAGGCGGCGCATGGGATAATGCGAAGAAATATATTGAGGACGGCAGCCACGGCGGCAAGGGAAGCGAGGCCCACAAGGCGGCTGTTGTCGGAGATACAGTGGGTGATCCGTTTAAGGATACATCAGGTCCTTCTATTAACATTCTTATTAAGCTGATGACGATCGTATCACTGGTATTTGCGCCATTATTCCTGTCAATCGGCGGGCTCTTATAGAAAACATATGATACAAGCGTCAAAAGGTCATGCGTTTCATGCTTGTATCAACATATCAGAATAAAAAGATTTACAGACATCCCCGGAGACGAAGAAAGTCTCCGGGGATGTTTTTGTTTTGCCGCTCAAAACCACCCCTCACTCCTGCGCATGTTCTTACAGAATGCGCAGCTTGTGCGCATCCTACCGTGGACTGCAGCCCGCTTCCTCCTTCTGGCGTCAAGTTGTTTTGCGTTGAAATTCAAGTTGGGATAAAAGAGAATATACGTAAAACTACGGTAACAAAAAACGCTAAAAAAGGAGGAGAAGGTATGTTAGCGAAACTAAGTAAGATGAGTATGTCTTTCATTCTGGTTCTTTGCCTGCTCTGCGGGCAGATGGTTTGTGCCAGTGCATCTGAGGCAAGTGGCCCGGATGAATGGAACACAATTCAGAACAGACTAAAGGAATATTTCCTGGGTCTGGACACAATTGATGACGGCGCAAAGGTTGATACCTGTTATGTCAGTAAGGCGAGTGAATACCTGGGGATGATACAGGATGACGGTTCATTTGCCGATGTGGATTATACGTCCACAACAGGTGCAGCCAATGGTAAGGCATGGGATCCTTATCTGGCGCTGGACCGCATGCAGGCGATTGCGATAGCTTATCATAAAGAAGGAAACGAGCTTTATGGGAAAGCGGAGGTAGTTGAGAAGCTGAATACAGCAATTAAGCATTGGGGTACGGCAAATCCGCGCTCTACGAACTGGTGGGAGAATCAAATCGGCGTTCAGCTGAGGTTCTCAAGAATCGCTTTATTCATGAAGGATATCATGAACGAAGAAGCTATGAATATCATGCTGACAAAACTGAAGGAAAAAACGCCTGTAAAATATGGAACCGGGCAGAATAATCTGTGGTTTGACCAGAATTATGTGTATCACGCCATCATTACAGAGGATGCAGTGCAATTAAAAGATATGGTGACAAACTATCTAGATTATTGTCTGCTGACACAGCTTGATGATACGACAGCAGAGGCGGTGCAGGTGGATAACAGCTTTTACATGCATGGCAGGCAGTTTTATTCTAATGGCTACGGGCTGTCCATGTTCCGTGATATGAGCTTCTGGATCTATATGCTGAGGGAAACACAGTTTTCCTTAAGCCAGGAAGTGATGGACAGAATGGCGGGCTATATGCTGAACGGAACAAGCTGGACAATCCGTGGTGATATTATAGAGCTGTATCTAGGGTATCGTCCTTATAATTATGATGTTGGATACAACAATTATGCATATGCCTACATTGATCCATTGAAGAGAATGGTGGCTTCTGATAAGGAGCATGCAGCACAGTATCAGACGGTTCTGGATAATATTATGAATCCGTCCGTATCGAATGGGAAAAACGGACACTATTACATGTGGCGCTCTGGCTATGATTCCCACATGAGAGACGGTTATGGGGTAAATATTAAGATGGATTCCAGAAATCTGATCGGCGGAGAGTGGCGCGGAAGCTGGACCGGGGAAGATAAGGGACAGCTCATTTACTGGACATCCTCGGCGGCATCCACAATTACCATTGATGGAGATGAATATACCAATGTATATGCTGCCTACGACTGGGCACATTGTCCAGGGACAACAACGCCTAACCGCATTGTTCAGGATTACTCTAATTATGGCAGGTTCACCAATGGTACGGATCATACGATCGGCGCAACGGACGGGACGTATGGGAGTACTGCTTACCTGATGAATAAGAAAGGCACCCAGGCGGCAAAAGGATATTTCTTCTTTGATGATGAATTTGTTGCATTAGGAGCCGGGATTAAGTCAACGGAAACAACGGCGATCCATACTACACTGAATCAGAGTGAGGCAGACGGCGTTAAGGTTGACGGCGAAGCTGTGGATCTGGGGACAGACGGGAAGGACTTTAATGCCCGGTACATTTATAATGATAAAACAGGTTATGTGTTCCTGGAGGATACGGCTGTTAAGGTTTCCAATAAAAAGCAGACAGACGCGCCGAGCCTGTGGCCCCGGGAGAAGGTAGAAGAGGCAGCTCCGGTCTTTACCGCATATATCGACCATGGCGTAAAGCCTGCGGATGCTTCCTATGCCTATATTGTTGTACCGAATAAGGGAGAAGCAGATATTAAGAGCTATGCGGAAAATATTCCGGTTACTGTTATAAAAAATACAGCGGATGTACAGGCTGTAAGGCATGACGGCTTAAAGCAGACGCAGATTAATTTCTATAAAGCCGGCTCACTGGAGTATAAAGAAGGCTATACAATTACAGTTGACCAGGCGTGCAGCATTCTGATTGATGAATCGAAGGCTGTAAGGCAGATTACGGCTGCAGTGAATGACCAGGATGCTCATAAGACAATAAATGTGGATTTGTCCTATGACAATAAGAAAACAAGGACATCCTTTGTTTCTGCTGCACTTCCCTATGCAGGCCAGTCGATGACAATTGCAGAGGGTGAAGATGACAGGTATCATGCAAGCAGTGAGAAAGAAGGACACGGCGTAAAAAATGTCGTGGACAAAAATCCGAATACATATTGGGAGAGCGGACAAAGCCAGGACAGAAATGAGGAATGGATTTCTCTGTTTACCGGAACAGAACAGTATATTAACAGCATGGACATACTGTGGGGAGATCATTTTGCAAGCGAATACGAGATTTATACGTCACAGGATGGAGTACAGTATGAAAAAATATATTCTGTTTCAGATGGAAAAGGGCAGAAGGAGACGGTTCCTGTTGGAACGATCTGCCAGTATGTGAAGATTCTGATGAAAGCCGGCCCCCAGGCTGATTACCAGATCAAAGAAGTAACCCTGCAGACAAGTCAGTTATTATCACAGAACAGGAAGACAGAGACGAGTTCACAGTCAACGCAGGCACCGACATTTACCGGGAATCTTGCAGTTGACGGTGATCTGAATACAAGATGGGCTTCGCTGAGGAATGAAGATGACAACTGGATCAGTGTTGACCTGGGTGCAAAGGCAACAATTCACGCAATTGAGGTGAACTGGGAGTCTGCCTGCTCCGACCAGTACCAGATTGAGGTTTCGGATAATAACACAGACTGGACTGTTGTCCGTGAAGGGCTTGTGACAGACCAGTCATTAAAGGATAAGTTTGTGTTAAACGAAGCGGCTGGGCGTTATGTAAAGCTGCACTCATTGAAATCAAGATTAACACAATATGGCATCAATATTTTTGAGTTTAAGGTTTATGGGGAATACACTGACGGAGAACCAGAGGAGAATGTTGCTTTAAATAAACCATCCAGTGCAAGCAGTGTATTTATTGATGCAAAAGATGGCAATAAAGAGTACAGTTCATCGTTAGCATTTGATGGAAACACTGGAAGCATAGGCGGCAAGCAGTCAAGATGGGTATCCTATAGAAGAAAGGAACATCCAGATGAGAATGTTGATGATCAGTGGATTTCAGTGGATTTAGAGGACTCTTATAAGATTTCAAGAATTGTGCTCAACTGGGAAGGAAGTGGCGGAAAGGAATACAAAGTCCAGATTTCAGACAATGGGGAAGAATGGACGGATGTTAGTCATGTTACGGACGGGAAAGGCGGTATTGTAGAGCTGTCATTTGATGAGGAGACCATAGCAAGGTATGTAAAAATGCAAGGGATTGAGCCGGGCGGACAGTATGGATATTCCTTGTGGGAATTTGAAGTATATGGGAGATTAGTGAATCCGCCTGTAGATACAGCTGCATTATCTGCTGCAATAGAGGAGATCCGCAGTTTCCGGACAGACGGCTATACAAGTGAGTCTATAGCGTTATATGAGGCCGCAATAACAGAGGCGTTAAGGGTGGCAGAGAGTGTACTGAACAAGGAAGATGTAACCCAGGAAGAAACCGACCAGGCAGTGGAAAACCTGCAGGCGGCATTTGAGAGTGCAAAGGGAAGCCTTGTAGAAACAAAAGAGACCCTGCAGACGGAACTGACCCAGGGAATCGAAGAAGTACAGAAGGACGTTAAGGAAGAGAGCAGCTACACGCCGGAAAGCTGGAAGGTGTATCAGGAAGCACTTGCAGCAGCAGAGGAAGCATTAAAGGGAGAGAATCTTACAAAGGAAGAGGTAGACCGTGTGCTGTCAGAGCTTCAAAAAGCGGCGGAAGGTCTTGCAGAGATAACGCCAGGACCAGGTCCGGATAATCCGAATCCAGATAAACCAGATCCAGGTACTCAGAAGCCGCCTGTACAGCAGGCAGTAAAGAAGATTTCTCTCACTCTGAAAGGGCAGAATATCAAGAATAAAGCATCGCTTAATGTAACCTTTGGTAAAAACTATACATTTAAGGCTAATGCAGTTGACCAGGCGGGAAAGAAGATTTCAGGAATCACATGGAAATCTTCTAATAAGAAGATTGCAACGGTCAAAAATGGAAAGGTTACGATTAAGAAAAAATCTGGCAAGACAAAAATTACGGCGTCTGTAGGCGGAAAATCTGTGACAGTTACTTTAAAAGCAAGTAAAAAGCCTGTTAAAGTAACAAAAATTACAATTGGAAAATATAGTAAAACCATGAAGGTGAAAAAGACTCAGAAGCTAAAAGTAACAGTCATGCAGCCAACGGCCGCAAACAGTAAAGTAGTATGGAAATCTTCGAATAAAAAGATTGCCACTGTTAATAAAAGCGGGAAAGTGACTGCGAAAAAGGCCGGCAGGGTTACGATTACAGCTACTGCAAAGGACGGGAGCAGGAAAAAGGCTTCTGCGAAAATTACAGTAAAGAAATAAATGTAATCATGCTATATTGCGCGGCAGATTTATCTGCCGCGCAATATAATTAGCGAAACGTACGGTTAATTCGTGTGAGTCTGGGACATACTATAGTGAGTAGAATCAGGGGTGCGAAAGGAGCAGATGCTTTTGTACCTCTGTTTTTTTATTGTTTTTTAAAGTAAAACAGATTTGAAATTAAAGCTTGCAGATGATGTAATAGATATAGAAACACTGCAGTGAACAAAAAATACAAGTGGAGGTAAGAAGGATGAAGAGAAAGATTACGATGAAGATTTTGGCGGGCGTGCTCTCGGCAGCAATGATGATGACGATGCTTACAGGGTGTGGAGGAAAGAAAAATGATGCAGGAGGCGGAGAGGCTAAAAATGAAACAGGCGGCTCTGGGGATGTGATCACAGTTGATTTCTGGACGGCTCCAGAGCAGTATAATCTAGACTTCTGGAGTAAATATGCAGATAAGTTTAATAGCAGCAATGCAGAGCTGGACGGAAAGAAGATCGAGGTGAAGGTTCAGATGATGCCTGCACAGCCTTCTTCCGAGGCGGGAATCCAGAATGCAATTGCCACTGACACAGTACCGGCAATTTCAGAAAATATTAACCGCAGTTTTGCAAACATACTGGCCGGGTCTCAGGCTGTATATGATATGGGACAGGAGGACTGGTTTTCTGAGATCGTAGCGGAACGCAAGATTGAAGAGACGGTAAAGGGATGGGAGATTGAAGGGGCTCAGTACGTGCTTCCGTTATATGTTAATCCAATTACAGTCTGCTACAATAGTAAAGCCTTGAAAGCCCTCGGATTTAACGAAGTACCGCAGACAATGGCAGAGTTAGAAAAGCTTCTTGCGTCTTATAAGGACAAGCAGGAGGAGCTAAAGGGACAGGGAATTAGCCACTTTATGTGCCGTGCAGAATTTATGAATTCTGCAGATTACTGGGAGAGGTGGTTTGATATCGAGGCTCCGTATAATGCACTTGCTAAAGGAACGCCTCTTGTGGATGGAAATAAGCTTACCGCAGATAAGGAAGCGCTTGAGAAGGTATTCAAAATGTACGCGAATATGGGACAGTCTCTGCTGACAGGGACAATTGACGCACTTTGGCAGCAGGAAACAATCCCGGTAGTAATGGGATGCGGGCTTCCATGGGACATTTCCGCTAATGATGCGGCAGGCAAAGCGTATGGAATGGATGGAGATTATGTATTTGGTCCTGCTTTAGTTGAAAATGCCGGGGATACTCCTTATAACTATGCAGACGCAAAGGGTATTGTTTTATATAAAAATAAGGCAATCTCAGATGAGGAGCATAACGGTGCTGTTGAATTCCTCAAATATGTATTTACGGGAGACGGGAAGGATACAGTTGATGTTGACTGGCTGAATGCTACAGCTATGCTTCCTGTACGCGGTGATCTGGAAGAAAACGAAACACTGGCAGCATATTTTGACGAGCATCCGGCGTTAAAGGATGTAAGTGCGAATGTTGCATATAGTGTTCCTGGCATGGCTCATGAAAAAGGTGCAGAGATTATGACAGCACTTGGTGAGAAGGGCGTGATCCCGCTGATGAACGAGGTGGCTGCTGTGAGCGGGATTAATGAAAATCCGGACGTTTCAAAATATGTGGATGATGCATTAAATGCCATGAAAGAAGCAGGCGGTTTAGAATAAAGTTTTATTCCAGTCCTCATGAAGAGAGGACTGGAATTTTAAAAAGCAGTTATACTCACGGCAGATTTCGCTGGCCGTGAGTATATTTAAAAGATGAAAAGGAGTGCAGGAAGTGAAAAAGAAAAAAGTAAACATTATGCCATGGCTTTTTAATGCGCCTTATACGGTTTATTCAATTGTGTTTTTATTCCTTCCTCTGATTTGGGCTGTATGGCTGTCTATGACAGACTGGAATTTAATGTCCCCGGACTATAACTTTGTCAGATTCCGTAATTTTACAGAGCTGTTTACAGATGAAAAGGTAAGTGCGGCATTTGTCAATTCCATCCGGTATCTGATTCCGATTGTTGTACTGTGTTTTGTACTGGGAGTGGGGATTGCACTTATGGTATCGAAGCTGCCATCTGCATTAAAGGGATTTGCAGCGGTTATGTTTTTTATTCCCTACCTCACATCAGGGGTGTCCACATCCGTAATGGTAAAATACTTGTTTGGTTATAATTCGGCCTTCAGTACATTTTTAAGAGAAAGCTTTGGCCTGAATATAAACTGGCTTCAGAGTGAATGGGCGTTTTACATTATTATTCTGATGATTGTCTGGAAAATGTCAGGATACTACGCATTATTTGTGCTTTCGGGGATCGAGTCCATCTCTGAGGATGTCTATGAGGCGGCGAAGCTGGACGGATGTACTGGAATAAAGAAGCTTTTGTCCATTACCCTGCCCATGATTACGCCGACACTGACATCAGTGATTGTTCTGGCAGCAGGGCTTTCATTCCAGATCTTTTCGGAACCGTTCCTGCTGACCGGAGGCGGGCCGATGCTTTCTACAACCACATGGCAGCTTGAGATTTATAATGCATCCTTTGTCCGGTTTCGTTCAGGCTACGGAGCGGCGATGGCAATTGCAAATGCAGTACAGATATTTGTAGTGATTCAGGCAATTACCTGGATTATGAACAGGCTGAACAAAAAGTACGGATGGTAAGGGGGGATGAAAGTGAAAAAAAAGAAACTATCAGTTTCTACAATCATAATCAGTGTAATCACGATTTTACTAATGCTGATATCTCTTTTCCCATATTATTACATGGTTCTGCAGTCGTTTCTGCCGTGGGAATTAGTGGATAAAGCGCTGCTGCCAGAGAAAGTGTCTCTGGACAGCTATATCTACCTTTTAGGAGGAAATGGCGCCGGGTCTACGGATCCGTGGCAGTGGATCCGGGCCCTGGCAAATTCTTTTATTATATCAATACCTACCGCGGCCGTCTCGGTTATGACAGGGCTGATGACAGGATATGCTGCAACGCATATGAAGTACAGGGGAAAGCAGGTAATCTATTCATCCTTGCTGTTTCAGATGTTCTTCCCGGTTATTATACTGCTGGTTCCCAGATATATGCTGATTCGTCCGCTGGCAAACAGCTATCTGGGCATGCTGCTTCCCTTAGTAATATCAATTTGGGGAATCTTCATGTATATCAATTATTTTAAAACAGTACCATCAACTGTTTTCGAGGCAGCAAAGATTGACGGTGCAAGTGATTTTAAAATATTAATGAAAATAGCTCTCCCGTCAACAAAGTCTATTAGTATCATCGTATTTTTATCTGTTTTTATGACAAGATGGAACGAATTGATGTGGGATATGCTGGTTGCTCCGGATTTGAAGATGCAGACATTAAACGTAATGATTTCCACGCAGTTTAATCAGAATTCCACGATTCCCGGTCCTATGTATGCGGCATCTGTAGTTCTGACACTGCCTGTCATTGTACTGTTTTTATGTTTTTCAAAATATTTTAAGGAAGGAATTAACTTTATGTTGAAATAGGTGATGTTATGAGTGAGAAGAGGTCAGGGATTATAAGATTTCGGGAAAATCCGATGCTGTCAATCGCAGATGTAACGCCCTCCTGCGAAGGCTTTACTGTAAAAGGCGTATTCAATTGCGGGGTTACAAAGTATAAGGGAGAATATATTTTACTGTGCCGCGTTGCCGAGGTCGCTGAGACGGATGAAGAGGACTGTGTGATGATTCCAGTTGTAGAAGAGAAGAACGGGAATAGTATTTTTAAGACCATCAGAATCAGAAAGTCGCAGCATCCAGAGTATTGCTTTGAGGATTCAAGGACAATTACCAGGGGAAATGACGGAAACAGGGATGTCGTATATCTTACAACCTTATCGCATCTTCGGATTGCCCGTTCTAAGGACGGGATACATTTTAAGGTTGGAAATATGCCGTGTATTATGCCCAATGCCAGTGAGGAATGCTGGGGAATGGAAGACCCAAGAATTACAAAGATCGGAGATACCTATTACATAAATTATACCGCAGTATCTCCCAATGGGGCTGTAACATCACTGGTTACGACGAAGGACTTTGAGAGCTATGAGAGGAAAGGGATTATTTTTCTTCCGGAAAATAAGGATGTGACAATATTTCCAGAGAAAATTAATGGGAAATATTATTGCTTTAACCGGCCTGTCCAAAGGGGAATCGGTTCTCCGGACATGTGGATTGCAGAATCAGAGGATCTGCTTCACTGGGGAGAGTACCGGCACTTTTACGGGGAAGCAGGAGGCTGGGAAAATGGCCGGATTGGGGGCGGCGCCCCTCCGCTGAAAACAGAGAAGGGGTGGATTAAGATCTATCACGCGACAGATAAGGAGGGCCGTTACTGCCTTGGCGCGTTTCTGCTTGACCTGGAAAATCCGGAAAAAATCCTTGCGAAGTCTGGCGTTCCGCTGCTAGAGCCAGAGATGGATTACGAAGTACAGGGATTTTTTGGGCAGGTTGTATTTTCGTGCGGTGCGTTAATAGAGGAAGACAGGATCAGGATATATTATGGGGCTGCCGACGACAGTGTATGTATGGCAGAGATTACAATAGAAGATTTGTATTGTCATTTGGGAGTATGAGAAAAGCCCGAAAAGGGGAGACTTTTAATATAAGCCACTTTAAATAGCCTTATTGTTATTTAATGTGGCTTATATTTGTATAACTTGCCTTGGACTTGTTTTACACTGCGTGCCAGATAAATCTGCCGCGCAACATAACTTGATGCGCACAGCCGCATAAGGAAGTATGCCGCTTTGCGGCTGCGGCTTTTGCGATACTTACGGCAGATTCCATTGGTTGTGAGCATAACAGAAAGGGAGAGAACAGCTTATGAAGGTTACGATGAAAGATATTGCGAATGTATATGGGATCTCGGTTAATGCGGTTTCGCTTGCTCTGAACAATAAACCAGGAATCAGTAATGAGATGAGAATTAAAATTCTAAGGACTGCAGAAGAGATGGGATATTTAGAGACAAAGGAAAAGTTTGTAAGAACTTTTGCCAGAACGAACATCTGTGTTATGATGCAGAAACGCTATTCCCAGGATATGGATTTTTATGGACGTGTTTTATTTGCAGTAGTTGAAGAGGCAAAAAAACAAGGTTATGATACGCTCATGAATTTTTTTGATGATGATAATTTTGAGATTCCGGTAACGGTCGCGGACAGAAGGGTGTCAGGGGTAATTGTGATTGGAAAGATACGCGACTATAATATTGAAAAGCTTTGTGACGCTCGTATTCCTCTTGTATTAACAGACCACGCCTCTCTCACGCAGAATATTGACAGCATTATTACGGACAATAAGCTAGGAGGGTATGTGATGGTAAAGTACCTGTTTGAGGAGGGATTTCAAAGGATTGGATTTTACGGGGAGCTGGGATATTCCCTTAGCATTAAGGAACGGTACTGGGGCTACAAGGAGGCTTTGAACGACCTCTTTGAAACTGGAAAACTGGAGGGCGTGCTAGATGAATATATTCAGACATATTCTATCCTGGGCGGAATGGAGGAGGCAGTATTTTCGAACAACAATAAAAAGATTGCCGCGCTTGTTAAGGCACATAAACAGATGCCGGAGGTATTTGTGTGTTCCAACGACAGAGCTGCAATTTCTCTTATGCTGGCATTGCAGATTCTGGGGTATAAGGTTCCGCGGGATATTTCGGTTGTGGGATTTGATAATATCGACATGTGCGAGCGGGTGCGGCCAAAGCTTACGACAGTGAATGTGAATAAGGAACTGATGGGAAAACGGGCGGTGCAGAAGCTGCTCTATAAAATTACCCATAAGAACTGTCCCTCCGAGAATGTAGTGATCAGTGTGGGGCTGATTAAGAGAGAGTCAGTGGGAATGCCATGCCAGTCTCAGGATGAAGAGATTACACCTCAGAAGTAAAAGGATGCCCAGTGGAAACTGATTGTGAAACAGAGGGAGATAGAGTATAATATGAAAAACGGCATTATGATGGAGATATGGTGATTGGCTTAGGGGCAGGAATGTTCTGGTCTTATTGAGTAAGGAAGTGAGTTTATGGCAAGGACAGTTGGAATAGGGAAACAGGATTTTGAGAGAATCCGTATAAAGAACAATTTTTATATAGACAAAACCCATTTTATTAAGGAATGGTGGGAGTCTGACGATGATGTGACACTGATTACCCGTCCCAGAAGGTTTGGAAAAACTCTGAATATGAGTATGCTAGAGAAGTTTTTTTCCGTGGGATATGCCAGACGGGCAGATTTATTTGAAGGACTGTCTATATGGGATGATGAAGAATACAGGAAGCTTCAGGGAACATATCCAGTTATTAGTTTATCTTTTGCTAATGTGAAGGAGCCGGATTATGTGGGGACAAAGTATTCGATCAATCAGATTTTAGAAGATTTATATAATAAAAATGCATTTTTGCTTGATGGAGAATTACTAACAGAGAATGAAAAAACATACTTTAAAAGTGTGACCAGTGACATGAAGGAAGGGACAGCATCGTGGGCAGTCCATAAAATGTCTGATTTTCTTTCACGGTATTACGGGAAAAAGGTAATTATTCTTTTGGATGAGTATGACACGCCTATGCAGGAAGCCTATGTGAATGGATTTTGGGATGAGCTGGCATCGTTTACCAGAAGTCTGTTTAACTCTTCATTTAAGACAAATCCATACCTTGAGCGGGCAGTTATGACGGGAATTACGTGGGTTAGCAAGGAATCTGTCTTTTCGGACTTAAATAATCTCGAAGTCATTACTACTACTGCGGAAAAATATGAGGATGCATTTGGCTTTACAGAAAAAGAAGTATTTGATGCACTGGATGAATTCGGAATGCCGGATAAAAAAGAAGAGGTAAAAAGGTGGTATGATGGTTTTACATTTGGACGAATGACAGACATTTACAATCCATGGTCCGTGATTAATTATCTGAGCAAGGGAAAGCTGCGCACATACTGGGCAAATAC
>Ga0137306_102251_pt1 | contig 16813 bp, 13 predicted proteins | sample Inofroosms_March_FD_97187 | JGI IMG/M metagenome (GOLD analysis project Ga0137306, IMG submission 97187) | Mouse cecal microbial communities from Vienna, Austria - N-Acetylneuraminic and N-Acetylglucosamine D2O microcosms_March | ecosystem: Host-associated > Mammals > Digestive system > Large...
GGGCTGTCTGGGATTCTCTTTATATCATGAATTAGTCAAAAAGGAAATCCGCTGTGTAATTCTTGCCCCGACAACTATGATGACCCAGCAGGGAAAGCGGATCAAAACAGATAAACGCGACGCATTGATGATTGCGCAATGCCTTGCCTATGGCGGTTACCATGCGGTACACATTCCGACAGAAAAGGATGATGATGTCAAAACATATCTACGCATGAGGGATGACCATAAGCTGGATTTAAAGAAGACAAAACAGAGGATCTGTGCGTTCTGTTTAAGCCAGGGTTTCCATTATGACGGCGGGAAATGGACGCAGGCGCACTTAAAATGGCTGAAATCGCTTGAACTTAGCGAATGGGACAGAGAAACGCTTGGCGAGTATCTGATCACATACGAATATCAGAGCAACCGGATAGAAATGTTTGATAAGAGGATAGAGGAACTGGCCTCTGAAACAGAGTATGTGGAGAAGGTAAAAAGACTGGTATGCTTTCTGGGCGTAAAAACCCATACGGCGTTATCCTGCCTGGTTGAGACTGGGGATTTCCAGAGATTTGCAAAGGGGAACATCTACGCTGCATATCTGGGATTAGTGCCGGGGGAAGGTTCGAGCAGTGATAACATCAAGAGGCTTTCCATCACCAAAGCCGGCAACAGCCATGTAAGGAAACTGCTGATTGAGGCTTCCAAAGGGATCTGTAAGGGAGCGGTCGGCCATAAATCGAAAGATTTAAAGGCAAGGCAGAACGGGAATCCGCCGGAGGTGATTGCGTATGCAGACAAAGCAAATGAAAGGCTTAGAAGGAAGTATTACAAAATGATAAGGCATGGCAAGAAAAAGAATGTGGCGGTAACGGCAGTCGCAAGGGAACTTGCATGCTTTATATGGGGCATGATGACGGATAACATCCGTATAGAGTGAAATCAGCCTGCCATCTGCCCGTCAAGGGTAAATAAACTGCTGCGCAGCCCTTGACAGCCAGCTGTCATCCTGATGGATGGCAGTCAAGCGGATTAAGCAGGCGCAGCTGCATAATCCGCAGCAACTATTAACAAAAAACAGGAGATATCTTGAAGGAGTCTTTTGGAACTTCAAGGTTCGGGTTATCTGCGGCACCTCCTTGTTGGCAGTGCAGAAGCATTGATCCACGATTTAGGACAGCAGAACCCACGGCGGACCATTGACCTGTAGGTAACCAATCCACGAATAACGGAATGGCCAAATGCCGGGAACTGTTAAACAAAGGGCTTCTCCAAGATATCTCCAGGGAACAAATGTGGGCTTTGTCAGAGAAAAAGTTTGTTGTTTTTAATTTTACCTCTTGACAAAAGTCACTTCATAACGGAGGTGAAGTTAGAGGTGAAGGATACCAACATTCAAATAGAGAAAAAGGCCGGAACAGCTAAAATAAAGAGACTGGCAGGGGGAACAGTAAAATGGATCTTTTTGGGGATTGCAGTGATTTTTACGATGTACCCCATTGTTTATACAATTCTGGGCTCCTTAAAGACCAATGCAGAGCTGACTCAGGGAGGAAGCTTTTTGCCTTCAGAATGGCATTTTGAGAATTATTACAGGGCTTTTATGGAAGCAGATTTTCTGCGGTATACCGGAAACAGCGTATTTGTCAGCATGAGCGTTACCATACTGGCGGTGGTTACCTGCTCATTGGCAGGATTTATACTGGCAAGAAGGGAGTTTGCAGGAAAAAAGATTTTGCTTGCCCTTTATATGTCCATGATGTTTGTATCTCTGGGATCCATTACCCTGTATCCGATTTACGAAATAATGCGAGATTTAAACCTGCATAAAAGCCCCATTGCGCTCATAGTCGCTTTAACAGGAGGACAGGCTACTAATGTCTTTTTGGTAATGGGATTTACAAAAGCAATTCCGAAAGAATTAGATGAGGCGGCAATTATTGACGGATGCTCCATTTATCAGGTTTATTATAAGGTGATCCTGCCCCTGACCAAACCGATTCTGGCAGTTGTGGCACTGTTTTCTTTTAGAAATGCATGGAATGATTACATTACAGGACTGGTTATGACCATAACCACGCCTAAGCTGAAGACTTTGACAGTTGCTGTTGTACAATTAAAATATTCGGTTAATGCGGCGGCGGAGTGGCATATTATGCTGGCAGGAGCATCCATTGCCATTATTCCGATTCTGATAGTATATATGTTTGCCAACAAGCAGTTTATTGCAGGACTGACAGCAGGGGCAGTTAAAGGATAAATGATGGAAAATGCATCTGTTTCGAGATATAATAAAAAAACAAAATAAAAGAGGAGCAGATGTTATGAGATTTCATATCCGGAATTTCAAATTCAGATATCAAATTTGGACATTGTTTCTGGTGATTTTTTTGATTTTAAGCTTTGGAAGCGGGGTGGCATTTTATACCCTTTCTGCAAAAAATGTTTCAGATAATTTTAAAAAGAGTGCGGAAGACAGCTTAAGCCAGATCAGCAACACGTTGGAGACACGTTTAAATATCATTGCCAACAGAGCCCGCTCTATGCTGATTAATAACAGTTTTGTCAGTGTATTAGAACAATTTCTTATGGATCCATCGGCAAGGAATACAGTTGCGGCTCAGGGAATGGTCAGCGATTACTTAAAGGATTTTGAGAGAGGAGAACCACTGATATCTTCTGCCTATCTGTATACGGAGAGAGGAGAATTTGACAGTTATATTCATTTCAGAAAAAAGAATTTCGATTTTTTAAAGTCACCTTTTTATACTATCTATGAAGACGAGAGCATCCAACCGATTCAGTGGCTGCCCCCTATGGCAGATATCATATTTACGGGAAACAAGCAGGTTATTCCCAGATTACAGCGCTTTACAGTTGGAAATTATAAAGAATGGCTGTATTTCATATATCAGATAGATGCAGAAAATCTGGAAAAACTGCTTATGGGAGATAAATCCTTCTTTGACGACATTGTGATTATAGATTCCCAAAACCAGCAGATTTTAGGTACAATGGACGTAAAGGACTGCGAAAATTCCAGAGATTATCTGGTAGAAAGCAGCCAGGTGTTTGGCGGGCGTTATACAGTATATGGCATTAAGTCCAGAGGAGAGCTGTTAAACAGCTTAGAGCAGCTTCGCCTGGGGATTATGAGCGTGGCGGCGTTGCTGTTTCTGGCGAGCATTACCATTGTATTTTTTATATCAAAACATTTGACCGATGCATTAAGCCGGCTGGAACGGAGTATGCTCTGTGTACAGAATGGAGATTTGGATGTGCGTTTTTTCTATCCATATAAGGATGAAGTGGGAACATTAAGCAAAAGCTTTAACTATATGACGGATAAACTTCAAAAAATGATTGAAAAGCAGGAAAACATAATAGAAGAGCTGAGAAATGAAAAGGACAGGGTAGAAGAAGCTCAGAAACAAAAGCGCCGGGCTGAGCTGAAAGCGCTCCAGGCTCAGATCAATCCCCATTTTTTGTACAATACATTAAATACGATTACATGGCAGGCAGCAGATAAGGGGCTGGATGATATCTGCCTGATAGCCGGTTCTTTGGGGCGCTTTTTCCGGCTGAGTTTAAGTAAGGGAACAGAAATTATTTTTCTTGCAGACGAGACAGAGCATGTAAGATGTTATTTGAATATCCAGCAGATTCGGTATCAGGACAAGCTGAGATACAGTATTAAGGCGCCGGAATGGATGGGGAAATACAGGGTTTTGAAGCTGATTCTTCAGCCTTTGGTAGAAAATTCGATTTATCACGGAATCAAAGAAAAAAAGCAGGGCGGAGAGATTCGGATAACCGTGGAAAAGGGGCAGAAGGGCCAAACGGAGGTTCTGTTTTTAAAAGTCTGGGATAATGGAGCGGGAATCTCCAAAGAACATTTGGAATACATGAATGAGAACCTTAAAAACTGCAGGCACAGCAGCAAAGACGGATATGGTATCTATAATGTAAACGAAAGAATTATGCTTTACTACGGAAAAGAGTTCGGACTTTCTTATGAGAGTACAGAAGGACAATATACCTGCGCCACGTTGACAATTCCCGCGGAATACAGAGAGGTGGAATAAAAATGTATAAGGTACTGATAGCTGATGATGAGACCTTTGTAAGAAGCCTCCTGGAGAAAAATCTTCAGGCTTCAGACCTTCCAATACAAATTTGTGCTTCTGCGGAAGACGGGGAGGAGGCATTGCAGAAAGCTTTGGAAGTGTATCCTGATATTATTGTTACGGATATTTCCATGCCTTTTAAAAATGGACTGGAGCTGATTCGGGAACTTCAGGAACAGGGAATCGTGACCAAAAATATCATTATCAGCGGATATGACGAGTTTGATTATGCTAAAACAGCAATTGCCCTGGGAGTGACGGATTATTTGTTAAAGCCGCTTATGCCCCGGGAACTTATCAGCGCCTTTGAAAAGATTATACGAGAGCTGGACGGACAGAAAGCTCTGAATCAAAACCTGCACACATTGATTGAACGGGCGGATAGAAATGCAGGCTTAAATCGCGAAAGAACTTTAAAAGCTATTTTGGAAGGACGGGAAATTTCTGCGGAAGATGCAGAGCTTTTAGGCTTTATCTATAAGGATGGCTCTGCCTGCTATTTAAGCAGCGTGCTGAGTTTAAAAGGCGTGCTGCAGGATTTAAGGCTTCCGGAAAGAGTGGAAGAATTTGTAAAACTGATCCAGTCCGGATATTTTTCAAAAGATTTTTCTATCAGGGCTGTAAGTCTGGAGCCTAATAAGCTGGCAGTATGCTTTTGTGCAGAAAACAGAAACGAGGCACACTTTATGGAGCAGTTGATAAATGGGCTGAAGCAATTTGCGAAAAGCATGGAACAATACTACGATATTGTGCCTTATGTGACTTTGGGAAGGGTTTATAAGACTCTTTCCGGGCTTAGAGATTCTTATCTGGATGCTCTGGAAACCTGGAAGGACGCTCTCAATCCGGAAAAGAAGATTCGGATTTACGGAGAAAAGAAGCAGGAGCAACCCCCGAAAGAAAAGGAAATCAGTTCCCGGATCAGAAACATGAAAAGCTGCATTCGCGGCGCGGTATGCAGTGGAAAAGAAGAGGAAGCCCTGGCACTTTTAAAACAGTTGATGGAGCTGTTTGCAGCTATTTCTAATAAGGGCGGGGACTATATCTTTATTTCGGCAGGGGAGCTGATCTTTGGGATAGCAGATGATATGGAAAAAAACGGATGCGGGCGGCCGGATAAGCAGGATATTCCCCAGTTAAAGAGTCATATGACAGCGGGAAGCCTTCTGGAAATACATGAATTACTGGAATCGTACATTAAAAAATGTTGTGTGCAGGTAAAAGAAACATTATCCGCAAACCGTCAGGAAGTGGCAGTGCATTTGGTACAGGGTTATATAGAAGAGCATTTGAAAGACCGGAATCTTTCTGTTGAGAGCGCTGCGGAACTGGTTCACTTTAGCGTCAGCTATCTGCGTGAAATTTTTAAGGATGTGACAGGAGAAAGCTTTAACGAATATCTGATTCGTAAACGGATGGAAAAAGCAGGGGAATTGTTGAGAAAAACATCTATGAAAATAGCGGATATTGCAGAACGCTGCGGGTATGACAATCAGCGGTATTTTTCCAGCAGCTTTAAAAAGTTCTACGGGTGTACGCCTACAGAGTTTAAAGAAACTTTGAAGCCGGACAGCGTTTAAAGGAAAGGGGCTCTTTGGCTGTATCAGGAACAGGAAAAATTGTGATAAAAGGGGAGAAGGAAAATGATTCAGTTTACGGATGAAGAGAGAAAACATCTGAGAGAGAGAAGCAGCCGTTATCCTGCCACAATTAAGCGGCTAAAAAAGGAAGTAGATGAGATCTTTAATGGTGAGATAATGGTTCCCGAAAGAGGGATTGCCAACTGGACGCTTTATTACTATTGCCCGGACTGCTCGGTAAAGCTTGATTTTGACAGAAACAGTCCCCATAAACACAGATGCCCTTCCTGTAAAAAGGTATTTACAGGAGAACCCTATGACAGTGCCTGGTGGGGACTGATCAATGGGGGGAATTATGACGGGGCATTCTCTATGGCAGTGATTTGGCTGGCCACAGGAGAGCAGGCCTATGCGGACAAGGCCATTGAAATTTTAAAAGAATATGCGGTTCATTATCCGGATTATGAGATTCATGGAGATATTCCCTATAACGGGCCTGGCCGCGTCGGTGCACAGACCTTGGACGAAGCAAATTTTCAGAGAAGCCTGGCTATGGCATACGATATTTTATCAGAATGTATGAGCGAAGAAGAAAAGAGCATGGTTCGTGACAGACTGTTTTTGCCAGGGGCAGAGTTTTTGTTGGAGCACCGGCACAGACAGCTTCATAACCACGAGGTAATCATAAATTCTGCCATTGCGGTGACAGGAATACTGTTTGATAAACCGGAGCTTGCCGATGCGGCAATGTATGAAGACTACGGCATTTTATACCAGCTGGAGCATGGAATGTTGAAAAATAAGATGTGGTTTGAAGGCTCTTTTGGCTATCATTTTTATGCTTTGACCAGTTTCTTTGCATTTGAAAAATTTGCTCTTCACACAAAGTACAGCAATATCCGTCATCCAAATTACAGGAAGATGTTGGAAATAGTCTGCAGCTATCTGGAACCAAACTTTGACCTTCCTATGCTGAATGATACAAATTATGGCCATTTTGCATATATGAAAGAGCTGTATGAATTCCCTTATAGAGAATTGGGCGGAGAAAAGCTGGCATTGGTTTTACATACTTATTATAAAAACACAGACAGGGATAATCTGGAAGCGCTTTTATATGGAGCAGATAAAATTGAGCCGGCAGAGGCGGCGCTGAAAAATTATCATACAGAGACCGGCACATATGGACATACAATCCTCAGGGGGCCGGAGAGCCGTTACCTGCTGTTAAAGCATGACAGCTACGGAGGAGAGCATGACCACTATGATCGTCTGGGAATCAGCTATTTGGCTTATGGAGAGCCGGTTGCCAGGGATTTGGGAACAACCGGGTACGGAGCCCGTATGCACTATGATTATTATAAGAATACGGCGTCTCATAATACCCTTGTGATTGGAGAAGAAAATCAGGCGCCTGTCAATGGTAAGCTGACGCGGTATGAAGAGCGGGACGGCGTAATTTATGTGGAAGCAGAGGCGGACTGGAGGGAACCCTATCAAATGCCCGACAGCTTTACCATTGTGCAGTGGTCAGAAGAAAATTACAGGACAGTCCGGATGTACAGGAAGATCATATGGGCAGGAGAATATTTTGTAGATATGTTCCTGGCGGACGGAATCCCTGAAGATAAGACCTCAGACTGGGTTTTCCATGTGGGCGGCGAGAAGATTGGAGAAGAAGTATCCGGTAATGAAGCCGAAAAAGAAACGCTTCCCCAGGGCTATTTTATAAAGAAGCCTCTGAACTATCTCCATGGCGCTGAGGCTCAGAAAATGGCATCAGAAAGTGTTTATAAAAAAATATACAAAAACGGAAACTGCTGTACTTCTGTTTACGGAATGGGCAACGGGCAGACGGTAATTACTGCAAAGGGGCCGGATAATCCATCTATGAAAGAGCTGGAGTATCTGATTGAGAGACGAACCGGTACTTCCATGGCAGCTGTCCATGTAATTGAGAGCTGGAAAGAGCAAGAGGTGATTCAACAGGTTCAATTTGAGCCGGAAGGGGAAAATCTGAAAATTCAGATTCAGGAAAAGAATGGAAAAATCAGTCGCTTTTCTATAGAATTTATTTCCTGATAAAACCAAATAGGAAAAAACATTTGTAGACAGCTTTTCTTTGGGATATAATGAGAAGGAAATCTTTAAGACTTATTTTATGAAGACATAGTTTAAAGATAAGATTTGGGAGAAGCTGGGAATATGAAGTTTTTATGGGAAAAATGCCGGCAGAAAGATGAGGAAGGCGTCCGGATCCTGCGGGTTCTGGGCGGGGACGGTCAGATAGAGCTGCCGGAGGGGGTTATAATAGACAGAGACGGCCTGGCCTGTGGTTTTGAAAACCATCAGGAGGGAGCAGAAATTCTTCCGGTGTTGGAGGTAGGAGAATATGCGTTTTCCGCCATGATCCGCAGAGAGCCGGAACGCAGCCAGGAATTGGCGGATATACCGGCAGTCTGCGGAGGCGAGGTAGAGTCAGTGGCATTGCCGGGCAGCCTGGTTCGCATTGGCCGGTACGGATTTTATAATTGCGAAAATTTGGAAAAACTTACATTTTTCTCTTCTATTGGCGACTTGGGGGCCGGACTTTTTACCGGGTGCCAGGGGATAGAAGAGTTAGATGTCAGGATAGTAGAAGGAGAAAAGTCCTGCCTGCCGGAAATCCTTGCAGAGCTGAACCAGATGCTGCGGCTGACTCTCCGGGATGAAGAGGGGAATATTACCGCCAAATTGCTGCTCCCGGAATTCTTTGAGGAAGCCGTAGAAAATACCCCGGCCCGGATCCTGGTGCTGGAGACCCATGGCTGCGGCCACCGATACCGGTATTGTTTCCGGCAGACCCAATTTCAATTTCCGGAATATGATTCCCTGTTCCCTTATGTATGTGTTCAGGAGCCTCCGGAAATTGTGGCGGAGCTGTCCTGGTATCGTCTGCAATACCCGGAGCAGCTGACGGATATGGCAAGGGAACAGTATGTAAATTATATCAAAGAACACCCGGCTGAGGCGATAAAGGCTTTTGTACGGGTGGGAGATATGGCTGTTCTTCACCAGGTGGCAGCGGATTCTCGAATCAATAAAGCAACGCTTTCCGATATGACGGAAGCGGCGGCAAAGACCGGTCAGACCGAAGCGGTTACAGTGCTGATGAATGCGGGCAGGATGAAAGGCAGGGGATCTGCCGGAGCTCAGAGGGAAGAACAAGAAAAATCCCCCGTTCCTGCCAGAAAAAGAAGATTTCAACTGTGAGGATAGGGAATGAGGGAGACGCCATGATTGATCCTGGAAGAGAACGGCAGTTAGAGGAACTGAACCTGGTAGAGCTGTGTGTTGAAATTCTGCGCCGTTCCCGAAATGAACTGTATTTAAATATGCGCTTTTTGGATTTGTCCTTAAGCAGTCTGGGTTTTGAGGCAGACTGGGGGCTTTCCGGATATGGTATTGGCACCGACGGATTCCTGATTTATTATCAGCCGGAATATCTGACGGGGCTGTTTCAAAAGGGCCGGGTTTTTGTGAACCGGGCCTACCTTCATATGGTTTTCCATTGTCTGTTTGGACATTTAGACAGTCATCCGCCTGGGAGTATTCAACTGGCTTCTCTGGCCGTACCCACAGAAGGGGCCGTTTTACCCGCGCCGTCTGCCACCGCTGATGAGGATATTCTCTGGCATCTGGCCTGTGATATTGCTATGGAGTCTATTATTGACACTTTATATCAAAAATGTACTTATGTCCGCCCTTCGGCTCAGCGCCGGGAAATGTATCTGCGGCTTAAAAACCGGGGAATAAGGGTCTTCACTGCCGGAAGTATTTACCGGGCTTTGGCGGATATGGATCTTCCAAAGCGGCAGAAAGAGAGCCTGGTTGCCGCTTTTACTGTGGATAATCACGGTTTCTGGAAAAAGGAACAGCCGCCTAAAGCCGCTGTGGAACGCCAAAACCGCTGGAAAGACAATCGGGAAAAAATGCAGACCGCAATGGAAACCGGCTCTAAAGATGAATCAGACGATAATCAGAGCCTGTTAGAGCAGGTTCAGGTGGAAAACCGGGAACGGTACGATTACAAAAGATTTCTTCGCCGTTTTTCTGTTTTAAAAGAAGAAATCCAGATTGATCCGGATTCTTTTGACTACGGATTTTATACCTATGGCCTGGAGCTTTATGGAAACATGCCTTTGCTGGAGCCCCTGGAAACCAGGGAGATCCGCCGCATCGAGGATTTTGTTATTGCCATCGATACCTCTATGTCCTGTTCTGGGGAATTGGTAAAACGTTTTCTGGAAGAAACATACGCTATTTTGGCTGAATCGGAGACGTATTTTCGAAAGATTAATATCCATATTATCCAGTGTGACGATAAGATCCAGGAGGATACAGTAATTACCAGCCAGGAAGAAATGAAGGATTATATGAGCAAGTTTGCCGTCCGGGGACATGGGGGGACGGATTTTCGCCCGGTGTTTGAACATGTCCGGGAATTGATGGCTGCCGGTCATTTTACACGCCTAAGGGGGCTGCTTTATTTTACAGACGGAAAAGGCATTTATCCGGTGGAAAGCCCGCCTTATGATACCGCTTTTGTATTTGTAAAGGATAATTACAGTGATATTTCCGTACCGGCCTGGGCCATGAAGCTGATTTTACTGCCGGAAGATTTTCAAAGAGAAGAACCAGGAGGAATGACATATGAATATTAAACGGGCCAAACAGGAGATGAAAGATACTATCCAGGCATATCTGCTAAAGGACGAGTTTGGCGAATATGCCATTCCGGCGGTGAGGCAGCGGCCGGTACTGCTTATAGGCCCGCCGGGAGTGGGCAAAACCCAGATTATGGAGCAGGTAGCAAAGGAGTGCGGGATTGGCCTGGTGGCCTATACCATTACCCATCACACCCGTCAGAGCGCTGTGGGACTGCCTTTCCTTGAGAAAAAGAATTTCGGGGGCAGGGAGTATACGGTAACCGAATACACTATGAGCGAAATTGTAGCATCGGTCTATAATAAGATGGAGGAGACCGGACTGTCAGAAGGTATCCTGTTTTTGGATGAGATCAACTGTGTTTCTGAGACGCTGGCCCCGGCTATGCTGCAGTTCTTGCAGTGCAAAACCTTTGGAAGCCACAAAATTCCTGACGGCTGGGTGATTGCTGCTGCCGGAAATCCGCCGGAATACAATAAATCTGTCAGGGAATTTGATGTAGTAACCCTGGATCGCATTAAAAAAATTTATGTGGAGCCGGACTACCAGGTGTGGCAGGAGTATGCAGTCCGGCAAAATGTCCATCCGGCGGTTCAGTCCTACTTAAAGCTTAAGCCTCAAAATCTGTGCCGGATTGAGACTACTGTGGACGGAAAGCTCTTTGCCACGCCCAGAGGCTGGGAAGACCTGTCCGGGTTTATTCAGGTATACGAAAAGCTGGAGAAAAAGGTGGATCGGGAAGTAGTAGCACAGTACCTTCAGCATCCGGAGATTGCCAAGGATTTTGCCAATTATTTAGAGCTGTATAACCGCTATCGCCGCCAATATCAGGTGGAAGAAATTCTGGCAGGAACCATTCGGGAAAATGTCTGCAATCAGGCTGCCAAAGCTCCTTTTGATGAAAGGCTGAGCCTGGTAAGCTTATTGCTTTCCGGACTTTCCGGCAGGTTCGCCGCATGTCTGGAGCTGGCAGGCGATTTGGAAATTTTGATGAAAGAGCTTGGCAGCTATCAGTCCTGCCGCGCCGCAGAAAATGGCGGAAGATCCAACGAAGACGGGACATTTGTCAACGGAATAGAACTTCTGGAAAGGATTTTATCGGAGATTTCTTCACGTTATGAGGAACAAAAAAAGGCAGAGCTTTTAACTGCCGGAGAAGATCGGCGTTTCCGCCGGGTAATGGGCTTTCTGGAAACCTGGAGTAAAGAGCTGAAGGCTCAGAGAAAAAATGATCCTGAGGAAGCCTGGCAGCAGCTTCGCCAGTGGTTTGGGGCAGAAAGCGACCGCTATGAGGAAATGGTGGAAGCTGGCGGGGCCATGCTGGAACATGCCTTTGATTTTATGGAGGCGGCCTTTGGAGACAGCCAGGAGATGGTGATATTTGTGACAGAATTAAATTCCAGATATTCCGCCGTCTCCTTTTTACAGGAATATCAGTGTGACCGGTATTATGAATACAACAAACGGCTGCTTTTTGATCAGGAGGAAGCGGACATTTTAAAACGTTTAGAAAAATGACGACCAAAATTTATTCCAAATTTCACGCCGCCTGAGGTCTTACGTATAATTTTTAAAATTTGGTGTACATTATCCATAGTATAACCAGAAATGGAGGGAATGAAATGGGTAATAAAGCATTGGATTATACGGCGCTGACAATCGGCATCATAGGGGCAATCAACTGGGGGCTTATCGGATTTTTTGATTTTAACCTGGTATCCTTCCTCTTTGGCAGTATGACCTGGGTATCCAGAATCGTATACGCCCTGGTTGGCCTGTGCGGTTTGTATTTAATTAGCTTTTATTCGCACTCCGGGCAGCGGGCATAAAGCGGACGCCGGAAATAAAAATTAAAAATCAATTATTGTATCTTTCTTAAAAAGCCCATGTGATCCCCCTGTAGGATTGTATGGGCTTTGACCATTAACCGGATCCTGAAAATAAAAGGAGATGTCCCTTTATTTTTGGGAAAGTTTATGCTATACTTTTCCGCAATTGGAAGTAGCATTTCAGACGAAGAAATAGGGGTTTGAACTTTCACTTATGGAGGAATTATATGTCAGACAGCAGGATAAAAGCAGTAATTTTTGATATGGACGGGGTACTGATTGACAGCGAAATGATATATCTGGAGGATTTGCTTGGATTTGCCCGGACAAAGAATCCCCGGATAACCTTGGAAGGATTAATCGGTGTGGTAGGACGTACTGCCAGGGATACCTGGAGTATTGTGGAGCAGGCCGTGGGAAATGGCCAGGACTGGGAAGAACTTCGGGAAGAATACCGGGCAAAACGAACTATTTATGAGACGGTTGATTACCGTAAAATTTTCCGGAAAGAAGCCACAGGAGTACTGAGGGCTTTAAAGGATCAGGGATACCGCCTGGCAGTGGCATCTTCCACCAGCCTTCCGCTGGTGACCAGAGTATTGACAGAAAATGAAATTATCGGATATTTTGATCAGGTAGTCAGCGGAAACATGTTTCGTCAGAGCAAACCGGATCCGGAGATTTACCATTATACTGCAGGAAAGCTGGGTGTAAGGGAAGAGGAATGTCTGGTTATTGAGGATTCCACAGTAGGAATTACTGCGGCTTACCGGGCGGGAATGACGGTGGCGGCAGTGATTGACGACAGGTTCGGATTTGACCGTTCCCTGGCAGATTTTGAGATTGAGACTATCGGCGGGGTGTTAGAATGTCTGAAGAAGCTAGAGACCTAGAAGAAAAGGGCGAGTGGGAGAGGGAAGTCCTGGAGGCCGCCATGGAGGCGGGCCATATCCTTTTAGAAAACGGTGCGGAAATCTTCCGGGTGGAGGAAACCATTGACCGGATCTGCCGCCATTACGGAGTGGATTTTGCCGATGCCTTTGTTTTAAGCAACGGTATTTTGATGACAGCGGGAAATGTGCGGGAGCAGTATTTTGCCAAGGTACAGCATATTCCTGTAAGCGGCGCCCACCTGGATCGGGTAGCAGCGGTAAACCAGCTGTCCCGGGGAATCGAGGCAGGCCATTATACGGTGGAACAGGCGCGCCAGGCATTAAAAGAAATCCAGAATATGCCGGGAAAGACCAAAAAGATGCAGGTTCTGGCGTCGGGAATCGGCAGCGGCTGTTTCTGCCATCTCTTTGGAGGAAGCTTTGCAGATAGCGTGGCAGCATTTATTGCAGGATTTTTGCTGTACATATTTGTCCTTTCTGTCAGCGCTCCCAAGCTGTCCAAGATTGTGGGAAATATTGCAGGCGGATTTCTGGTAACCTTTTTGTGTATGGTTATGTACCAGCTTCGCATAGGGGAGCATTTAAACTATATGATTATCGGCTCCATTATCCCGCTGGTGCCGGGGGTTCCTTTTACCAATGCTATCCGGGATATTGCCGATGGAGATTATATTTCCGGGTCAGTGCGGATGCTGGATGCATTACTGGTGTTTTTCTGCATCGCCTTAGGTGTGGGGCTGATGTTTACGGTTTATAGCCGGGTGACAGGAGGTGCGATCCTGTGATTAGTCAGATTATTTCGGCGGCAATCGGAACGGTAGCTTTCTCCCTTTTGTTTTCAGTACCAAAGATCTATTACCCCTACTGCGGGTTTATCGGAGGTATTGGCTGGGTGATTTACTGCAGCCTTATTTCTATAGTCTCTCCAGCAGAAGCAACCTTTTTTGCCACAATAGGGGTAATTCTGCTTTCCAGACTTTTTGCCGTATGGGAACGGTGCCCGGTGACTCTGTTTTTGATTCCGGGGATATTCCCCTTGGTGCCTGGCGCCGGGGTCTACTGGACTTCCTACTATATTGTGACAGGCCAGCTAAGCCAGGCCTCTGTTACCGGATTTGAGGCTATCAAAGTGGCGGTAGCCATTGTTCTTGGCATTGTGCTTATCTTTGAAGTTCCCCAGGGAGTGTTTACCGGAATTGCCAAAATGGCTCCTATGGCTTGGAAAAACAGACGAAATGAGCGGATAAAGATGCTTTTTATCCGTAAAAAGAAAAATTGACAGGAGGAGGAACCGGGATGATAGTAATTAAAGGAGGAAGAATTGTAGATCCAGGCAGAGGAATTGATGCTTCAGGAGATATATGGTTAAAGGGCAATAAAATTGAGAAGGTGCTGATTGGAGGAGGCCTTGTGCCTCAGGACAGCGGGGATGTTCGTATGATTGACGCATCTGGCAAAGTAGTTGCCCCTGGTCTGGTGGATGTCCACGTTCATTTCCGGGATCCGGGCTTTACCTATAAAGAGGATATCCATACCGGCGCAGCGGCAGCGGCAAAAGGCGGCTTTACTACTGTGGTTCTGATGGCGAATACCAAGCCTGTTGTGGACAATGTGGAAACCCTGAGCTATGTTCTGGAAGAGGGAAAGAAAACGGGGATTCATGTGTTAAGTGCGGCGGCGGTTTCGGTAGGATTTAAAGGGGAAGAATTAACCGATATGGAAACCTTAAAGGCCGCCGGAGCCGTGGGTTTTACCGATGACGGAATTCCCTTAAAAGACGGAAGGCTGGTACGGGCTGCTATGGAGAAAGCGGCCGGGCTGTATATTCCCTTAAGCTTCCATGAGGAAGATCCGGCCTTTATTAAGGAGAACGGAATCAATCACGGGACGGTTTCCCAAAAGCTTGGCATCTACGGATCACCGGCTCTGGCGGAGGACGCCATGGTGGCAAGGGATATTATGATTGCCAAGGATACCGGAGCGACGATAGAGATTCAGCATATCAGTTCTGCTAATTCGGTGGCTTTGGTGCGTCTGGCAAAATCTCTGGGCGTTAATGTATGGGCGGAAGCAACTCCCCACCATTTTACCTTAACGGAAGAAGCGGTGCTTGAACACGGCGCAATGGCCAAGATGAACCCGCCTTTGCGGACAGAGTCAGACCGGGCGGCTCTCATTGAGGGATTAAAGGACGGTACTATTGACATTATTGCAACCGATCACGCCCCCCACAGCTCAGAAGAAAAGGCCAGGCCTTTAACCCAGGCTCCCAGTGGGATCATTGGACTGGAGACTTCCCTGGCTCTGGGAATTACCAGCCTGGTAAAGCCGGGACATTTAACTATGGTACAGCTAATAGAGAAAATGAGCTTGAATCCGGCCCGACTGTATCATCTGGACTGCGGATGTCTGGAGGAAGGAAGACCGGCGGATCTGGTGATTTTCGATCCGGATAGAACCTGGCGGGTTGAGGAGGAAGAATTTGCTTCCAGGGCTTCCAACAGTCCCTTTACCGGCAGCGCGCTTACCGGAAAAGTTATTTATACCATTTGCAAGGGAGAGGTTGTTTATGAAGAACTATCGTAATATATTGCTGGATGTAGACGGAACTCTTCTGGACTTTGCCGCGTCTGAGAAAATGGGGATCGCCAGGGTGCTGGAATATTACGGATTCACCGCCGGGGAGGAGCTGCTTCATCGCTATCATAAGATTAATGTAGCCGCCTGGGCTGCATTTGAGCGTGGCGAGGTTACCAAGGAGCGTCTGGTAAATCAACGTTTTGAGGACTATTTCGGACAGCTTGGACTCCAGGTAGACGGAGAGGAGGCAGAAAATCTTTATAGAAGCTTTTTAGACCAGTCAGCCATTCTGATTGATGGAGCGGCAGAATTGTGTAAATACTTAAAAGACAAGGGATACGGTCTTTATGTAGTGACCAACGGAACCTCCACTACCCAGTATAAGCGCTTGGCCCTGTCCGGTTTAGATATTTATATGGATGATATTTTTGTATCTGAGGATGCAGGAAGCCAGAAGCCTCTGAAAGAATATTTTGATTATTGTTTTGCCAGGATTCCGGATGCGGATCCCAAAGATATGATTTTACTGGGAGATTCCCTGACTTCCGATATCCGGGGAGGCCTTACCGCTGGAATCGATACCTGCTGGTATAATCCGGCAGGTACAGACGGGCAGGGAGATATCCGGCCAAACTACATGATTCGACATTTGGAGGAATTTAAAAAGATAGTGTAAAATTTAAGAGAATATTACAAGATAAAACCAAACGGTCTTCTATTAGCGCTGTCCGCCAGCACTCGCTAATAGAAGACCGTTTTATTTTTATTCTGTGATATTCCTGCTCTTTATGCCCAAACCTCCAACAGGTCTGTTCCAACCGCCGGGGTCTGGGCCGGGGAATTTACAAAAATGTGTACTTTTTTGTAAATTTGCAATCCCTCTGATATTGCCCATATTATATTAAAAATTTCGTGAGTTTGCAACCCTTGTTTGGAGATTTTGGAGCACAAAAACTATTTGCAGAAATACTCATTTCTGCAAGTTAGTTTCATTCATACTATACCAAAAATATTCAATATTTTCAATATTCTTAGTCAGATGAATATTATCCACCTTGGGAGCCACCAGTTTCCCGCTTGAGAGCCATCCGGAATGGATATTTTCCACCTTCAGA
>Ga0137306_100452_pt2 | contig 16798 bp, 18 predicted proteins | sample Inofroosms_March_FD_97187 | JGI IMG/M metagenome (GOLD analysis project Ga0137306, IMG submission 97187) | Mouse cecal microbial communities from Vienna, Austria - N-Acetylneuraminic and N-Acetylglucosamine D2O microcosms_March | ecosystem: Host-associated > Mammals > Digestive system > Large...
GCCCCGGTATCCATAGAATATTGCCCTTTGACCATCAGCATCTCTTCTCCGTGAAGAATCAGTGCGCTTTCCGGAATAGAACTCATGGGACGGCACATGCCAAGGAAATAAATGGCTTCGAGAAGGTTGCTTTTCCCCATGCCGTTTTTCCCCAGCAGACAATTCACCCCATCGCAGAAATCGAGTCTTGCGTCGCGGATATTCTTGAAATTCAATATGTCGATATGCTCAAGAATCAAGGCTCTTTCAATTATTATTCTTTTATTATTCTTTGGTTCCGAAAGCGAGATCACCGGCATCTCCGAGACCCGGCACGATATATGAATGCGCATTGACCTCTTCATCGATGTCTCCGCACCATAAAGTGGTCTTTTCTGCCGGGAAACGGTCGCAGATATATTTCACACTCTGGCGTGAGGCGATCACTGAAGCGATATGTATGCGGGCGGGTTCTCCCTTGGAGAGGAGAGCGCGATAGGCAAGTTCCATCGAGCTGCCTGTCGCCAGCATCGGGTCGACAAGAAGCAGGGTCTTTCCCTCGATTGACGGAGAGGCGAGATATTCGATAAGCACATCGAAGGTGTCACCCTTCTCTTTATATTTTCTGTATGCGCTGACGAACGCATTCTCGGCTCTGTCGAAATAATTAAGAAAGCCGTGATGGAACGGAAGTCCGGCTCGGAGGATAGTGGCGAGCACTATATTATCTGACGGTTCGCGGCATACAGACATGCCGAGCGGAGTCTGCACCTCAGTGTTCTTATAGTTGAGGCGTTTTGAAATCTCGTAAGCCATGATTTCACCTATCCTGTCGAGATTGGTGCGGAACCGTAGCGGGTCTTTCTGGATATTGATGTCGCGTAGCTCCAGCATGTAACGGTTTACGATACTCGGAGTGTCCGCGAAATTGATAACTTCTATCTCTGCCATTATGTTTGATTTTATAAATCAGACAAAGATAACAAACAAATCTGACTAAATCAAATTTTTGCACAAATCATATGTTTTGTGCATCGGTTATGTCGTTTGCAATTCCGGCTTTAAGTTCGGATATGTCGCCGAATTTTTTTTCATCGCGAAGGCGACGGAGGAATTCGAGTCTAAGTTCGCTGTCGTAGAGGTTGCCGGAGAAGCCTGTCAGATGGGCTTCGGTTGTGAGTGGAAGTCCCTGGCTTATGGTCGGGGCTGTGCCGATATTCACTACGGCGCGGTAGCGGCTGCCGTCGCTCAGAATGGCGTCTGCCGCATATACGCCGGGTGCCGGAAGGAGCAGCGATGCATCAGTCTTTATGTTGGCGGTGGGAAAGCCGAGACTGCGTCCGAGTTCACGCCCGTGTGTTACAATGCCGCTGATTGAGAAACGCCTGCCAAGCATCCGTGCCGCCGCTACTGTGTCGCCTTCGGCGAGTGCACGGCGGATGTTTGTGGAACTGACTCCTTTCACAACAGGTGCCTCCATAACTTCTATGCCGTATTCTTTCCCGATTTCTTCATATTCGCTGATACTCATTGATATGCCGTCGGATCCGAATGTGTTGTCATATCCGGCAATAAGAAGTTTTGTATTATATTTTGTGGCAAGTCGTTCAAACCATTGTCTCACGGTCAATTTCCGTAATGATTCGTTAAACTCGATCACTATTACTTCCACACCTGTTTTACGCAGGCATTTTTCACGCTCTTCCGGTGTCTCGAGCAGCAGTGGCGCTCTCTCAGGCGCGACTACGGCAAGCGGGTGAGGTTCGAATGTTATTACCGTAGGAAGCAGACCTTTGGGTTTGCTTTGCTCAGACAGATATTCAACCACTTTGCGGTGTCCGAGATGGACACCGTCGAATGTGCCGACAGTTACGGCGCGAGGACCGGCGGCGGAGATGCCGGATATATTATGCATCATGTAGACTTCTTAAAACTTTTTTTGTCAATCAGCGGTGCAAATTTAATAAATAATGACTACTTTTGCGGAAAGATTGTTGTAAAAATGAAGTTTATAGGGTATTACTGGAATTTCAAGCAGGATACACCGGCTTCATAAGGTATAATGAAAGAGCTTCTAAGAATCAGGATTATGAATAAGATTAAATCTATAGGTATCCTTACCTCCGGAGGTGACGCTCCCGGAATGAACGCGGCTGTAAGGGCAGTCACCCGTGCCGCGATTTTCGCAGGTTTTAAAGTGTTTGGAATCTATCGCGGATATCGCGGACTTATCTACGATGAGATTGAGGAGTTTTCCACGCAGAATGTTTCCAATATCATACAGCGCGGAGGCACTATCCTCAAGACAGCCCGTTGCAAGGAGTTTCAGACAGAAGAGGGGCGTCAGTGCGCCTATGATGTGATGAAGCGTCGCGGCATCGATGCTCTTGTGGTGATCGGTGGAGACGGTTCACTTACCGGTGCGCGTATATTTGCCAATGAGTTCTCAATTCCTATCATAGGTCTGCCCGGCACGATAGACAATGACCTTTACGGCACCGACACCACTATCGGTTATGACACTGCACTCAACACGATTATGGAATGTGTCGACAAGATCCGCGATACAGCGACTTCCCACGAACGTCTTTTCTTTATCGAGGTGATGGGACGCGATGCCGGTTTCCTTGCGCTCAACGGTGCCATAGCATCAGGCGCGGAGGCTGCCATCATTCCCGAGATCTCGACTCAGGTGGACCAGCTTTCGGAACTTATCAAGAATGGCTTCCGCAAATCAAAGAACTCATCTATCGTGCTTGTTGCCGAGTCTCCTATCACCGGAGGTGCGATGGGGCTTGCACAACGTGTAAAAGAGGAATATCCTGAGTATGATGTGCGTGTCTCGATTCTCGGACACCTTCAGCGTGGCGGCTCCCCCACGGCTCACGACCGTATCCTCGCCTCACGCATGGGTGCAGCCGCTGTAGATGCGTTGCTCGATGACCAGCGCAATGTGATGATCGGCATCAAGAACGACGAGATCACATATGTGCCTTTCACCAAGGCAATCAAGAACGACAAACCGATAAATCAGGATCTTCTTTCCACATTAAGAAGACTTTCCATTTAATCTGCGGATACCCAGACATATGACAAAGGATAGACTGTCTGGCAATGAAGTGTCCCCCCCCCCCCACGAATTTGGACAGGCTAAACATTGTCAGGTGATTGAAAGAGTTCGGTATTGTACCGGACTCTTTCCTTTTGACCGTGATTTATCCTTTTGTCCAAATGAATGATTTATAGTGCGTACCTTAGAAACTGTTTAAATTTAATTCGAAAATTTTTATATAGTGCATCTTGTGGCTTCCTCAATGAACCTCACAATTAAATTTAAACAGTTTCTTAAAATTTGGTTTTTGGGGGAACGAGCTTTAAAGTAATTTCAACGCTATGGCGGCACAAGCCTCGGCATCACAAAGCGCATGATGGTGGTTTTCCATTTCATAACCACAGGCGGCTGCCGAGAGGTGAAGCTGGTGGCTGGGTATGTCAAGACAGCGGCGTGAAGCCGCAAGTGTGCAATGAAACTCGTAACCGGGATATTCCATGCCATATTCCTCAAATACAGCCTTTAAGCAGCTTTCGTCAAAAGGTCGGTTGTGGGCTACGAGAGGCAACCCTTTGATTTTATCTGCCACCTGTGCCCATACTTCAGGGAATGTCGGTTGCCCGTCGGTGTCACGACGGGTTATGCCGTGAACTTTAGTTGTCCAATATGTATAGTAGTTGGGGGCAGGCTGAATAAGACTGTAAAATTTGTCAACAATCTCACCACCACGGACAATCACAATGCCGACGCTGCATACGCTGGAACGTCTGCCATTGGCTGTCTCAAAATCTATTGCTACAAAATCCTGCATCTTCAGTCGTTCTTATAAAGTTCATACATATCCGAAATCCAGCCTTTCATCTCTTTGCGGAGTGATGCCGGACTGATCACTTCCATCATCGAACCGACATGGAGCAACTTCATTATGAAATCGCAGGTCGGCGAGAGATACAATTCAAAATCGGCATATTCACCGTAATCCTCAATAAGTCGCTGACTATGATGAAGAGGGAGTGATTTCAGGTAATGTTTATGGTCTTCGTTGGCTCGGATCACTATTCTCTCAGGCTTGACATCGTATCCGATAACCACACCGAATTTAGTCGCGAAATATTCTGTAGCATCAAAATCTTTCGGCAACTTGAACAGGGTGTCTGTCGGTTCTACGCTCTCCAGACGGTCAAGACCGTAAATTTTTATCTCATCGCGGTTGTTGCGGCCAAGCACGTACCAGCGGTTATCAAACAGTTTCACACAATACGGTTCAATGGGGAAACTGTAACCATGCTCCTTCTTGAACGGGCGGTATGCAATATTCACTACCCGGTTCTCCTTCATCGCATCCAGGATGGTGGTCAGATGATGACGCCCTGACGGAATTTCATCAATCAATATACGACCTTTCAATGAGAGGTTTTCGCCGATTATATTGCCGACGGCAAATGAGTCGAGCATCCACTTTTTGAGCTTATCTTCGTCAATATCCTCGGGATTGGAGATATAGTAAAGATAACCGCCGACTTTCTGGCAGTCAATCATGATTCCGAACTGCTCGTAGATCGCGTCACGCCAGCGGTTGAACGTGGCACGGTGAAGCTCGCGTCCGTCACTGAAATCTTTGTTGCGTGACCAGCGGTCGGAAAGATCCTTGTGTGAAATCTTCCCGGCACAGCGGATTGTGTCAATCAGCCAAGTGTATTTTTGCAGTTGGTTCATATCTGTTTGAGTTTTATACCGCAAAGATAATCAAATCCTGCCGCATTCTGCGATACAGGATTAAGAATAATCATGGATTGAAGTCAAAATACATCCTTCTTCAAAGTCCATGCCCGCATCGCGCCCTCTTCATTGATATCAAAGATTACGGTCTGAAGTTGTTGCAATTTTTCATTTTGACGCCTTGAAATTAAAGATCGGACGGATGATAGTGTCGATGTTGACTGTTTCGCCGATGTTGGCAATGATTTCCTCTGCCGGTTTATAGACCATCGGCGACTCGTCGCGGGTAAAGTCGTTGACCGACTCCGAATAGATACCCTTCATGGATGCCTTGAAGTCTTCCAGCGTGATTTTCTCGTATGCCTGAGTGCGGCTCAAAACACGTCCGGCACCATGAGGAGCCGACCGGTTCCAGTCCGGATTACCTTTGCCAGTACAAAGCAGCGACCCGTCGCGCATATTAAGAGGAATGATGCATCGCTCCCCTTCTGCGGCTGAGATAGCGCCTTTGCGGATGATGTTCTCATCGCTGATGTAATTGTGTACAGATTCAAATTCCTCCTTTATCTCCACGCCGGGGAAGAACCGCATGAGCAAGAGCGATATGAGTTTGCGGTTAAGAACTGCCCATTGCTGGCAGAGACGCATATCGTGGAGATAGCGCTCGCGCCCTTCGCCCTCGACATAGCAAAGAGCGGCTGGAAGATTCGGTTCTGCTTCTTGGTGCTCCTTACGCATCTTCTTAATCACGCTCTGCAACTCCGACCGACGACCTGCCGCCTTGTATTCCTCTATGGTGCGTTTGATTGTGGCTTCAAATTCATCGGCTCCGTCGGTAAGGTGCTTTACTGCTTTTGCCTGATAGATATCGGCTACCTGCTTGCCGAGGTTTCGAGAACCGGTATGAATCACAAGGTAAACATTGCCCTCATCGTCCTTGTCGAGCTCGATGAAATGGTTGCCGCCGCCGAGCGATCCGATAGCCTTGTTGATACGCCCCGAGTCTTTAATCTCACGGTAGCAGTAAAGTTCGGTCACGAGTTGCTTTGCCTCCCGATAGATATCCATCTCCTCACCTACAAGAGGCTTGAAACCGAAACGGTCTTCTCGCACGATCATACCCGAAGGTACATTGCCACGAATATGTTCATGGAATGCGTGAAAGTCTATATCAGAGAGTTTGCCGAGATTGAGAATGCGCATACCGCAGCCTATGTCAACGCCCACTATATTGGGAATGACCTTGTCACCAAGGTCTCCTGTGAATCCGATGACACACCCGGCACCGGCGTGTACGTCTGGCATGATGCGTATCTTCTTGTCAGAAAATACGTCAATCGAAAGCAGTTCCTTGATCTGTTCCAAGGCGGTCTCCTCGATGTTGTCCGTAAATATCTTTACGTCATGTCCTTCTATTGCGATTGGTATTGATGGCTTTGCCACTGCGCACAGGCTTTCAGCCGACATGCGTTTCAATCCCACTCGCGAATCTTCAATTGTATTCATATTCTGATGTTTTTAATATTTCGATGCAAAGATAGATTGCCGCTGCGCAGCCATTCTGCGCAATAAAAAGTAATCAATAAATTCTTTCATGAGCGCGAAATTACACCAGTGGTGACGCATTATGCAAAATCCTTCTTCGTATTAAAGACGAGTACCAACACTAAAATATAAGTATGAAACACTAAGTATTTTTGCAACAAATTCGCGGATGTAGTATCGAAAACTGAGACATCTTTACGTTAACTTTGCCGGGAGTAACAACTATATATAGATTATGAGTAAGACAATGATACTTGCAATCGGTGGCGCCGGTTGCAATATGGCAGAAACTATTATGCGCCTTGCCAATGCGCATTGGGTTAAAGAGGCTACATATCTTTTCGCAGATTCCGATATGGCAGCCTTTCCGAACTGGGTAAGAAAAGGCTTTGAAACGTTGCATCTTCAACGTGAGTCTGACTCCTTCCCGACAGGGAAACTGAGGGGAGTAGAAAAGCTCTACATCCTTGCCGGTCTCGGTGGCATGACAGGCAGTAGATTTGCAGAGATTGCGGCAAAGTCAGCCATATCAGATGGTGTTGGCAATGTTGCGTTAATCGTAACTCTTCCTTTCGTATTCGAAGGGTCAGGCAAATTGGCAAAAGCGACCGAGGCTCTTAATTCACTTTCTGACATGTCGGTTAAAGTTCTCAATAACGAGGAACTTACAGAACGTTATCCGGACATTAACTTCATAAATGCCTTTGAATATTCCGATAAGGAAGCACTCAAAGCAATCGAATCAGGACTTCTTTAATGAAAATATTACATCTTTCCGACACTCACAACTGCCATCATCAGCTCCGGGATTTGCCTGATGCCGATGTGGTGGTACATTCCGGAGACTTCTGCATGGTAGGGACCGAACAGGAAGCCATGGATTTCCTCAACTGGTTTTGTGACTTGCCATACAAACACAAAATCTTTATATGTGGCAACCATGACGATTGCCTCTATGATGCCAACATTGACGGACTCTCTGACAACGTACATCAACTCTCCAACTCGGGAATTGAGATTGAAGGTGTCAAGTTTTATGGTGTTCCGATGTTTCTGGAAGATTGTATAACCGAGCGTCAGAGCCGCAACTATGCTAAAATCCCCGGTGATACTGACGTTTTGATTACTCATTCACCGGCATACGGCATACTTGATTATGACGATGGCATCAGCTACGGATCAGAAGAGATACTCAAGAAGTTACCAGACCTTCATCTTAAAGCTCATCTCTTCGGTCATCTCCACGCCCGACACGGAATCTTAGAACAAAACGGCATCACATTCTCCAATGGCGCAATTATGAGCGCTGATTACACTGTCCCCAACACTCCAAATCTAATCACCCTCGACAATGCCTAAAAGAAGAAGACGCCAGCCCGGAAAATACAAACCGAAAGAACCCTTGAAGCGGAATTTCACCGGAACCAAACCGCTAACTCTCTTTCAGGCGGAAAATGGTATGTGGGGAGCAAAGGACGGAGACGGCAACATTGAAATCGAACCTCTCTATCGGAGAGTTGAGCAGACTCAAGAACAAAAGTCGTGTAATGAGGTGCATCTCGCTTCTGAAGACACCGTCTTGTCTGTTGCGCCTGATGACTGGGATATTGTTGTGTGGCTTTCGTCAGAATTCTTTGAAAAGGATGACTAAGCGAACGTCATTCTACCGGGTTTTCATAGTGTCGGGCGATGATGTTAAGGGCTTGTTCCTTAAAATTTAGGTATTGCAAGGGGCAATTTCGAAATTTTAAGGAAAGCGCCCGAATGGTCATGAAGACACTTGTCTATGGCTGATATTCATAAGTAAGTATTGAAAATTAGTTTATAATAGGCTAATTTCCAACGCTTGTTTATAAGAATTGTTCTGTTGAGAGGCATGACAGATTTTTTTACAAAAAAATAACAAATTTTCCAATAGTGCGCAAATCAGTTGCGCATTCGTGTCTCAACTTTGCGACATGATTATAAATGGAAAAGCAACATCGGTTGAGATATTCACCGATAATATAGAGCAGTCGGCTCTCGACTGGATAACCGAACTATGCGACCATCCGGCAATGGAGGGTGTGCCTATCGTGCAAATGCCCGATGTCCACGCCGGGAACTCATGTAATGTCGGCACCGCCTATCCGATAGGAATCTATGTTAATCCTGACCATGTCGGGGTTGACATAGGTTGCACAATTTCGATGCACCGCCTTTCTTGTGGAGTCAATCCTGACGACTTTCCGCTGCTCGATCACCGCATCCGCGAGGCTATCCCAACGGGTAAGGAGATTTGCCCGAAGAACTCACTCAATGAAAAAGAATTGTTTCGTTTTCTGAACTCGCAATATCAGAAAGCCCGCTCGGCTGCTCCAGACCTTATCAACGAAGCTCCTCGCATAGATGCACGTTTCATCACAGACTTCTGCCACCGCATCAAACTTCAGGAAGGGATGTTCTACAAAAGCATCGGCACACTCGGGGGCGGCAATCATTTCATCGAATATGGCGAAGACACCGAATCGGGCGACGGATGGCTGACAATACACTGTGGGTCTCGAAATCTTGGAGTCAAAGTAGCCAATCACTGGCGTAATATTGCGCAGAATCCTAAACGTGCCAAATACATCGGTTATCTTTGGGGCGATGCTTTGCGGGGTTATCTCTCGGATATGATAATCGCTCAGACTTACGCACTCTATAATCATCAGATAATCCGTGACCGCATATTCGTTATTCTCAAAAAGCTGTGTAAGGCTAAATGTCTCGAATCCATCTTCACTACCCATAATTATATATCCGTGACAGATGAGGTGCCAATGTTAAGAAAGGGCGCAATCGACGCCTCTGAGGAGCGTAAAGTGGCAATTCCGTTCAATATGCGCGACGGTATCGCCATCTGTATAGGAAAAGGAAATGAGCAGTGGCTCAACACTGCGCCACATGGAGCCGGACGCATCATGAGCCGAGCCCAAGCAAAAAAACAAATACTGTTGAGTGAATTTGAAAATTCAATGGCGGGCATCTATTCATCATCGGTCTGCGCAGGCACGCTTGATGAATCGCCTATGGCATACAAACCAACTGACGAAATTCTCGAACTTATCCGACCGACAGTCGAGGTCGTGGCAATGATAAAACCAAAACTCAACATTAAAGACAACGGAGAATGAAACACTATATACAAATCACTGCCGGACGCGGTCCGGTAGAATGTGCAAGAGCTGTCACACTCGTTGCCCGCGAACTGCTAAAGGCAATCCCCGATCTGCAACTCGCAGACAGTGAACCCCACAATCAGGTGGACGGCTGCTTCATGTCAATGACATTCACTGCGGCAGAACCAATACCTCTGTCGATTGTAAATGACTGGCAAGGCACGATACTTTGGCGGTCAACAAAGAATCCATATCGTCCCGGGCACAAACGCAGCAACTGGTTTGTCGGCATCAACTTCTTTGATGAAGTGGAACTGCCGCATATTGATGAGTCGGAAATCACTTATGAAACCTGTCGGTCAGGTGGAAAAGGTGGTCAGAATGTCAACAAGGTCGAAACCGCAGTGCGAGCAACTCATACCCCAACCGGACTATCAGTAAAATGCTCTGATGAACGTTCCCAATCGCAGAACAAGACTCTTGCAAGAGAACGGCTCCTGTTGAAGTTCCATAAGCAAAACGACAAAGCCGTAGCCGATTCGCAAACGCGTCAATGGAGCAATCACGACAGTCTTGAACGTGGCAATCCCGTCAAAAAGTTTTCAGGACCATTATAAATCCGCTATTAAAAGCTGATGCTCATCGATATAATAAAGTTCTGAGTATATAATGAAGTTCTGGCGAAGTAATAATAGAGAAAGAGTCTGTCTGACATTTGTCATACAGACTCTTTCTGTGGGCGAAGATGGATTCGAACCACCGAAGGTATAAACCAGCAGATTTACAGTCTGCCCCATTTGGCCACTCTGGTATTCGCCCGATTGCGGATGCAAAATTAATCAAATATTCCGAATCTGCAAAATAAATTCTGCTTTCAATCTTTTTTAACGCAATCATGACGATTAAAGTGTTGTTGTGTGAGTAGTGTCAAGGTGCGTATTATTGGACGGAGGGTCAGACTCTTGCGGGATATGTCAACTTTTTTTATTAACTTTGCAAATAATTGTGTGTATAAGTCAGCGGCTTTATGCCGTATGCTTGCAATCGGATTATAATTGATATTACAATATATGGCAAATCAAGAACTTAGCGAACAGGAGATTGTGCGCCGCCGTAGCCTTGAGGCTCTGCGTGAGCGTGGAATAGATCCTTATCCCGCAGCTGAATATCCCGTGAGCGGATATTCCCGCGAAATCAAAGAAAACTTCGATGACAATCTCACACCTCCGCGTGAGGTTGCAGTGGCAGGGCGTATCATGAGCCGCCGCATCATGGGGAAGGCTTCATTTATGGAACTTCAGGATTCGGAAGGCCGTATCCAGATATATGTGAGCCGCGATGATATATGTCCTGGTGAGGACAAGGAGTTTTATAACGTTGTCTTCAAGAAACTTCTTGACATAGGTGATTTCATCGGAGTAAAGGGTTATGTGTTCCGCACGCAAATGGGGGAGATTTCCATTCATGCCCGCGAAATAACAGTGTTGGGCAAGAGCCTTCGTCCCCTTCCGATCGTGAAATTGAAAGACGGCAAGGCTTACGATGCCTTCACGGATCCTGAGCAGCGTTACCGTCAGCGTTATGTCGACCTTGTGGTAAATCCCGGTGTGCGCGACATATTCCTGAAAAGAACACGCATGTTCAATTCAATGCGCGAATATTTCAATTCGTTCAATTACACAGAGGTCGAGACTCCGATTCTGCAGTCGATACCCGGCGGTGCCGCCGCGCGTCCCTTCATCACGCATCACAACGCGCTTGATATCCCGTTGTATCTCCGCATAGCCGATGAACTTTATCTGAAGCGTCTCATTGTCGGAGGATTCGAGGGTGTGTATGAATTCTCCAAAAACTTCCGCAACGAAGGCATGGACCGCACCCACAATCCGGAATTCACCTGCATGGAGATTTACGTCCCCTATAAGGATTACAACTGGATGATGGATTTTACAGAGAAGATGCTCGAAAAGATCGCGATGGATGTCAACGGCTCGACAAAAGTGCAGGTCGGAGAACATGAGATCGACTTCAAGCCTCCTTATAAGCGTGTCACCATGACCGAGGCGATACTCGAAAAGACAGGATTCGACATTACCGGCAAAACCGAAGATGAGCTTCGCGCGTTTTGTAAAGAGGCGGGCATAGAGACAGACCCGTCTATGGGCAAAGGTAAACTGATTGATGAGATCTTCGGTGAAAAATGCGAGGGTTCTTACATTCAGCCTACTTTCATCACCGATTATCCGATAGAGATGTCGCCTCTGACGAAGCGTCATCGCGAGAATCCTGAGCTCACCGAGCGTTTCGAGCTGATGGTAAACGGCAAGGAGCTTGCCAACGCATATTCGGAGCTTAACGATCCGATCGACCAGTATGAGCGTTTCGCCGAGCAGATGCGTCTTGCCGACAAGGGTGATGACGAGGCGATGATAATAGACGCGGACTTCATCCGCGCCCTTGAATACGGTATGCCTCCGACATCGGGCATGGGTATCGGCATGGATCGTCTTGCCATGCTCCTTACCGGTCAGACAACCATACAGGAGGTGCTTCTCTTCCCGCAGATGCGTCCGCAAAAGTCAGCTAAGGCGGAGAGTGAGGAGAACGCTGAGGAAAATAATGACTGAAAGGCTGTTTGCTTTTAAACAGCTTCTTAAATAAATTTCAAATTCGATAGAAGTTATGAAAACAATTGAGCTTAACATTCAGGATGCAGTTTATTTTGCAGACAAACAATATGAAGCCCTGAAGGATGAGACTGTTCAGGCTCTTGCCACCCTTGAGGAAGGCACGGGCGCGGGCAACGACTTCCTCGGCTGGCTTGATCTTCCCTCCAAGACACCTGCCGAACTGGTGGAGCGTATCGAGGCTACGGCAGCGCGTCTCCGTGAGAACTGCGATTATGTGGTTTGTGTAGGTATCGGCGGAAGCTACCTCGGCGCAAAAGCGGTAAATTACGCGCTTGCTGATTCCTTCGCTGATTTCTATGCCCCGAAGCCCAATGAGCCGAAGGTGATTTACGCAGGTCAGAACATCGGTGAGGAATATCTCGCGGAATTGCAGAATCTGCTTAAGGACAAGAAATTCGGTATTATCGTAATTTCCAAGTCCGGCACAACTACAGAGCCTGCAATCGCGTTCCGTCTGCTGAAAGACCAGCTTGTCGCCCAGGTCGGTAAAGAAGAGGCAAAGAACCTCATTGTTGCCGTTACCGATGCCGCTCGCGGCGCACTCCGCCAGATGAGCGATGAGGAGGGTTACGAGACTTATGTGATTCCGGACAATGTAGGCGGACGTTTCTCAGTGCTCACCCCGGTAGGTCTTCTTCCTATTGCGGTTGCGGGTCATGACATCAAGAAACTTCTTGCCGGTGCGGCTGAAATGGAGAAATCCACTCTTCACGCATCCGATTCCAATATCGCCCAGACCTATGCGCGTCTTCGCAATGCCCTTTACCGCAGCGGAAAGAAAATAGAGATTCTTGTCAACTTCGATCCCAAGCTTCATTATGTTTCCGAATGGTGGAAACAGCTTTATGGAGAAAGCGAAGGTAAGGACGGCAAAGGTATTTTCCCTGCATCGGTAGACTTCACGACAGACCTTCACTCCATGGGTCAGTGGATTCAGGACGGAGAGCGCACAATCTTCGAGACTGTAATCTCTGTGGCAAAGCCGGCTGTAGAGCATCGTGTGCCTATGGACGCAGCCGACCTTGACGGCATAAACTACCTCGCAGGCAAACGTATCGACGAGGTGAACAAGATGGCGGAACTCGGAACCAAGATGGCACATGTGGACGGTGGCGTTCCCAACATGCATATCACCCTTCCGGCAATCGATGAGCATTCACTTGGTCAGCTTATCTATTTCTTTGAGAAAGCCTGCGGCATCAGCGGCTATCTTCTCGGTGTGAATCCGTTCAACCAGCCGGGAGTGGAGGCTTATAAGAAGAATATGTTCAAGCTTCTGAAGAAACCCGGTTATTGATATTTCAGCAGATAATCAATAAAGATCAGAGGATGTGTCATAATAGCCCGTCTGGGTCGTTGGCTGAATGATTCGGACCATTCTGACAGCATCCTCGCCATCCGGCTAAAATAAAGGCGGTGTGTCAAATTTTATCAATTTTGACACACCGCCATTTTGGATATTCCTTGATAAGGAGAGAAGTCAGATCCAGTCGTTCTGGCGTTCCCTGACAGCCATTGACTCGCTCAGAAGACGGATAAATTCCTGTGCGGCTCGTTTGCGGTATGTTCCGCGAAGAGTGTGTACACAGCCGGCAAGTTCATTTTCAGGGAAATCGAGGTGTATGGCTTTTATTCCCGATTCGTTGTGGATGGTGGCTTCTGCAAGCACAGACACAAGCATTGTCTGTCTGATTATCTTAAGCAGTATGTTCACTTCATTCAGCTCTATCTTTATCCTGAAATCGTAACCTGCGGGCTTGATGAGCTCGAATGCGTTGCGTGCCTGCAGTCCGCGCGAGGGGAGGGCAAGGTCGTATCTTTGCAGTTCCGACAGAGTTACGCTATCTTTTTCTGCCAAAGGATGACCCTCGGCAACGATGGCTGCGAGGTAATTCTGAAAAAGGATATGGGATTCAACCCCGTCTTCCGGTTTCCACGGTCTGAAAGCCAGCACGAAATCCACTTCTCTCGATTTAAGCAGTTCCATAAGTTCTGCCATAGGGCGGTAACAGATATTCAGTTTTATGTCGGGATACATCTTGCGGAACATTATGAGAGTCTCGGTGAGTATCGGGCTGAAAGAATAGGTAACACCGATGTTTAGGGTTCCGGCAGTCATGTTGTTGAGGTCCGATATGCGTGCGGCGCAAAGCTCCGCGGAGTTGACTGTGTGTCTGGCGTAGGGGAGCATCTCTTCTCCTGCTTCAGTGAGTGAGACGCTGTGGCTGCTGCGGATAAACAGAGGGGTGCCTAATTCGGTTTCAAGCTGTTTTATCTGTTGCGACAAAGTGCTCTGTGTTATGCATAGAGCTTTTGATGCCTCCGAGAAACTCAATGTCTCGGCTGTCTTTATGAAATATTTCAGTTGACGCAGTTCCATAATGTTATCGTGTGGCTTGGAATGATATCTTTTTCAAGAGAAAAATAGGTATTGTGGCGCCTACCGCCATTACGAGCAATATGCATACGCAGGTAAATGAGTTTGATGCGAAAAGATAGAAATAGCGGTCGAACTGCTCTTGACCGGCGCTGAGCACGCATAGTGCCGCACCTGCAAAAGAACGGTAGGCGTACATGCCCGGAATCATCGGGAGAAGTGCCGGGAAGAGACATGTCTCAGGAGGAGTCTTCACCACCGGAGAGAAGACTACAGCGATGATGCCGACCATGAACGCGGCGACGAGCGAGGCGGTGACTATGTGCAGTCTCACACCGAATTCAGGAGTCATCAGCATGAATCTGACGGCATGTCCGATTGCGGCTATAGCCGCGCAATAAAGATATGCCCTTGCCGGGGGACGGCTGATAGCTGCAAAACCGATAGCGGCTATCGCTGAAAACAATGCATCCTCTAAAATTTTTTCCAACATAATGTCTGAAATCCGTTTGGAATCTGTTTCTAAATCACTTCGTTTATCAATTTGAAATTCCTTCGATGTTTTCGTTCAAAACATTCCGGCGTTCATCATGAACATTGCGGCACACAACCCGATCGACAGGCATCCGGTGATTACCACCGCATCGAAGAAACGGCTCATGGAGCAGATGTAATATCGGTAAAGCATGTCGCTGAAAGAATTCAGCAATGGAATCCCCGGAACGAGATATAGAACGCTCGTTCCCAACGCGATGTCAGGGGTGCTTCCCAGAGCGAAAAGGGAATCGGTGGCACCGAGCACCGCCGAGACAAAAGCGCATATCGTCACAGTGGCGCGGATGTCGACTTTTTTTGAAAGCAGTTGGGTTTTAAGCCAGTATCCCGCCATAGTCGCCATAAACACGACCCCCATCGCAGTGATGTCGCCACCAAAAAGCCGGCAGAAAGAGGCGTTGGCAAGAGACACAAGCAAAAGCACGGTCCAGGGGTTCTGACGGTCGTTGGTGACAATTTCCCTGAACCGCTCTTCCGCCTCTCTGAGACTGATGCGTTTCTCGGCTATTGCCCAGCTGAGCTCGCTCAGACGTGTATTGATATTGAAACTGATAGGCGTGTGGCGTATTGTGGCTACGGAAGTTACGAAGTCACCACCGTTTTTGTCTCTTACCGAGATATGCACGTGACGCGGCATGATCGTAATGTCTACGGTCTTGCCATATGCGCGGGCAATGCGTGTCACATTCTTTTCAAGTCGCACGCAAGTTGACCCGCATCCGAGCAGCCATGCGCTGTAGTCAGACAGAAACACGCATACCTTCCTTACATCCGGTTCGCAGGTTTCTTTAAGTGGAATCTCTGTCATTTATTTATGGAAGAGAGGTTTTAATCAATATCTTCATCGCTGCCTTGCGGGTCTCCCGGTACAAAAAACTCCTCTCTTTCGCTACCGATCTCGAACGGACGGAAATGGAAGCGTTCCCTGCGGGAGGTGTGTAGAAAAATTATCGTTCTGGTAATAACAGCCAGAATAAGGATTCCGACAATCAGCAACCAAGTTAATAACGGCATGTCCATAGTTTTAGTTTTTTTGAATGTGAGCTCGTCTTGACTTATTCACGAAAGTTAAAATAATGATATCGTTGATTCTTTTCTCAGCCTTAGCGGATCTTTCCGGTTGTTTTCACCCCTCGCGTCACCGCCAGCGGTAAGGTTGCCGGCTCTTCGAATGGCGAAAACACCTCGGAAATATCTCGCTGATGTTAAGAAAAAATAAATCAATCAAGACAAGTTTTGTTTATTGATAGTTTGAGACCAAACAGACGTTTGTCAAAATGATTCTGCAAAATAACAATCGGAAACATTCATAAAATATGATTTTCATGCGGAAGTTTCGATAGCGGCGATAGATAGAATCTGTTTGAAAAGAAGCGAGGCGGCATATTTATGTTATGCCGCCTCGTAAATGAGTCTCAATTTTTTGCGTCCCGCTGGAGTCTTGCATACTTCGAGATATTCTTCGGCTGTCTCGATTCCGGCATCATTCAACTTTGCGGCATAGGCTTCGCCTACTCCTTCTATATCAATGACTTTGTAATTCATGGCAATTAAATTAAGTATTGCGAAGCAAAATCGCCTCTTGCCCTTAAGAAACTGTTTAAATTTATTTTCTAGGAATTTTGAGAGTTATTTTTGAGGTGATTCCGCGAGTTGAGAAAGGAGAAACCTTTCGGTTTCGACTGCCGAAACTTGGCGGAAGCAGCCAAAAAGAACCTCAAAATTCCCGAAAGATTCT
>Ga0137306_102253_pt1 | contig 16798 bp, 21 predicted proteins | sample Inofroosms_March_FD_97187 | JGI IMG/M metagenome (GOLD analysis project Ga0137306, IMG submission 97187) | Mouse cecal microbial communities from Vienna, Austria - N-Acetylneuraminic and N-Acetylglucosamine D2O microcosms_March | ecosystem: Host-associated > Mammals > Digestive system > Large...
CAAAAGCACCTACAGAAAGGAATGATGCACCATACGGCCACCGGGAAAGCGATGCCCTGAGCAAAGCGGGATACAGTCCCCGGAAAACTATGAAATACCTTGCAGACCAAGGACTGATTGGCACTGAGATCGACCCAAAGAACAGGAAAATGGTTTACTCGGTGCGAAAGTGGTTTTTGAACCGAACTACTCGCTTTGTAGAATTCCATATTGGCAAAATTTCAGAGCAGAAAGACCCCGTAGACGATGTGGATGAGATAGAGGACACCAGCCAGTACCCGCCAGCAGCCAAGGAATACGAGTACCAGCAAGAGCAATTCCGTGAGATGAGTGATGACGAATGTGGAGATTTGCCATTCTGAACGCAGCCGCCTCAAATTAGGTGTTAGGTGTGCGGTTAGGTGTGCAGTTAGGTGTGCGGTGAAAAATCCAGTAGCCATGCGGCTTTACAGGCTTTCCTAACACCTATTACACCTAAAAACACCAATTACAATGGCTTATTGCAATTTTGCATTTCAACATTCAAATCGTGCAGAATTGCAAAATTTTCAAAAATGCGATTAGTTTTTCAGAATTAGGTGTGCGGTAGAAAAAAGCGCCGCAAATGCCCATGAATAGCGGATTCTTCACCTAACACCTAATTTTTGAAATAGGTGTTAGGAACCCTCAAAACAGCACCTGCAGAAAGGAATGATGCACCATGGCGAAATGCAGAGGATGCGGCAAGGAAATCATCTGGATCAAGACGGCTACCGGGAAAGCGATGCCCTGCGATTCGGAGCCGGTGACCTACTGGCAGACAGCTGGCGGCAAGCGCCGGATCGTCGCCCCCAATGGCGAAGTGATCGCCTGTGAGCTGGCCAGTAGCCCAGACAGGGCCACCGGCATCGGGTACATCCCGCACTGGGCCACCTGCCCAGCGGCGGGGCAGTTTCACAAGGGAGGTTCACATGGAATGCGTCCTTAGCCTTTCATACGGAAAAGACAGTCTCGCTTGCCTCGGAGCCATCGAACAGCTCGGATGGCCGCTTGACAGGATCATCCATGCAGAAGTATGGGCCACCGACACCATCCCAGCAGACCTTCCTCCCATGGTTGAATTCAAGAAAAAAGCCGATGCCATCATTGAGAAGCGCTGGGGAATCAGGGTGGAACATATCACTTCAGGAAGCACTTACCATGAGCTGTTCTACAGGAAAATCGCCAAGCGAAAAAGTGAAAATGGCGACTGGACAGGAAAAAACAGAGGCTTCCCCTTTATCAAAGGCCCTTGGTGCAATCGAGATTTAAAAGTAGCAGCATTACGAAAAGCCCAAAAAGGTGCAGATTGTATCTACATAGGGATAGCGGCGGATGAGCCATCAAGGTTTCATAACTTGATAGGAAACAAGAAAAGCCCTCTGGTAGAAGCGGGATGGACGGAGCGGCAATGTCGGGAGTGGTGCGAAGCGAACGGACTTCTCTCTCCGATATACGCCCATAGCGCCAGAGGTGGATGCTGGTTTTGTCATAATCAAGGAATTCAGCAACTCCGCCTTTTGCGCCAACATTATCCTGAATACTGGGCGCTCATGCTCAAGTGGGACAATGACAGCCCCGTCACTTTCACATCAAGCGGACATACGGTCCATGATTATGACAAGCGGTTTCAGATGGAAGATGAGCATTTCATCATCCCAGATGATCCCAAGTTTCGATGGGATATGTTGGATCAGAGCTTAAACCTGCGCCTTTTTTAGAAACTGGAAAGAATGGAGGTACACCATGCAGAGAATGACAATCCGAACCCCAACCGGGGCAGCACTGGAAATGGCTGACGCATACCAGAGCGAAGATGCAGCACGGTCAGATTTGATGAAGCGGTTCCGCCTTGCCGTTGATCGTCTTGCCGCCTATGAGGATACCGGCCTGAGCGTCAGCGAGGCAGTGGCACTGGCTGGGAAGCACACACCCCAAAAGCCCATAAAGGTCAGCAGCGGCGGAATCAGATATACCAGCGATTACAGATGCCCCTCCTGCGGCGGCGCATTTACTGGAACAGGGATAGCCGATTACTGCTACCACTGCGGCCAACAGCTGGACTGGGAAAATCACTGATGATGGAGGTAATGGACTTATGAACAACGAAAAGAACATCTCCCGCTTTGAAGCGGAGCTGGCCAAGATTCAGCGTCCCGGCATGGACAAGCTCATGGAGTACATCAAAAAGAGCGACTTCTACACGGCTCCCGCCAGCACCAAGTATCACCTCTCCACCCCCGGCGGCTTGCTTCAGCACAGCCTCAATGTTCTGGATGCCCTGCGGGGCCTCCTGCTTTGGAACCAGAACGAAAGCCGCTGGGAATACCTCGCCGCCGGGAAAGTGGTGGACACCATCCCGGATGAGAGCGTGACCATCATGGCCCTGCTCCACGACATCTGCAAGACCTACTTCTACGGGACCAGCACCCGGAATGTGAAGAACGAACAGACCGGCAAATGGGAGAAGATGCCCTTCTATACCGTGAACGACCGGATGCCGCTGGGCCACGGCCCCAAGAGCGCCATGATCATCAAGCAGTACACCTCCCTCACCAATCAGGAAATGTACGCCATCTGGCACCATATGGGCTTCAACGGGGACAGGGACAACGATGCGGCGGTCGGCCAGAGCATAGAGCAATATCCCGCCGTCCTTGCCCTTCAGACAGCAGACATGATGGCCAGCCGGTTCATGGAGAGCGAACAAGGAAACCGGGAACTGTTCACCGACCGCCCTGCACTGGATACTGCCGGGGAGTGGGCCGATGCACCGGCCACCGGGGAGCCGGATTTTCAGGAAGCCCCCTCGCTGATGGAGGGCGCATGATGAGAAAAGCCATAGCAATCGACTTTGACGGGTGCATCTGCACCGATGCCTTCCCGAACATCGGAAAGCCAAACTGGCCAGTCATTGAACTGGCAAAGCGGGAACGAGAAAGCGGCGCTGGTCTCATCCTTTGGACCTGCCGGGAAGGGCCACTCCTTCAGATAGCTGTGGAGGCTTGCCGGAAATGGGGCCTTGAATTCGATGCCATCAACGAAAGCCTCCCGGATTGGATCGAGAAATTCGGGAACCGGCCCAGAAAGGTCGGAGCCTCGGAATATTGGGATGACAAAGCGATTCGGATACCAGTCTTTACAGCTTTCATGATAGGAGTACAGGTTCTGGATTGCACTATGGAGGGCCTCTTGGAAATTGCGAGCCATATCCGGGAATTCGTCCATGCGTCTATTAAAAAGAACGGAGGCGAGAAAGTGACATCTGCTACATCCCACAAAGAGAGCTTCTATCAGGCCAAAATCATTAAATGGCTGAAGGATACCTACCCCGGCGCGTTTGTCTGGAAAGCTGCGGCGGGACCATATAGCCGGGGTGGTATCCCAGATATTTGCATGGTGCTCAACGGTCACTTCTTCGGATTTGAGGTCAAGCGCCCGAAGGGCGGGCGGCTCTCCAAAATCCAGGAGCAGACCATCAAGGAAATCAATGCCGCCGGAGGAACCGCCGACGTAGTCTCCTTCCCGGAGCAGGTCGAAAAGATTATTCTGGCGACGGGGATCAACTGAGCCAAAATCCCAAACGTCTGGGATTTTGAAGAAATACATAAAATCCGCACGCCACGAAATGTAAAAAGTAGATAAACCAAAAGAGGGCTTTCGCCCTCCTCTGTCCGTAATTTTATTATATCGAACTGCCGGGCATCTGGCAATAGATTAAGAGAGGGGTCGAAAGCAGATGGGATGGATCGACAGGGCGCGGTGGGACGCGAAGGAGTATCGGAGCAACTGCATAGAGCTGCAGCGGCTCAAGGAACTTCGGATGCTGCCGGTCAGCTCCGAACGGATTCCGGTGAAAGGAGGGAAGATTTCCAAGCCGGTGGAGGCAGCGGTCGAGCAGTCGGAATCAGTGGCGCGGGAGGCATATCTGCAAAGATCGGTGGATGCGGTACAGTATGCCATGGAACAGGTACTCAAAAAGCCGCAGGGCGAGCTTACGATCAAACTGTTCGATATGGTCTACTACAATCGGTCATATACCCTATATGGCGCGGCGCGGACATTACACATTGGGGAAGCAACAGCCAAACGGTATAACAGATATTTCCTCAAAATGATTGCCGAATTTATGGGATACATAGAAATTTTTTAAAAAGTGATACTTTTTCGAGTTTTAAACGTGTTAAAATAGTATCATCCAAAAAAGGACAGGACGCAGCGGAGGGCCAAAAGCCTCCGGGCGTCCTTTCTTTTATGGGAAAATTCAGACTTGGGACAACTCAAAATCGGGAGGGAGGATGAGTGCCGAGAGCGCGCAGCCCGGACAGGGACCGAGCGAAACAGTTATGGTTGGAATCTGGGAAAAAGCGGATGCTGAAAGAGATTGCGGCGGAGCTTGGCGTATCTGAAACACAGGTACGCAAGTGGAAAAGCCAGGACCGTTGGGATGGCGATGGAAAAGGAACGTTACCCAAAGAACCCGTTAAGGGAAAAGGTAACGTTACCAAAAGGCCGCGCGGCGCTCCCAAAGGAAACCGGAACGCGGTGGGCAACCATGGCGGTGCACCCAAGGGCAACACCAACAGCATGAAGCATGGGGCCTACCGCCAGATTTTTGACGGAATCCTGCCGGAGGAAGAACATGTGTTTGTGGAAAATATGAGCTTTAATCAGGCAGACCTGATTCGGCAGGAGATCGCTACGCTGACCACGCGGGAACGGTATCTGATGCAGGAGATCGTAAAGCTGCGCAGCAATTCCAGCAACCTGGCAATCCACACGGTATGCAAGGAGGGGGACGACACCTCTACCACGGCAGTCAATACCATCCAATATATCCGGGTATACGAAGCGGAGCTGACCAAGGTGCAGCGCGCGAAAGCCATGTATGTCCGGATGCTGATGGAAGTGGAAAAACAGAGGTTAGATGAACCCACATCCGGACAGGATGAGGTGGATTTGAGCGGCATCAGCGAGGAAGAACTAAGGAGGCTAGCAGCACTTGTGGAGGAACGTGAAGAAACTGAACAGGATAGCGCTTCTGGCGAAGAGGGAGCTTGCTCGCCGGCACATGGCTGATTTTGTCCAGTATGTGGACGACCGTTATTATATGAACTGGCACCACCGCCTGTTATGTGACTATCTGGATCGGTTTGTGGCAGGTGAGATCAAAAATCTGATGGTATTCATGCCGCCCCGGCACGGCAAATCCGAGCTGGTATCCCGCAAGCTGCCGGCTTATATTTTTGGACGTGATCCGGATGCATCGATCATCTCATGTTCGTATTCTGCCGATCTGGCGGGCCGGATGAACCGGGATGTGCAGCGGATTATAGACAGCCCATCCTATGCGGAGCTTTTCCCCTCTACACATTTGTTTGGGAAAAACATCCGAAGCGTAGCAAACGGGACATTCCTGCGCAACGCAGATATTTTCGAGATTGTAGACCATCGAGGCGTGTACAGGAGCACCGGCGTGGGCGGCGGCATCACAGGCATGGGTGGTCAGTACATCATCATAGACGACCCGGTGAAAAACCGCGAGGATGCGGACAGCCCAACTATGCGGAACAAGCTGTGGGACTGGTACACCTCAACGCTCTATACCCGTCTTGAAAAGGACGGGCGCATTCTGGTTACTCTGACCCGCTGGCATGAGGATGATCTTGCAGGCAGGCTGCTGGCAAAATCACAGGAACCAGGCGAGGACAACATTGACTGGACGATCCTCAATCTTCCTGCCACATGTGAGGGTGACACGAAGCAGCCCTATGACATCCGCCAAGACGGCGAAGCGCTGTGGCGGGGAAAGTTCGACGAACGGGCGCTCCGTCGGATCAAGGTCGCGGTGGGCAGCAGGGATTGGCTGGCCATGTACCAGCAGCGCCCGACATCCAGCGCAGGCGACATCTTTAAACGTGCATGGTGGCAGTACTGGAAGGCGCTCCCGTCCCGGATGTCTGAATACGTCCAGTCATGGGATTGCACCTTTAAAAATATCAATACAGCGGATTATGTGGTTGGACAGGTATGGGCCAAAAAAGGTGCGGATCGGTATCTGCTGGATCAGGTCAGAGGCCGCATGACCTTCACCGAAACCTTGAACGCTATACGGAGTCTTTCGGCGAAGTGGCCCCAGGCAACCCGGAAGCTGGTAGAAGACAAGGCAAACGGTACCGCAGTCATGGACGTGCTCAAACATGAGATCCCTGGACTGATCCCGGTGACACCGGTCGGGGGCAAAGTTTCCAGAGCCTACGCGGTTACAGCGGTGATCGAGTCTGGCAACGTCTATATTCCGCACCCCTCAATCGCTCCATGGGTGCATGACTTTGTGGAAGAGCACGCGGCGTTCCCCACCGGGACACATGACGACCAGGTGGACGCGACCACGCAGGCCCACGCATATTACAACGCGCACACATTCAACCTCAAGGCGCTGATTACATAACGAAGGGAGGGGATGCCGTTTGAATGCGTTTCGGATGGATGGGTATGTCAATGTTTTAAGCGGGTTTGGCAGTTCGAGGGACAGCTCGGAAGCCTATGAGTACCTGCCGGAATCTGCAATCCCGGACATCTCGCTGGTGAGCCACTACGAGACCAACGGACTGTTTGCCAAGATCATTGACACGCCGGCAGAGGAAGCCATCAAGCATGGGTTTGATCTGGCCTTGAATGACGCAGGCTGCGAACAGTACATAGAGGACACGCTGGACATGCTGGACTGGGAGAATAAATCGGCAACTGCTATCAAGTGGGCGCGGCTGTTCGGCGGCGCGTTGATCGTGATGATGATCGACGATGGCGGAGAGCTGACCGACCCGGTGGACTGGAACGCGATCCGGTCGATTGACGAGCTGCGGGTCTACGAGCGGCCGGTCGTGCAGCCAGACTGGGCGAACCTCTACAACACTGCTGGCCGGGATGGCCTGCACCGTCGCTCCAAATTCGGGATGCCGCAGTATTACCAGGTCAGCAGTATCTACGGGAGCTTCGTTGTCCATGAGAGCCGGTGTCTACTCTTCCGCAACGGGAATTTGCCCGAATACACGATGACGCCGGAATACCGGTTTTGGGGGATGCCGGAATATTCCCGTATCCGCAGAGCATTGCGGGAGGTTTCCACATCCCACAGCCACGCAACAAAGCTCATGGAGCGGATGGTACAGGCGATCTACAAGCAGAGGGATCTTGCCTCCACCTTGCAGCGGGAAGGCGGAGACGATGAGGTGATGCAGCGGCTGCGGCTGATCGACCGCGCCCGGAGCTTTTTAAGCACGATTGTCATTGACGCGGATGGGGAGGAATATGATTTCAAGACCTTCCAGCTCTCGGGCATCAAAGACATCCTGGAGGCGAACTGTAACATACTTTCCGCAGTGACCAATATCCCACAGACGATCCTCTTCGGGCGTTCTCCCGCAGGGGAGAACAGCACCGGGGCCAGTGATCTGGAAAACTACTACAACTTCATCGAGCGCATTCAAAAGATGATGATGCGGGACAACCTGCTGACCGTCCTGGATGCAGCATTCCGAGCCGGGGTTTCCAGTGGGGAGATCGAGCAGGTGCCGGACTACAAGCTGACCTTCGACCCGCTGTGGAGCTTGAGTGAAACGGATCAAGCCATGGTCGATCAGACGAAAGCGGCGACCGCTCTCACCCGGGCGCAGACCGCGCAGTTGTATGTAGATATGCAGGTGATCGACCCCAGCGAAGTCCGGAAAGGGCTTGCCTCCACCGAGGAGTTCAACATCGAAGAGCTGCTTGACGACCAGGAGGGTGATCCCTTGGATTGGGGGTTGGGCCAGCTTCCGGAAAACGGGCTACCCGTTCCTGTATCTCCTCCTGCTGACGGGAGCAGCGCGCGGAACGACAGCGCCGCCGGATGCACCGCCGCCGCGACAATCGTCGTGAAGGGCGGGAAAGCGTTGATCGGGAGACGCCGGGATGGAGCCGGGTGGTGCGGCCCCGGCGGACACATTGAGGCGGGCGAAACACCGGAGCAGGCAGCGCGGCGGGAAGCATGGGAAGAGTTTGGCATCCGCTTAGGGGCATTGACGCCGCTTGCAAAGCTGGATGGCCTGCCGCAGGCGTACGGCGTCCCGTTTGTTTTCCTGTGCACAGATTTTGAGGGGAAGCCGCAGTGCGACGGGAACGAATTGCAGCCTCCCCACCGGTTTGCGGAACTGTCCGAATGCCTCTCTGACGCCATGTTCCCGCCCTTCGCCCGCTCTGTCCAAACGCTGTTATCCGAGTTGACCTTAGGCGGGACTGGTGTTATAATAAAGGAAGTAAATTCCATAGATGACAGATTGGATTTTAAAGAGTCCGATCATCCGAGGGATGAGGACGGGAAGTTTACCTCTGGCAGTTCCGGAGGCGAATCTTCTAAAGCATCAGGCAAGCAGAGCGGCAAATCCGGGGTTGAGGCTTCTGAAAGTTCTGGCGGCGAGCCATCCAAGGCATCGGGAACCCAGCGTAGTCAACCTGAAGCTGCGACTTCTAAAAGCTCTGGCAACGAATCTCCCGAAGCACCAGAAGGCTCAGACGGTTCGGCTGGAACTCCTTCAGAATCCACCAGCGTATTTTCAGCCGAAGGAGAGAATATCCCATGTACGGGCTTTGCCTCTAAAGCGAAGCTGAAGGACCACGCAGGGCGGCATAGTCTTGGAGTAGGAGCGAAGTCCAGAACAGAGTATCAACAGAAGGGTATAGACTTCCTAAAACAGCCTTGCGGTGGGGATGTTATTGGCTACGCAAGGTCAGATGGCACAATCGTCCGTTTCAATACGAAGACGTGCGAATATGCCGCAGGAAAGCCCGGCGGCTCCCTGTCAACATACCTGAGTCCAAAGTGTAATGAGAAGACAGGCGAGGCCCGGCCGGACAAGGCTATGGAGTATTACACAAGACGAAAGGCGAAAGACAGTCAGGAGGGATAACGATGAAAGCTGTTAAATGTCCGATTTGTGGAAAAACGGAACTTGTCGAAGATGGAGATGTGTGTGAAGTATGCGGTTGGTTCCACGACAGGGTGCAGGAAGATGACCCTGATTACGATGGCGGCGAGAACTTTATGAGCTTGAATCAGGCAAAGGAAGCCTACGCCAGGGGCGAGCCGATTAAGTAAGGTTCGCTTATGGATAACTTCAAGATCATCTATCGCATCCTCTGTTTTCTCGAAAAGTCCATGGACCTGGAAGAGGTGGATACAGACCGCATATCCGCGTGAAGGGCGGGAAAGCATTGATTGGGAGACGCCGGGATGGAGCCGGACGGTGCGGCCCCGGCGGGCACATTGAGGCAGGCGAAACACCGGAGCAGGCAGTGCGGCGGGAAGCGTGGGAGGAGTTCGGCATCCGGCTTGGAGTATTGATACTGCTCGCAAAGCTGGATGATCTGCCGCAGGAGTACGGCGTCCCCTTTGTTTTCCTGTGCACCGACTTTGATGGGGAGCCGCAGTGCGACGGGAATGAAATGCAGCCTCCCCACCGGTTCGCGGAGCTGTCCGAATGCCTTTCTGACGCCATGTTCCCGCCCTTCGTCCGCTCTGTCCAACTTCTGTTATTCGAGTTGACTTTGGATAGAAAAGATGTTATAATAAAGGAAATAAATTCCATGGATGGCGGGCCGGGTAGTGGGCGGTATCCCAAGGGGAGCGGCGGAATAGTTGACCCTGAAACAGCAAAGCGATATATTGAGAAACTAACGAAAGTAAAAACCACAAAGGGAATTCAAGTTCAGTCTATCTCAGGCCATGCTATGAAAAGGTTTATTGAGCGAAATATCTCGGAAGAAGTTGCAGCCGATGTGATGCAGACGGCACCGATTACCTATCCAGGTAATTCCCCGAACTCCACAGCATATAAAAAGGGCGACATAGTTGTAATTGTAAGTGATGATACAGGTGCTATTATTACATCTATCGATACTTCAATACCAGGAGGAAGCACATGAATCTTTCGAAAGAACAACTGGATTTTTTGAAAAAAGAGCTTAATCTGGACAGGTCTAATGTTGAAAGAATGAATGTCGATCAATGGCACGAGGTAAGAATGAAATGTTTTGACATTGAAACAGAGGAAGCCGGGATGGTGGTCGACGATAGAGGTGTTATTTCGGAACGGGGTGAAATGGCAGCAGATTTTGTTGATTATATTTTTAATGAGATCATGCCCAATTTGAAAAAATCAAAAGCATCGTAGGTTATGTACTCAAAGGGGTAAAACTCATGGATAACTTCAAAATCATCTACCGCATCCTTCGTTTCCTCGAAAAATCCATGGATCTGGAAGAGGTCGATACAGACCGCATATCCGCTGAAGCGCTTGGAATTTCGGAGCAACGGTGGATAGCCATCATGGAAATGCTGATAAAAGAGCGATACATTGATGGTATTTCGCTCAAGCGGTCTTCGGATGGATACACAGAAGTCAGCCTTTCCGCTCCAAGGATCACTCTACGGGGGCTTGAATATTTACAGGAAAACTCCCTGATGCGTAAGGCCGCAAATTTGGCCAGGGGAGTTGTTGATGTCATAACATAAATAGATCATAGTAAAGCGCAGGGAACAACCCGGCGCTTTTTTCATGTTCAAAAGGAGGGAGGCCCTTGCATGATTACATGCAAAAGCAGGCGCTGCAGGCCGCCGTAAAGCCCCGGTTCCATGGTCACGATATTCTGAAATGCAGAACCGAACCCCGGTTCCCGGAGAGTGCGGAGCGCGAGTACATGCGCATGACCGACAGCCTGATGCGCCTTGTGAACGAGGCCGTGAAAAAGCATCTGCCGGAAGCGGTGGGGCAGCTCCGACTGGACGCGGACGGAGAGGATGAGCGGATCGACACCGCCGCAATGCTGGCCGCGCTTGACGCCGCGTTCCTGGCGATGGAGCGGGAGCTGGCTGAACGGCTCACGAAATTTGGCTTGCGTCAGAAGCTGGAACGCTTCGCGCAGCTCAACCGCAAGCTGACGGTCCGTGAATGGAAACGGGCAATCAAGGCGACGCTCGGCATCGACATTCTGGAGGACTACTATAGCGGCGCGTTTTTTGAGAAAGCAATGACGGCGTGGATCGAGCACAACACCGGCCTGATCGTCACGATCCCGCAGTCCACTCTTGGGGAGATGAAGGGGATTGTTCGGGAGGGGTTCCTGACCGGCAAGCGCACCAAAGAGATCACCCGGGAGATACAGGACGCCTACCACCGGACTAAGCGCCATGCCCGGCTGCTGGCCCGCGACCAGACCGCCAAGCTCAACGGACAGCTCACCGAAGCCCAGCAGCGGGACGCGGGGGTGAACGAGTATGTCTGGAGCACCTGCGGGGACAGCCGGGTCCGGGACAGCCACCGGCGTCTGCATGGGAAGCGGTTTTCATGGGACAATCCACCAGAGGTCACGCCGGGGCGGCGGCTGCATCCAGGTCAGGACTACCAGTGCCGGTGTGTTGCGCTGCCCGTATTCAACCTGGAGGGGATTGAGCTGCCCTGGGAAAAGGGGCTGGACGATTTCGTCACAAAGGGATACCGCCATGTGGACATTCCAAATACCGGAATCGGGCTGTACCAGCTGGCAAAGGAGACCGGCGTGTCCACCGCAGGGACGGACGCGCAGATCAAAAACCGGATTTTGTCCCAGATGAAAAAACAGGGGTGGAAACACGTCTGAATCAAAACCTGTCACAACTACAGTGGCAGGTTTTTTCATTACACGGAAAGGGGTGAATGCCTATGTCCGAATCGGAGCTCCGGTTTGACAGCATCCCGGTGGACGAAACCTACTTTACATCAGAAGGATATTTCATAGACCATCCCATCGTGACATCCACCGGTATCTTTGAATACAAAAACAGGGACGGAAGCATCCGCCGGGAACTGCGCCTGCCGGAAGAGGTCTTTGATCCGGCCAGCCTGGAAAGCTATGAGGGTAAGCCGGTCATTGTGACCCATGAGGCCGGCTATGTCTCGAAGGACAATGTGGAGCAGGAGTATATCGGAACGGTGCTCTCCAAGGGGTACCGGGACGGCGAGCACGTCCGGGCAAAGATCATCATACACAACACCGGTTCTCTGGACTGCGGTCTGCGGGAGCTGTCCCTCGGCTACAAGACCGAAACGGACGAGACCCCGGGAGAATGGGAGGGGCAGCCGTACGATGCAATCCAGCGCAACATCCGGATCAACCATCTTGCACTTGTGGCAAACGCCAGGGCGGGGGATTCCGCCCGGCTGAATTTAGACGGGGACAACCCCGAAAACGAAGGAGGAACACAGATGAGCAGAATCAGCAGCCGCGCCGACGGGTTTACACCGGAGGAAATCCAGGCGGCTATCGAGGCGTACAAGGCGCGGAAAGCGTCCCGCACTGCGCCGCCGACCGGGGACGGGGAAGGGACGCCTCCGGAGGAAACACCGCCCGCACAGGAAGGGAAGGACAAACAGGATGCGGAAGAGACCGTGCAGGAGGTCAAAGAGCGGCGGGACCGGCGGGACGCGCTGGAAGACCCGTCGGAGCCGGAGAACGCAATGGGGGTGATCGCACAGCAGGATGAGGACATCGACAGCCTATTGCAGGTGATTGCCGGCCTCATGGCCCGCGGGGACAATGACGATACGCCCAAAACGCAGGAGGACAGCGAGGAGGAGCCGGTCCAGAAGGACAGTGAAGCCGACCCACCCCAGGGGGACGGAGACGGTGACAAATCGGGAACTATGAACATGGACAGCGCGGACTATATTGTCCGGCAGCGGTTGGAGGTTGCCCGTCTGGGGGACAAGCTCGGTCTGAGCGGGCTTGAGACGCTTTCGCTTGCGAACGCGAGAAAGCGGATCATCAAAGCGGCCTGCCCTGGTCTGCGGCTGGACGGCAAGGACACGTCTTACCTGGAAGCGGCGTTTGACCTCGCCCGTTCGGAGATTGCCAAGCGCAAACCGCGCGGCACCGACCACCAGCGCAAACAGATGTTTGACCCGGTACAGATCCGGCTGGACGGGAGAACCCAAAGCGCATCGCACGCGGCTCGGGAGCGGATGATTTCCCGGATGAAAGGAGAGGACAGCAGATGAGCGTACAGATGATCTATACAAACGCGACACCCAAGGGGATCGCCGGGGGGCTATACGACCTTTCGGCGCATACGGTGGATTCCCGGCGGTACAACGACGCCGAACCGCTGCGGTTTGGCACCGGCGTCATGATGGGGGATTCCCCCGGGGACGATGTGGGGAAGCCTTCAGCCGACTGCACAGCGGCGGCGTTTGAAGGGATCGTCCTGAACGGTGGTACGACCGAGCAGGATATGTCCGGAGAGGTGTACGTCCGGAAAGGGCAGACGGTGGGCGTGATGCGTTACGGCCGCATCTGGGCGCGGGTATCCCCGGACGGCCAGCCCGCATACGGAGCAGACGCCTACCTTGTGACTGACGGCGAGCATAAGGGAAAACTGACCACTAAGGAGGACACCGCGGCAAAGCTTGCGATTCATGCCCGCTTTATTGGCGGCAGAGACAACGGGGTCGCACCGGTGGAGCTTTACAGTCAGAGACATGACGCCCCTGCCGGGGTCTGAAAGAAGGAGTGAACCGAATGGCAAGAAAACACGAAACCTACGATTTAGCGGATTATGCGGCGCTTCTGCGCTCGGGCCTGCCCGCGCAGCTGGCGGATACCCCCGAGATGCGTTTTGACGGCGAAGAGGACGCCAGCCTGTATTTTGCGCGCGAGCTGGACCATGTAAAGGCCAAGACATACGACCGGCTCTACCCGGAGATGACCGCACTGAGATTCTTCCCGTCCACCAGCGAGGCGGACCCGGGCGCGGAATCAATCACCTACTATGGGTATGAGAAAACCGGTATGGCATCCATCATCAGCAACTACGCGACCGACCTGCCCCGTGTGGATGTGAAGGGCACGCCGCACACCGCCTATGTAAAGGGGGCCGGAGCGAGCTACGGCTACAGCGTGCAGGAGATGCGTGCGGCGCGGATGACCGGGAAAGGGCTGGAGGCGCGCAAGGCGGAAAGCGCCCGGTACGCGGTCGACTACCTGATGAACAAAATCGCGTGGGCCGGACTGAAAGAGCACAACATCATGGGAGTGCTCTCGAAGGAGAACGACATCCCGCTCTACATCCTTCCTGCGGGCGCGGGCGGCAGCACCCGCTGGCGGGACAAGACAGCAAAGGAGATTCTTGCGGATGTGAACGCAATGCAGTCGTTTGTGTCGAAACTCACGCGGAACGTGGAGCGGCCGGACACGCTGCTCCTACCGCATGAGTGCTTCATGGAGATCGCGAACCGGCAGCTGGACGACACTGCCACCACCGTTTTGAAGTTCATCCAGGAGAACGCGCCCTACCTGAAAACGATCGAGTCTGCATCCGAATTGCAGGAGGATGCGTCGGATACCAATCCCTACGGGGTGAACATGGCGTTCCTGTACAAGAAGGACCCTGAAAAGTTCTCTATCGAGATGCCGGTCCCGTTTTTGCAGCATCCGGCACAGCCGAAAAATCTGGAAATCGAAGTGATGTGTGAAGCGCGTACAGCCGGTGTGATACTCTATTACCCGCTGTCCGCACTGATGATTCCGGGGGTGTAAATATGACGATTATCAATAAGAGCGGCAAGATCATCGGGGTAGATGGCAGGGCGATCCTGCCGGGCGAGACAGGCGTCATTCCCGACAGCTACAAAACCAACGGGATTCTGGAGATGCTCTCCAAAGACCCCGACCTGACGATTGAGCAGGCGGAGGACAGCGGGGAACCGGCTGCCGCTGTACAGACAGAGCAGGCCGCGCCGAAAGCGGCAAAATCCGCAGTACAGGCAGCAAAGGCAGATGAGAAGGGATGACCGTCCTGGAAGCCTTCCGCATGATGGCTGCGGAGTTCGGGCAGGTCCCGGATGAGACGGTGGAACAGTGGATCACGCTGGCCGGACCGCTGGTGAGTAAAAAGCGGTTCGGCCCTTTGTATGTGCAGGCGGTAGCGCTGCTGGCCGCCCATAAGATGAAGCTGGCGGGGTTCGGGGGAGATGGGATGGAGGGGATTCCCGTCAACGGGGGCGGCGTTAGTTCGTACACCGAGGGCGGCACCTCGGTTTCTTTCAACACCACCCAGCAGACCAACCTGGTATCGGATGCGGAGTACGGCCTTTCCAACTATGGGACGCAGTTCCTTTCCCTGAGACGGTCCTGCATCATGCCAATCCTGCTAGCCGGATTGGAGGGATATTATGGCGAAGGTGAAAGACCGCTGGACCAGTGACGGCGCCCGGTTCATGAAACAGCTGGATGAATTAAAGCAGCTCCAGGTGTGTATCGGGTTCCAGAGCGGAGACAAAAAGCGTAAGCCGGGTGAACAGGATGGGAAGAAAAAGAGCGCGGAACGGGATGTGACCAACCTTGATGTTGCCATGTGGAACGAGCTGGGAACCTCCACCAGCCCTTCCCGCCCGTTTATGCGCAACAGCATTGACCGCCATAAGGATAGGATCAGAGCAGTTGCGGCAGAGCAGATCAAAACGCTGGCATCCGGCGCATCCGCCCGGCAGGTGCTCACGGTGATGGGCAATATGCAAAAAGGGCTGATGCAGCACGAAATTATGACAGGGAAGTTCGCTCCGAACGCGGAAATCACGATCCGCGGGGGGTGGATGCGCAACAAAAAGACCGGTAAACGGTTTTATGTACAGGGCAAAAAATCTGACCGGCCTCTGGTTCATACTGGGCAGCTGCAGCAGTCGGTCCATTTCGTGATCAAATCCAAGGGGGGCGGCTGATGTTCAAAAAGCAATACGCCTTGCGTAGGTACGAGCCGGAAACAGAAGCGGGATTCCCCTATGAAGATATGACGATCCGGCTGAATGTGCAGCCGGTTTCCGCTGCTGAATTGCAGGCGCTCCCAGAGGGGGAACGATCGGTAAAACGGCTCAAGGCGTTCGGGCGGGAGGATGTACGCACAGCATCCCAAGCGGACGGGACGCCCGCAGACCGCCTCTGGTACTGTGGCCGGTGGTACGAGTGCGAGGGTGCGGATATCTGGGATCACACGCCGCTGGCGCACTGCGAATCCCAGTGGGTCGCAGTGCCGGAGAACACGCCGCCTGAGCCGCCGCCCCAATTCCCGGAGGAAGAGGAGGATGCCGTATGACGGTCGGGGAGCTGCGGGAAGCGGTCCGGACGGTGGTAAAACAGTATTTTACGGGCGCTGCGGTCAAGTGGATCGACGAGAATAACGTCCGGCCCACCGGTCCGCTGGTCACGCTCCAGCTGCGGAACATCCAGCGGGAACGGTTCCCGATCGTGGAAAACCGGCAGGGGCATCCGGTGAAGCTGTGGCATACCCGCGCCATGCTGGATGTCAATCTGTACACGCCGGGGGGAGTCAGCGCCGTACAGCCCGGAATCCGCCCCCGAGCGGATAATACCGCGGTCAGCGACATGCAGGATTTAGTCAGCTACATGGATTCGGATTACGTCTACGGGATGCTGGGGCCGCAGGATGTCACCATCCTGCCGGAGGGGCCAACCCAGGACGCATCCGCGTTGATTGACAACGCCAAATATGAGTACCGGGCTATGCAGGAATTTACGGTGGATTTTATCCAGAACGCCGCGGGTGTCTCGGGCATCTTGCATATCCCCGCCCGGCAGGAATCCGCCGCGAACCCTGAAGCCCCCGGTCTGCCAGCCGATCCACAGCCTGCCCCGCCGGCTGATCCGGTCATCCCGGAGATGCCTGATGATCTGACATCTGTCTCCCCGCTGC
>Ga0137306_102254_pt1 | contig 16783 bp, 14 predicted proteins | sample Inofroosms_March_FD_97187 | JGI IMG/M metagenome (GOLD analysis project Ga0137306, IMG submission 97187) | Mouse cecal microbial communities from Vienna, Austria - N-Acetylneuraminic and N-Acetylglucosamine D2O microcosms_March | ecosystem: Host-associated > Mammals > Digestive system > Large...
GATTGGGATTTTTGTTATTGGCATCATTATTTTTGCATTGATGCTTCTGCTTCGGGGCGACGGCGCAAAGGAGCAGAAGCTGATGCAGTATTTTCTGCTGGGCGCACTGGTACAGAATGCAGGATATCTGCTGGAGTTGACGGCGCCTACGATGGAGGCTGCCATTGTGGCTGTCAAAATGCAGTATCTGGGGTCTCTGACAATTCCAATTAGTTACTGCCATTTCATTTTTAATTATTGTAATGGTAAAACACCGAAAAAAATTCTGGGTGTTCTAAAAATCGTCGATCTTTTTATATTTTTTTTGATTCTCACATGCGACTTGCATCATATGTATTACCGAAGTATACAGTGGATGGAATCTGCGAACGGTCATGGTTATCTGCGGCTGGAATATGGGCCTGGCTACTGGATTTTTATACTGTGCGGAGCCATTATTCCGTATGTTCTTTCCCTCTATGTGCTGGTTCGAGTCTGTATCAGAAAGCCGGAGTATGCAGCGGACAGGAGATGCGGTTTGATTCTTATGCTCTCTTTTCTGCCAGTGGTCTCTCTTGGGGCTTATTCCATCAAACTGACAAGTGTATATGACTCTACGCCGGCTGTTCTGGGGCTGGTACTTTCCGGTGTGGTTATCCTGATATGGATTCGGAAAGTGTATGATTTCAGCAGTCTGGCTTTCGGTATACTGTTGAACAGTATGAGCGACGGAGTGATTGCCCTTGACGAGCAGCGGCAGATTACGAATTACAATCCGGCGGCGGCAGGCATTTTTAATGATTTAGTTCTCATGACAGGAGAAACGATTGACAGACTAAACGGCTTTCCAAAGGAGATGCTGGGGGAGGATACGAAAAAAGAATTTTGTCTGAATGATCATTTCTATGAGGGACATGTGGAACCGATTGTGGATGAGTTTGGGAAGAACAAAGGCTTTGTTGTTCTCATTTTTGACGTGACGGAGACTAGGAATTACATAGATGAAATTAAGCGTGTGCGGGAGCAGGCGGAGCAGGCAAACATTGCAAAAAGTGCGTTTCTTGCAAATATGTCCCATGAAATCAGGACGCCAATGAATGCGATTGTGGGTCTGAGCGACATTATCATGGAGGAGAGCAGGGGAAGAAAGGTATATGAGCACGCATGCGACATCAAGTCGGCATCGCGCAACCTCCTGTCGATTATCAATGATATTTTGGATTTATCCAAGGTGGAGGCAGGCAAGATGGAACTGGTGCCGGTGCCATACCATGTAAAGTCCCTTGCCAGTGAGGTTCTAAATATGATGGAGGTAGTTGCATCACAGCGCGGGCTTCGGTTGAAAAGGGCGTTTGACATGTCAATTCCATGCTGCTACATGGGGGATTCGGGCAGGATTCGGCAGATTTTAATAAACATATTAAACAACGCGCTCAAGTTTACCAAAAAAGGTCATGTTGCACTCTCGGTTTCCGGCGTGCGGGACTCCGAGGACACCGAGCGTCTAATATTTCGCATTGAAGATACAGGCTGCGGTATCCATGAGGAGGATTTAAAAAGCATATTCGAGAATTTCAAGCAGGTTGATTCCAAAAGAAACCGGGCTGTGGAGGGAACAGGGCTCGGGCTTTCCATTACCAAACATCTTGTAGGGCTGATGCAGGGGACGATTCAGGTGGAGAGTGTGTACGGTGAGGGGACTGTATTTACCGTGGAGATTCCCCAAAAGATTGTGGACTTTAGGACTTTGTCCGAGAATCCGGAGGAGGAAGTTCAGAAGGAACATGAACTAAGACCATTTACGGCAGAGGGGTGCAAGGTACTGGTGGTTGATGACAACCGGATTAACAGGAAAATTGCAACAATATTTTTGCAGTCCTACGGTCTGGAGATAGATGACGCAGACTGCGGTACGGCAGCGATTGCGCTTGTGCGGAAGAAACGTTATGACATTATTTTTATGGATCACATGATGCCGGGAATGGACGGAATCGAGACGGTACAAATTATGCGCAGCGACTGCGGGGAAAACGGCAGCATGCCGGTGATTATTGCACTGACTGCAAATGCGATGGAAGGTGTCAGGGAAACATTTCTGGAAAATGGCTTTCAGGATTTTATCACCAAACCGTTGGACAGACGTCCCCTGCATGAGGCGCTTATCAGGTGGATTCCAGAGGGAAAGAGGACATCAGGTGATGCTTTGGAAGATAGCGGCGTCACAGACGACAACAGCGATAATGAAATAAAGAATATCTGCATTGAAGGGATTGACGCGGATGAGCTGTCCAAGCGTTATTCCGGCAGTGCAGAGGAGTATTTTGAACTGCTGGACTTATACTGTCTGGACGGAAAGCGGAAACTGGTCGTTTTGCGGGAACTTTGGGAAAAGCAGGATTATAAGAATTATGGAATTGAAGTACATGGGCTGAAAAGCGCTTCTGCCAATGTAGGTGCGATGCATGTTTCAAAAAGTGCGCTCGATCAGGAGAATGCGGTGAACAGAGGTGACACGGCATTTGTTGACGCACACATATCAGAGCTGCTTGCAGCATATGAGGCACAGATTGCACACATATCCCAATTCCTTGAAAACATCCGCAAATCAGAGGGTATGGCGGAAAAAACGCGTGTGATTAGTCATGCGGATTTTGAGAAAGGAATCAGGGAGGCACTGGACAGTCTGGAGAATTTTCGGGCAAAAGACTGTGCACAAAAAATTGAGGAGCTTATGCAATACAAGCTGGATCCTGAGATTGAAAGGAAACTGACAGAAATACAGGGGCAGCTGAAGCTATATGAAGACGAGGTGGCAGAGCATATGCTGCAGGAAATGTTAGAATGTGCCTGTAATATATAACAGGCAATAAAATACATAAAGTAGTTAAGGGGGATGACTGAAATGGAAAAATTAAGGATTTTGGCGGTGGATGATAACAGTATTAGTCTTGCTGCGATTGAACAGGAACTGAAAAAGGAATATGAAGTGATTCCTGTCAATTCCGGGTCGCGTGCTTTGCAGTATCTGCGGCGTGAAAAACCGGATTTGATTCTTCTGGATATTCAGATGGCGCAAAAGGATGGCATTGAGACGCTGCGGGAGATTCGTGAGATGGAGAAATGTAAAGATATTCCTGTGATTATGCTTACGTCGAAACAGGATAAATCGGCGGTCGTGGAGACTTCCAAGCTTGGAATTTACGACTACATTCTCAAGCCGTTTCAGGGGGAGAACCTGCATAACCGGATTGACCGTGTGCTCAAGAAGTAGTGTGAAATTAAAATTTCACCATCCTGATTTGTACGCCTGCTAAAGCAGGCAGATGGGAGTTAGCGTGAAAAGTACTTCTAGCCACTCGCAGCAGAGGCTGCTTCGCGGAGAAGTACTAAGTTTCACGCCGAAAAATGCCAAGGTACGGCATTTTCATAACGATTTGAGATTCCGCAGAGCGGAATCATGGAGGTTAGGGTGTAATGCTGGGCAGTATGGAAGATGAAAAAAGTGGTTGACAAAATGCAAAATATAAGATAATATATTTTTTGTTCGCGGAAGTGCTGGAATTGGCAGACAGGCAAGACTAAGGATCTTGTGTCGGTAACGACGTGTGGGTTCAAGTCCCATCTTCCGCAGTTAACCTTGGTAAATTCAGAGTTTACCAAGGTTTTTCTTTTTAAAACTTTCTATCTGTTCCCTTTTTACTCGCAAGACCGCTTTACAGTTTTCTGGACGTTTGACGAGCACAAGAAAGGAGTATTTCCATGAAAAAATTATCCCTAAAAAACTCAGACAACTTAACCGTGGACGAAGCGTTTGCAGGCTTCAAAGGATTAAAAATCTGTCTGGGGAAACGATCAAACTTTATCAGTATCAATTTAACGTATTCCATCGTTTCTTAGATGATGAAACATTCCTTATTTCTGACGTTACGCTGGCTACTGTAAACGGCTTTATATTGGAGTTGCTTTGCAATGATGTGACGGTTAACACCTACCTTAGAGGACTTCGGGCTTTCCTTTATTACTGTATGGAAATGGACTATATGGCTGATTTTAAAATCCGTATTCCAAAGGTAGATAAGAAGCTCAAGGAAACCTATACCGATTCGGAACTGAATGTGCTTTTAAAAAAGCCCAACTTAAAGACCTGTGGATTTTCCGAATATAAGATTTGGGTATTCTCCAATTATCTTTTAGGTACTGGAAACCGTATCTCCACCGCCCTCAGTCTTAAAATAGAGGATATAGACTTTGACAGCAGTATGATAGCGCTCAACCACACGAAAAACCGTACCGCCCAAATCATACCTCTTTCGAGGGCGCTGGCAAATATCATGAGGGAATATCTCAAATACCGAAAGGGCGAAGCGGAGGACTATGTATTCTGTAATACATACGGAAACAAAGGGGATATACGCACCTATCAGGATATGTTAGCGGCATATAACCGCAGTAAGGGCGTAGAAAAGACATCAGCCCATGAAATAGCCTCTAAATTCTATCTCCGTATCACCGTACTCTCTCTAAAAGCGGTTTTCGGTATAGGAAAATAAGAGTTTCACCATATTAACGGCTAATTCCTTTTCTTCAGCAGTTTTACCGCTAAAAAGCTGTCTCATCAGGTCAAGGCTGTTATCGTCATTCGGGGTAAGGTATTCGGCTAATAAGAAATCTACGCTTACTCCCAGTTTATTCGCCAGAGGTATCAGCTTATCCAGCGTAACGCTCCGTTCCCCACGTTCTATCTGTCCGAGATAGGCGGTTGAGATATTGACCTCTTCCGCAAGATTCTCCTGTGCCTTTCCCAGCCGTAATCGTTCTTCCCTTATCCGTTTTCCCAGAAGTTTGTAGTCCACAGTATCACTCCCTTTCTTGAAACTATCAGCTAAAGAAAATGATACTCACTGTTGCTTTTTATATGAATATGCGGTGTGCTTTTATTATCTATGCTTACAGTTGTATTTATGCGTAAAGTGTAGGTAATTAGACGAAACGGAGGAAAGGGAGGGTGGATTGTATAAAAGTGACAATGGAATCCGTAAAAAACTTCGCATGGAACCAGATGGACGCTATGTGGCATGACGGTTCTGGACTGGCTACGGTGGATATGGTTAAATTCAAGTTTAACGGTTATTTTCAAAATCGAGAACAATGCGAGCAGATATTTTTACAAGCATTCTCGAAAGGGGGAAATACCCATTCCCGATATGGGGCATAGAAATATTGACAGGATTTTTAAGTACTGTCGGGTTCCAGAAGATATGAAGAATATTTTTATTGCTTATCTTGTAAGTCTGTTTATTGGAGATATAGAACACCTGTGTTTAGTGCTGAACGGCAGTAAGGGTTCGGGAAAAACAACAATGAGCACCTTTATAAAGGCGTTAATTGACCCTGTGGCGGATAATAAACCAAGCCTGTTTCCGAAAAATGATGCCGATTTGGCTTTGATGTTCCGAGATAACTATTTAATGGCATTTGATAATCTTCAAACACTGAATGCAAGACTGAGTGATAAATTATGTACGATAGTCACGGGAATTACGGAATCGCACAGGAAACTTTATACAGATGATGAAATGGTGCATTTTGACTTGTGCCAGCCTATTATTCTGAATGGTATTCACGATATAGTGAAACGTGAGGATATGCTTAGTCGCTGTATTATTCTGAACCTAGAAAAACCTGTTGATAAGGATGCAGGCGCAAGTGAAAAAGTTTCTCTAATGGAAGAATTTATGAATGACAGAGCAATTATCCTGGGAGGAATCGTTGATATATTGATAGAAGTACTGTATTTTTATCAGCCTAATTATGACTCAAGAATGGGATATGATGTAAGAATGTCCAGTTTTTATGATTATGGCTATTGGATTTGTGAGGTGTGGAAAGCCGGTGCCGGAACTGAATTCTGTCGTAAAAGCCACGGTAAAATGATTGAATCCCATAGAAACGATTTATGCTGTGCGATAGGATTGCCTATCATTGTCAGTACACGTTCTGAAAGAGTGGAGACTACCCTCGTTGGACTTCCCGGCAAGGCTGATAAGCAATCTCTGTTCGGTGCTGCCTTGCTTATTGCCGCTGTAAGAAATGGCTAAAATGAAATTCGTATTTTTCCATAGATGCCGCCTAAATAGAAGTGCGGAGGAAACACACCCATATTCCGAGATTAAAACAAACAACTGCTGCCATACACTTGTTTTTCTATGGAAAAAAATGGTGTTTAAAATATTTTTTAATTCTGTATTTCATTTTGAATTCGGGGAATCGTCCGCACCGAGTGGTGAGCGGTGTGAATTTTAAACCTTTAAAGTTTTAAAATATGCCATTCAGAAAATCTATTATCTTACCGTTTTAGTATGTATAATCACGTTGCCTTGTAAGAATGCTTTCCCAATCACGTTCCTCTCTTAACACCCTTAAGACATGGATTTCTTTTTCGGATTCTATGATAATGTAAAAAATAATAGACGGCGGAAATGGGTTCTTGTAAATAGAATATCCACGATAACATAGATATGTCTTTCCAAAAATACCGCCTGATATTTCAAGTTTATCCAAACGCTCCTTTATCTCTTCCTGAAAGCGGTCAGCCCTCGCTATCCCAAACTGCGCTTCTATATAATCTGCAATTTCGGCTATATCATAAACAGCTTCCCACGTTACGATAACTTTATACTTCTGCATTTCTCCGCCTGTTCCTTAATTCAGTAATTTTAACAAAAGCTTCTGTTAAAGGCAATTCTCTTCCGGCTTCCATATCGTCAATGCCTCGGTCAAGCATTTTAAGCATTTTTTCGTAATTGATTGTTTCGTTCACTTTTTTATCTTGTAATGCATATGCCATAAACTCACCTGCTTTCTTCTTGCCATTGATACTTCTTAATTTAAGATACCATAGTCTCATCTATGAATCAAGTTTTTTCTCATTTCTATTCTGCCAAAACCAGTGTTTTTTATCCATGTGCAAATTTAAAAAAAAATCCTTTACTTTTCTCGCAAGATTAGAGATAATTAAAGGGTCAGGAAGTAAATGGTGATCGTCAGACTATTTTCTCTAAATTGAGTAGTCTTACGACATAAAACTGAAAAGTATCTTGCGTGGAAAAAGAGTTAACTCATGATTTATCAGGGCTTTATGCGGAAGTGTCGGAACTGGCAGACGAGCAAGACTAAGGATCTTGTGTCGGTAACGACGTGTGGGTTCAAGTCCCATCTTCCGCAGGCAAAAGTGCTCCGGAGTGGAATGTTTCGGAGTTTTTTTCATGTTCCAGATACACCATTTGAAAGTGCAAAAAGCACACAGGGAAGGACATAATGATGAAAAAACATATGACATTAATAGGTGCTACAGCTGCCATGATGCTGATGGCATCCGGCTGTGCGAAGGATAAGGAACCACAGGAGCCGGTTACATTAACTTATGATGACATTCTTCCGGAGCCTGCGCAGGAGCCAGTGATTGTGCGTGACGAACAGAGTATGGTTCAGGAAGGACGTACAGAACAGGCAGAGACTGCGGCCGATGCAGAAACCGAGACCCAGACAGTGCCATTTGCAGACCGCATTGCAGAAGGGCAGGCAATTGTTTACAATATAGAGACTTCCGCATATGAAGAAGGTGCAGTCAGCGTGGAATATCCACAGCTAACCGGCATGGTGGATGAGGAAGTCCAGAAGCAAATCAATGAAAACATAAAAAGAGCAGTGACGGGCAGCATTGCCACAGAAAATCTCCGTTCCTATGAGCTGCAGTATGAAACCGCATCAAAGGGCAGCGGCATGGTTTCTTTTATTTTCCGGGGAATAGCGTATTATGAGGGCAGTGCGTATCCAGACAACATTGTAAAGACGCTTAATATAGAACTGGGCACCGGAAGAAGCATCCGGTTAAAGGATTATTCGGACATTGCGGGCGTGGTGAGCTGTCTGGAGCTTGCCGATGGGTACTCGGTGGAGAATGACGGTGTTGACATGGCGGATTTTTCAGCTTTTTTGAATAATGGGTCAGTCACGGATTACGCCATGACGCTTCTGGATTTTGACATCGATTTTGAAAACCTGGATTTGATACCGGCCGGGTACTCTGCGGTCAGGGGGAACCATCTGGTACTTTTTATAGAAGCGGAACATGCAATGGGAGACTACGTTGAGATAGTGTTCGATAAAAATTTGTAGAATTATAGATAAAAAAAGGAATTTGGAAATCTGTGTGGAATATATTATATATGGAAATAGGAATCATAAAGCAACTCTATGGGGGATTGTTATGACAATACGCGAAAATCTTGAACAGTGGGAAAGTGAGTATTTAAGTCCATATGCCACACAGAGCGCCCTGTCAAGGGGAAGGGACAGGCAGGAGGAACAGTGTGACATCAGACCTGTTTTTCAGAGAGACAGGGACCGGATACTGCATTCAAAATCGTTCCGGCGCCTTAAGGACAAAACGCAGGTTTTTCTGTCGCCGGAGAGCGACCACTATCGGACAAGGCTTACCCATACGCTGGAAGTATCACAGAATGCAAGGACAATTGCAAGGGCACTGCAGTTAAACGAAGAACTGGTGGAGGCGATAGCGCTTGGGCATGACCTCGGGCATACTCCGTTCGGGCACGCAGGGGAGCGGGCGCTCAACGATATCTGTCCCTACGGTTTTAAACACAATGAGCAGAGTGTGCGTACCGTGGAGATTCTTGAGAAGGACGGGGAAGGCCTGAACCTGACTTGGGAAGTGCGGGACGGAATGAAAAAACACCAGACTTCAAGCATGCCGGCAACCCTTGAGGGAAAAGTAGTACGTTTTTCGGACAAGATTGCATATACTTACCATGACATGGATGATGCAGTCCGGGCAGGAATCCTGAAGGAGCGGGATATTCCGCGGGAAATCGGCGAAGTAGTCGGCTATTCGCCGCGGGAGCGGCTCAATAATTTTATTCATGACATCGTGACACAGAGCAAGGGGACGGATGATGTGCGCATGTCGGATGATGTGGAGCTTGCCATGCGTGATTTACGTCATTTCATGTACGACAAGGTGTATAGCAATCCAGTCGCGAAGTGTGAGGAAAACAAGGCAGTTTCGCTTGTCAAGACACTTTATGAGTATTACATGCGGCATACGGAGGAGCTGCCCAAGTTTTTTGTGGAGCTGGGGCTTAGCGGGGAGCCGCGGGAAAAGGTTGTGTGTGACTACATAAGCTCCATGACGGACAGGTTTGCCATCGCGCTGTACAATGAGCTGTATGTGCCGAAATTCTGGATGGGATAGCGCTGCGGCAGTCTGCCGGTATGAAGAAAGGAAAGAGAGTTAGGGTTCAATGTATTATCCGGAGGAACTGGTAGAAGAAGTAAGGCAAAAGAGTGATATAGTCGATGTGATATCCGGCTATGTGTCATTACAGAAGAAGGGCAGCAACTATATGTGCTGCTGCCCTTTCCATGGTGAGAAGACGCCGTCGTTTTCGGTGAACCGCGCAAGGCAGATTTATAAGTGCTTTGGCTGCGGTGAGGGCGGCAATGTCCTTACATTTGTGATGAAATATGAAAACTGTACGTTTCCGGAAGCGCTGAAAATGCTTGCCGAGAAGGCCGGTGTAGAGCTGCCCAAGGCAGAGTATTCCGAGGAGGCAAAGAGACGCGAGGGCAGGCGGCAGAGACTTCTGGAGGTCAATAAAGAGGCGGCAAAATTTTACTATTACCAGCTCCGGACAGACAGGGGCATCCGCGCAAAGGAATATTTGGACAAGCGCAGGCTTTCCGATACCACAAGGAAAAACTTTGGCCTTGGGTATGCGCCGTCAAGAGGCGAGGAGATCTTAATGTACCTCCACCAAAAAGGGTTTACAGATGATTTGATACGTGATGTGGGACTTGCAAAGGTTGATGAAAGAAGGGGAACGACAACACTGTTCTGGAACAGGGTCATGTTTCCCATACAGGATATCAATCACCGTGTAATAGGATTTGGCGGACGGATTATGGGGGACGGGGACAGCGGACCAAAGTATCTGAACTCGCCGGAGACGGAAATTTTTGATAAGAGCAGGAACCTGTATGGCATGAATTATGCGCGCACGGCAAGGACGGGAAATATCATATTGTGCGAGGGTTATATGGATGTAATCAGCATGCACCAGGCAGGTTTTACGCAGGCTGTGGCATCTCTTGGAACGGCGTTTACACCGGGACAAGCAGGTCTGATTAAGAAATATACAAAGGATGTGCTTTTGGCATATGACAGCGACGGGGCGGGGGTAAAAGCTGCGCTGCGGGCGATACGGATACTCAGGGATGCAGGGATGTCTGGCAGGATTATCAACATGGCTCCCTATAAGGATCCGGATGAGTTTATTAAAAATCTTGGGCAGGAAGCCTTTCAGGAGCGCATTGACCATGCAGAGAACTCGTTTCTGTTTGAAATCAGGATGCTTGAGCGGGATTTTGACATGGATGACCCGGAGCAAAAGACAAATTTTCACAACCAGATAGCCAGAAGGCTCTGTGATTTTGGCGAGGATGTGGAGCGCGAAAATTATATCGAGGCAGTGGCGCAGAAGTACCACATCGGCTTTGAAAATTTAAGAAAACTGGTTGTAAACATGGCAGCAAAGACGGGCGGATTCGCAGTACAGACCATGGAACGTCCCAAATCAGGCGTGCAGGGCAGAAACAGGAACACACCCGAGGAAAATGTGAAAAAGTCGCAGAGACTGCTTCTGACATGGCTTACGGACTATCCACAGCTGTACGCAAAGATAAAAAGCTACATTACGCCGGAAGATTTTACGGAAGAGCTTTACAGCAGGGTCGCAAGGCGGATGTTTGAAGATATCGAGAAAAATCAGTTTAATCCGGCAGGAATCATCAATATGTTTGAGGATGAGAAGGAACAGAGTGAGGCGGCATCCCTTTTCACGACAAAGCTTCCGGAGCTGGAAAGCGAACAGGAGAAGGAAAAGGCATTTCACGACATCCTTGTGCGGGTCAAGAAAAACAGCTATGCGTATTACTCTGCGAGGTCAGGGGTGGACATATCGGCGCTTAGCAGGGTAATTGAAGGCAAAAAAGCATTGGAAGAACTTAACAAAACGCATATTTCTTTTCATTAGGGATAAAAATAATATGGTATGGAGGATTGACCAGAATGGATGAAAACACACAAGCAAAATTTGACGCGAAATTAAAAGAGCTCCTGGCGGTGGCGAAGAAGAAAAAAAATGTGCTGGAATATCAGGAAATCAGCGACTACTTCAAGGACATGGTTCTTGAGGAGGAGCAGTTTGAACGGATTCTTGAGACGCTGGAACAGAACAATGTGGACGTTCTTCGTATTACAGATGATGATGACGACATTCCCGATGACGATTTGCTTCTGGTGGACGATGAAGAGATGGACATGGAAAACATTGACCTTTCCGTACCGGACGGAGTCGGGATAGAGGATCCTGTCAGGATGTATCTGAAGGAAATCGGAAAAGTGCCGCTTCTCAGTGCGGACGAGGAGATTGAGCTTGCCAAAAAGATGGAACTTGGGGATGAGGATTCCAAGAAAAGGCTTGCGGAGGCAAACCTCCGTCTCGTTGTCAGCATCGCCAAGAGATATGTCGGGCGCGGCATGCTGTTTCTCGACCTCATTCAGGAGGGAAATCTCGGACTGATTAAGGCGGTTGAAAAATTCGACTACAGAAAGGGCTATAAGTTTTCTACGTATGCCACATGGTGGATTCGCCAGGCAATTACAAGGGCGATAGCGGATCAGGCAAGGACGATACGTATCCCTGTCCACATGGTTGAGACAATCAACAAGCTCATCCGTGTGAGCAGGCAGCTGCTTCAGGAGCTTGGCAGGGAACCAACCCCGGAGGAAATTGCCAAGGAAATGAACATGCCTGAGGAGCGTGTCCGGGAAATTCTTAAAATATCCCAGGAGCCGGTTTCGCTGGAGACACCGATTGGCGAGGAGGAGGACAGTCATCTTGGCGACTTTATACAGGATGACAACGTTCCGGTGCCTGCCGATGCGGCAGCATTTACGCTGCTCAAGGAGCAGCTTGTCGAAGTGCTTGACACCCTTACGGACAGGGAGCAGAAAGTGCTCCGGCTTCGTTTTGGCCTGGACGACGGAAGGGCACGTACCCTTGAGGAGGTAGGAAAAGAATTCAATGTGACGAGGGAGCGCATCCGGCAGATAGAGGCAAAGGCGTTGAGAAAGCTGCGCCATCCTTCACGCAGCCGCAAGCTTAAGGATTTTTTGGATTAGGAGAATGTGCATGCTGTTATCAGAGAGAATGAGGGCTGTGGCAGGACTTGTGCAGCCCTGCAAAAGTATAGCAGATATAGGATGTGATCATGGATATGTCGCGATGGAGCTTGTGCGGAGCAACATATGCCGGCATGTGATTGCGATGGACATTAACCGCGGACCGCTTGACAGAGCCAGGCGCAACATCATAGATTATGACATGCAGGACTATATTGAAATCCGGCTTTCCGATGGTGCCAGGAAACTGAAGGCAGGCGAGGCGGAAGGGATGATATGCGCCGGAATGGGCGGGAAGCTTATCATATCCATACTGGAGCAGGGAAAAGAACTTGTGGAAGAAATGAAGCAGGTGATACTGCAGCCGCAGTCAGAGCTGGATGAAGTGCGCAGGTACTTAAGGGAGAGCGGCCTGATGATCGAGCGGGAAGACATGATATATGAGGATGGAAAGTATTATCCGATGATACGGGCGATTCCCGGCGCTTTTGGGAAGCTTGAGCGGCAGATTGGCGGGAATCTGGAACAGATGTGCAGGCGCAGCGGAGTCCATGTGAATGGAATTCCCGCATACAGGCAGCCTTTTGATATTTCCGAGATATCCATGGGGGAAGTGCAGCGGCTTACCAGGGTTCAGGATACATATGGCCCATGCCTTCTGGGCATGGCACATCCGATTTTAAGGAAGTATCTGCTGTGGCAAAAAGAGAATTATGGAAATATCCGGCAGAATCTGCTGAGCCAGCGACAGACTACTGCAAGGCAGCAGCAGCGCATTGAGGAGCTGGATGAAAAACTAAGCGACATCGTGTTCTGCCTGTATTACTATTTTAAATAGGGAAATGAGGGATTTGTATGAATTGCCATGAGATTATCGGGAAGCTGGAATCTCTTTCGCCGGCAGCATTTGCAGAGGACTGGGATAATATCGGCCTGCTTGCCGGAAGGCAGGATAAGGAAGTGGAGACCGTATATATTGCCCTGGATGCCACGGATGAAGTGGTCGAGGAAGCAGTCCGCCTCGGGGCAGATATGCTGCTGACCCACCATCCGCTTATTTTTAAGAAGCTTGACAGGATAACGACGGATGACTTTACCGGAAGGCGTATCTGCCAGCTGATTAAAAATGATATAAGCTATTATGCGATGCATACCAACTTTGACGTGATGGGAATGGCGGATGCGGCTGCGGACGAACTTTCCCTGAAGGACAGGACAGTGCTCAATGTCACCTATGAAGACGACATCTCAAAAGAAGGGTGCGGCAGGGTTGGAAAGCTGAAAAAATGCATGAGTGTCGCGGAGCTTGCAGAGCTTGTGAAGGCAAGGTTCCACGTGCCAAACGTCAGGGTATTCGGTGAGCTGGGGGATATTGCCGAGGTTGTGGCAGTGATGCCTGGTTCGGGCGGAGGTTACATAAAGGATGCGCTCAAAGCAGGCGCGGATGTGATGATAACAGGGGACATCGACCATCACGAGGGCATTGATGCGGTTGCACAGGGAATGACAATTATTGACGCAGGACATTACGGAATAGAGAAACTTTTCATATCATATATGGAGGAATATATCAGGAGGGAACTGCCGGGACTCCGAATATGTAAGGCGGAGATCAAGGAGCCTTTTGTAGTGGTATGAAATGCTGCCTGAAATGGGCTGAATGGGAAAGGGGTATGACAGATGGATGGAAAAAGACAGAGCTATACCGTCACAATCAATGGGGAATCAAAAACGTATCCGGTGGGAACAACCTTTGAAGAAATAGCCGGTGCATACCAGAAGGATTACCCGTGTCAGATTGCGCTTGCAGTCAGGAACGGTAAAATCAGGGAACTGTTCAAAAAAGTTGACAAGGACTGCACGGTGGAATTTCTGACGGTGGCTGACGATACCGGACACAAAACATATAACCGCACGGCATCGATTATCCTTATGAAGGCAATCAATGATGTCATAGGAGCGGACAGGATTGAAAAAATAAAGATGGAGTTTGCTATCGGTAACGGCTATTACTGTGCAAAAAAGGGCGATTTCGAGATAACGGACGAGGTTGTGGTAAAAATTAGGCAGAAGATGCAGGAGTATGTGGATAAGGACATCAGGATTATAAAGAAATCCCTGCCCCTGGACGAGGCAAATGAACTGTTCCGGCAGCAGAAGATGACAGATAAGGTCAGCCTGTTCCGGTACAGGGGAAGCTCGACGGTCAACGTCTACAATCTTGACGGATATTATGATTACTATTATGGCTACATGCTCCCAAGCACCGGGTACGTGAAATATTTTGACCTGCAAAAATATGAGGATGGTCTGGTGCTCATCCTTCCAAACAAAAGCAGGACGACAGTCCTGGACGCTTTTCGCCCACTGCCGAAGCTGTTTAAGTCTATGGAGATTGCCTCGGAATGGGGAGAGAAGCTGGGGGTTGACACGGTGAGCGACCTCAATGACCAGATACGGATGGGGGGCTTAAACGAGCTGGTGCTTGTCCAGGAAGCGCTTCAGGAGCGGCGGATTAGCGAGATAGCGTCCGAGATTGTAAAACGCGGCGGTATCAAATTCGTCATGATAGCTGGTCCATCTTCCTCCGGAAAAACGACTTTTTCCCACAGGCTTTCCGTGCAGCTGCGGACACATGGGCTGACGCCGCATCCCATTGCTGCGGATGATTACTTTGTTGACCGGGAGAAAACGCCCAGACAGCCAAACGGTGATTATGACTTTGAGTGCCTTGAGGCGATAGACACGCAGAAATTCAATGAAGATATGTGCGCCCTGCTTGCGGGAGAGCGGGTGGAGCTTCCCACATTTAACTTTGTGACAGGAAAGCGCGAATACAGGGGGAACTTCAAGCAGCTTGGACCCGATGACATCCTTGTCATTGAGGGAATCCATGGGCTCAATGACAAAATGTCCTATGCGCTTCCGGCTGACAGCAAGTATAAAATTTATATCAGTGCACTGACGACGTTAAACATTGATGAACATAACCGGATTCCCACGACTGACGGCAGGCTTTTGCGGCGTCTGGTGCGTGACGCAAGGACAAGGGGCGCCAGCGGCAAGCGCACGATACAGATGTGGCCATCCGTGCGGAGGGGAGAGACAGAGAACATTTTTCCGTTTCAGGAAAGTGCCGATGCCATGTTTAACTCGGCGCTGATTTATGAGCTTGCAGTGCTCAAGCCATTTGCAGAACCACTGCTTTACAGCATTGAAAAGGGCGAGCCGGAGTATTTTGAGGCAGTAAGGCTTCTGAAGTTTTTAAGTTACTTTCTGGCAGTTGGAACAGAAGAACTTCCCAAGAACTCAATTGTGCGGGAGTTTGTGGGGGGAAGCTGCTTTAAGGTATAAAATAGGTATATTTTTCTATTGAAAAAAAAGAATGTGTGTTATATAATGATACGGCAACTGTAGTAAATGATCGCGGCTCACCATAAATTTTTATGGCGGGGTGAGGAAAGTCCGGGCTTCACAGGGCAGGATGCCGGATAACGTCCGGTGGAGGCGACTCCAAGGCAAGTGCAACAGAAATGTACCGCCAGTGTCCCTGCACTGCAGGGGTTCTGGTAAGGGTGGAAGGGTGGTGTAAGGGACCACCGCCTCCGCGGTAACGGGGAGGGCACATGTAAACCCCATCCGAAGCAAGGCCAAATAGGAAACAACAGGCTTGCCCGGTCTGTTTTCAGGTAGGCCGCTTGAGGCTGCCGGCAACGGCAGCCCTAGATAGATGATCATTCGTGCCGCCAGAGTCTGGCGGTGCCGACATAACCCGGCTTATCGCTGCGGTTGCGCTTATTGAATACTCTGGCAGCTGATGCCAGGGTATTTTTACCATTGGCACTACAGTCGTTTTGTGTAGAATTATCAGTTTTATTGTGGGGGATATTTATGCAGAAAGGGAAAAAGGCGTTCGTCATCGCCGCTGCAGCGGTAAGCTTCATTGCCGTTGCGTATTTTGGATTTACGCTGTTTTTTACGGATCATTTTTATATGAACACGATTATCAATGGTGTGGACTATTCGGCATGCTCTGTTGAAGTCGTGCAAAACCGTATCATGGATACTTCCGGCCATTATAGCCTGACGATAAACGGCAGGGATGGAATGACAGATATGATAACATCATCTGACATCGCACTCCGTTCGGTATTCGGGGATGAGTTTGAAGAAGTGATTGCAGGGCAGAATGCCTTTCTATGGCCGTTCTCGCTTTTCCAAAAGTCCGAGCATACGGTGGATACGGTGGTTACATACTCCAAGGAGGAATTGGAACGCAGGATAGATGCGCTTTGCTTTTTTCAGCCGGAAAATATCAGGCAGCCGCGGAATGCATACTTAAGTGATTATACAGAAGAAGGCTATCAGGTCATTCCCGAGGATAAAGGAACCGTTCCGGTACGCCAGAAGATATACCGTGCAGTGGAGGAGGCTGTCGATACGCTTGCGGATTCGGTGAACCTGGATGAGAAGGACTGCTATACCAATGCGCGGGTTACGTCATCGGACAGTGAGCTGCAGCGGATATGTGAACAGAAG
>Ga0137306_102255_pt1 | contig 16772 bp, 8 predicted proteins | sample Inofroosms_March_FD_97187 | JGI IMG/M metagenome (GOLD analysis project Ga0137306, IMG submission 97187) | Mouse cecal microbial communities from Vienna, Austria - N-Acetylneuraminic and N-Acetylglucosamine D2O microcosms_March | ecosystem: Host-associated > Mammals > Digestive system > Large...
TCTTTCCATTGGGGGAAAGTAGAATCGTAGGACTGGAATTCTTCCAGCGCCTCTTTTGTGTAAAAGTTACGGAAATTATCCTTCGCCTGCTGGCTTATGGGCATGGAAACCTCTCTTGAATAGAGCGCTCCGGATTTTTCAAGCCCTTTTAAGGAAGAAATCCTATCAAGGAGCGAATCGCTTATAGTCCGGCTTTCCGGATTGTAGCCTCCGATGTAGCTGTTTGTGGCATCGTCTATCTGGAAGTCGGAGACGGCAAGGTCTGTCAGGTATTTTTCTATGTCAAAGCTTGCGTTTTTTGCATAGAAGAATGTCATCAAAAGCAGACCCAATGTCAGGGACGCGGTGACTAAGACAGTCCGTTTCGGGCTGCGCCACAGATTTGCCCATGCCATTCTTAAGATAGAGGCTCCGTTTTTCCTGCGCCTGCTCTTTTTCTTTGTTCCGGCTGGGGCGTCTGTGTATTTTAGCGCCTCCACCGGGGAGACTTTTCCGGCAAGGCGCGCCGGGAGCAGGCAGGAGCTCATCACTGTGGCCAGGGCAAATACCGCCGAGCCTGCGAATATGAGCGGGTTTACAGAGACGACAGACTCCGTTCCAAGGGCAGGGATGAAAACCGGCACCAGCATAAATCCCAGTCCGTAGCCCGCTGCCATGCCGAGGGGAATCCCCGCGAGAGATAAAAGCGCCCCCTGTCCGAGAATGACTTTGCGGATTTGCTTTGCGGTCATCCCAAGTGTCTTTAACTTCCCGTAAAACTGGATGTCTGACGCTACGGATATCTGGAATACGTTGAAGATGACCAGGTACCCCGCCAGGAATACAAGGATCATGCCGGCGTATACCGACAGATTTTCCGCCAGGATGCTTTTGGCGGTCTCGGAGGAGTATGCCAGATTCGTGTTGAATTCCAGTGAGGAAAGACGGCAGTCTTCCAGTACCTTTTTCGTCTTTTCTTCAATATGTTCTGTATTTTCAAAGGAAATGCCCATCATCCGCTGGCCGAGGAGCTGTCCCTCCTTAAGCGCGCCGATGCCGCCGCACATCCTCAAAGCGTAGTCTTCGCTGACCCATGCCATGCTGGAGTAGGAGGAAAGGTTTCCCTCCCACCATCCGCAGAGGGTGAAGGTGTCGGAAGTTACCTTTTTCTTTGTAATGTCTTTGCGCCATTTAATAGTTACAGGAGCGCCGATCTCAGGCGTGATGCCCAGCCGTTTTAAAGTGAGGGTATCAAGCGCAATCTCTGACTCTTTTTCCGGCATAGAGCCTTCCTCGGGAAATGAGAAATCATCTTTTGCGTACTGGTCGCTGGCATAGCGGATTTCCAGCTGGCGCCCGGTGAGGGATTCGTTTTCTGCCATTCCTAGGACGATGCTTTTCCCGTAGGATTTTACGTCCGGGTGGCCGGCGATTGCCTCAATCTGGGAGTCCGTCAGGCTCTTGCATGTGGAGTGGGCGGTAGTGCCGGACTGGTGTAAATACATCTGGATCATGTTCTTTTCCATGCTCTGGGCAAGGGTGAAGAGAGTAGTGAACATCATGGTGGTCATGATGATGGCAAGGATGGCTGCCAGATTGCGGCCTTTGTTTTTCTTTAAGCTGCGTACCGTCAGTGTCTTTACGGCGGAAGAGTGTGGCGGCCTGCCACTTCGTTTCTGCGCGTTTTGGCTGTTTTGGCTCTGCGTGTTGTCTCTGCTTTTCATCTGTGCCTGCTTTGAATTCTGTGCTGTCATCTTTTTTGCCTCCTTTATTCGTATACCCGTCCGTCTTCGATGCGGATGCGGCGGTGGGCCTGGGCGGCGATTTCCGGATTGTGGGTGATCATGACGATGGTCTGGTCAAATTCCCGGCTGGTGAGCTTTAAAAGTTCGATAACTTCGTCGCTTGTCTTGCTGTCCAGGTTGCCGGTGGGCTCATCCGCCAGGATGATGGACGGCTTTCCGGCAAGCGCCCTGGCGATGGCGACCCTCTGCTGCTGTCCGCCGGAGAGGGTGTTCGGCATGTTGTAGAGCTTTCTTTCAAGCCCCAGGAGTGACAGGATGCGCTGGATGAACATCTCATCGGGCGTTTTGCCGTCAAGCTGAATGGGCAGGGTGATGTTTTCATATACGTTTAAAATGGGAACCAGATTGTAATTCTGGAAGATGAATCCGATGTGGCGGCGGCGGAAGACGGTCAAGTCCTCATCGCTTAATTTGGCCAGATTGAATTTGTCAATCTTTACGCTGCCGGATGTGGGGCGGTCAAGGCCGCCGAGCATGTTGAGGAGAGTGGATTTGCCGCTGCCGGAAGTGCCGATGATGGCGACAAACTCCCCCGGTTCCACGGAAATACTCACGTCGTCCAGCGCCCTTACGATATTCGGCTCTTTGCCGTACTGCTTGATTAAATGTTCAGTCTTTAAAATACTCATGTTGATTTGTCCTCCTCCCAATCCGGTCTGACCGGAAATAATCTGATTGATACGGTGCGTATACAGATTTTGCAGTAAAGGAATGTCCTGCTTTAGCAATCACGTTCCTGTTACGGTTTCCATTATATCCGGGAACTAAAATGCCGCAACATAGAATGTATAAACTAATATGGAGAAGGTAAAATCTAAATCGTTATGAACTTTTTGCGGCGATGGGCAGGATGATCTTTAAAGCAAACTTTTCTCCCTTCGGCCTGGCGACACATTCGCCACCGTATTTTTCTGCCGCCTTTTGGATATTTGAAATGCCGAAGCCGTGGAGGAAAGTATCCTTTTTGGTCGTCCTTTGCGAAGCCAGTTCTTCGATCATCCGGTTATTTTCTACTGTAATGGCCAGCATGTCATGGACCGGGGCGGCCTTTACATTGATCAGCCGCAGGCTCTGAGGCAGCTTTTCGCTGGCTTCGATGGCATTGTCCAGGGCGTTGCCGAAGATCGTGCTGATATCCAGCGGTTCCAGAAACATCCCCTCAGAAAAACAGACGGAGGCGTGGAAATCGATCTGTTTCTCCCTGGCCAGCCGGGCTTTGTCACGGAGAACCATATCCAGGTAGTCATTTCCTGTATGATAGTAGGTCTCGTAAGCTTCAATCTGCATCTGCAGGGAACGGACCGATTCGCTCAGTGCTTCGGAATCGTTCTGCCGCGCCTGCAGGACAAGAAGATGATTCTTCATATCATGATAAATGCTCCGGACCCGTTCCTCCTCCCGGAGCTTGTCCTGAAAATAGGCCTGCTTCTGCTCCAGCTCCTGGGCCCGGTATGAGGTCTGCACGGAATCGCAGATATAGGCGGCCAGGTAGATGCAGCCGAAGCTGGATACGATGGACGCTGTGCAGATGGGATACACGACGGCAATTTCCTCCGGCAGAAAATAAATGATCGTGAAAATGGCCACGATGGATGCCAGCGTCAGAACATCCACAATGAGCCACATCCGCAGCGTCAGACTGGACGTGATCCGACACAGATATTTTTTCAAAAAGGCCCACGCGGCAAGCCAGAACAGAAGCCGTGCCAGCAGGGACAGGGTATGAACGGCTGTGCTGAACAGGAGGAGGCTTCCGGGCCATTCGGATGGGCTGCCCGATGCGTTGGTACAGGCAAAAAACAACCGTGCCCCAATATCCTGCATCAGATAATTGACCGCGATCACCACGGGATAGAATACCAGCACGGCGGTCAGCTTTTCCATCCATTTTCCGCTGTGGAATACAAGGACATAGACCACAAAAACCAGCAGGGCGCCGAGGAGATTGGGCAGGTCGTTGGAATAGATGATCATATTGGAAAAGATTGAGCTGACCCCAAGGGCCGGGAGCCACAGCAGCCGGTTTTTCCGCAGCGGGAGAAAGCTGTGGAGGAACAGGAAAAATACAAGGATATATCCCCAGATCAAAAGCAGGGAGATCAGATCAAGTGCTTTTATCATATCAGATCCCCCCAGTAGTCCGTCAATTCTTCCATGAACTGCTTTCTCTTGGGCTGGCTGATGGGAAGGACCTCCCCGGTGACCAGGGTGATCTCCAGCTTCTGCACGCCTTTGACATAGAACAGGTTCACAAGATAGCTGCTGTGGCTTCTGGCAAAGCCCTGTCCTTTCAGCTCCTGCTCCATCTCCTTCATGCTCCTGTAGCAGATGATCTTTTCCTGCTCCGTATGAAGCAGCAGGTTCCGATTGAAGGTCTCGATGTAGCGCAGGCTTTTCAGAAAGACCTTATATCTGCCGGAATCGTTTTTTACTACCAGTGAGGGGGAACCGTCCCTGCGGCTTCTGGCCAGGAACTGGTTCAGCTCATCTCGCAGCCGGACGTACTTGATGGGCTTGATGATGTAATTGGCGGCCTGGTATTTGTAGCCCTCCAGCCCGTATTGGGTGAGGGTGGTCAAAAAGATGATCCCCACCTTTTCATCCTTCTGCCGGATCTTCTCCGCCGTGCGGAGGCCGTCCACCAGCTTCATCTGGATATCCAGAAAGATCAGGTCGATCGTAGGATCGTACTTTTCGATCAGATCCAGGCCGTCATAAAAAGGGGTTACTTTGATCTCTTCGCTGTTTTCTACAGCGTATTGTCTGATGAGTCCGTTCAGATGATCGACAAAGCTCTGTTCATCGTCGCAGATCGCGATATGCAGCATCGGCTTCACTCTCTTTCGTGTATATTTTTAGTTTCAGCTTATCTTACCATAATCAATTGAGGAAATCTATATCCGGAAAATGCATTTAAAATGGATGATAAAAGAGAAAAAAACTATTGTCGTTTTTTTTTATATCATGTATACTGTACGTACTATATTTCTGGAGATTTATGGGAGGAGACATGAAAGACGCTGCTATCCTGACCGGGTGTTCCAAGCAGCGCCGGTCAGAGCCTGCCGGATCGGGGGGACTACCGGTCCACAGCGCGGCGCATAGGATCTTCGGTAATATTTGCAGCATATTAATAAGGGGTTAAAGCAGCTGTGACCGGCAGAGTACGGACAGCTGCGAGATGAAGAGAGGAGAGGAGTATGAAGCGGATAGTTTCATGTCTGCTTGCGGTTATTCTCATTTTTTCTCTGTGTATGAAGACTTGGGCGGAGCCTGGAACTGCGGGGAGCAATCTGGGTTCAGGAGATGAGACAAGTCCGACTGAAAATGTAATAGGGAAAGAAGAAGATAAACCTCAAGCCGACGGCATTGCAGAAGAGGAAGACGATACGAATGCCGGAGATGACCCGGGAGCGGGGGACACTCTGGATACAGGGGGCGATTCGGGGGCATATCAGGAAGTGAAGGATCCGGAGAACGAGAATGACAGGAATGGATCCGGAACAGAGGATGAAGACAAACCGGAAGATGAAGATGCGGAGGATGAAGATTCGGAAGATGCGGAATCTGAGGAAGAAGAGGAAGAGCCTGAGAACCGCCGGACAGGAAACAAAGGCCAGGTGGATGTGACGATTCTTTCCGCATTTGATATGCAGGGGGCCGTGGATTTTACGGTGTCTCTTACGGGACAGGGGTCCAGGAACGTCACACTGGAGTCGGATCCGGGAGAAGAAAGCATGCGGGCTCCGCAGGCTGACGTGACGTTTGAACAGCTGGAAGCAGGTAACTATGTCCTTACGGTTGAGGCGCCTGGCTTCGCCGCTTTTTCACAGGAGATCGTGGTAGAGGACTGGGCATATGCGGTTACGCTGACGACAGGGATGGTCAGCGGATTTGACGGGGGCAGGCCTCACCCGGGCATTTTGCTGTGGGGAGATGTAGACGGGAACGGCACGATCGATGATATGGACCGGGATATGCTGGTAGATGCCATAGACGCAGGTGAGCGGAATCCGGAAATGCAGTCTGCCGCCCTGAATGGAAATCCGGCCCTGGACCTGAACCGGAACGGACAGATCGATCTGGCGGATCTGGAGTATTTTGCAAAGGGGTACCGGTTTTCCGGAGACACCAGTTCTAGTGTGCTGAGAAAAGTTCCGGCAGATGCTGTAGCGGTCAGTCCGGATAAGGACACGGCAGTTACCGGTGATCTGGAGGCTCTGCTGAAAAATGAAGGGAGCGTGGTCCTGAAGCCTGCAGGCGGCGGGGCGATCTCTTCCAGCACGCCTGTATGTGTGGAATTTGAGTTCGGCAGAAAAGACGGAATTTCGATGGCGGGTATGGTGATCGACACAGGAAACGGGGATCCGATCAGCAAAATGGTCGCTACGGTTGAATATGTAGAAGGAAATATAGAACAGACGGTTGACATTCCTTTTGACCGTGACATCAATTTTTTACTGGATGCAGACACCGTGTATCGGAGCCAGGATAAAAGCGGGGCGATCTGCATTGATTTCGGAATGCAGATCGCAGTAAAGAAGGTTACGCTGAAGATTATGGGGATGCGGAATAATAATAATCTTGCGGAAATCTCCAAAGTGGAATTTTTGAATGATATGGCGGAGCGCATTCCGGAGCCTGAGATGAATATCCCGGAGAAGCTTTCAGCGAAGGCCGGAAATAAAAGCTTTACTCTGAACTGGGATCCCTGTGTGAATATCACGGGATATGAGGTGCGTATCACATCGGGCGCTTCCGGGGAAGAAGTATCAGAAACCGTAATGGTGAAGGGGAACACAGTACAGATCACGTCCTTTGGGAAAGAGAAGCTTAAGAACAATACAACCTATAAGGCGGCGGTGCAGTCAGTCAATGGGGCATGGAGAAGCGGATACAGCGAAGCAGTTGAGGCGACGCCGAAAGCGGATAAGAAACCGGATGCCCCGGATAACCTGAAGCTTACGGGAGCGTATAAGGCGATCAGCGCGGCGTGGAAAAAGATGGATAACACGGATACATATAATCTGTATTATCGGGAGAGCGGTAAGGGTTCCTTTACTAAGGTGGAAAAAATCCCTGCCAACAGTTATACGATCACTGGTCTGAAGGATAAGACAAGCTATGAAGTCTATGTGACCGGAGTCAATGAACTCGGCGAGAGTAAGCCGTCCCTGACCGGGAAAGCGGAGACCGTCTCACCGGATCCGGCGCAGATGCCCAGGTATAAGCTGATCAACTATGCTGGGGCCGGAGAAGTCAGCGGACATATCATCGACGCTTATTTTGGAAAGGGCATGATGAAGGAAAGCACGCGGGACACTGCGGAGGAAAAAACGGCATGGGGGACTGTGGACAATGACCCTGTCTCATATTATCTGCTGAACAGCTGGGATTCCGGCGGCTTTAATCCGATGGGTGAAATGGACGGACTGACGTTTGAATTTGACCAGGCGTATAAGCTGCAGGATATTGCCCTGCAGGAAGTGGCGGTAGAGAGTCCGGCATATGGTTATGCCAAGGTGAGATATTGGGATGAGAGCGGAACATCAAAAGACGTGGCATGTTCGGTACAGAGAAAAACGGATTCGGAAAAACGGGTGTATTACATGCTGCATCTTAACGAGGCGATAACGGCGAAGAAGATCCAGATCGGACTGGCCCGCGCGATGGCAGTCGGTACGATCACCTGTTCCGAGATTTATTTTTATCACTATGATACTCTGGAAGATGAGATCATGGCGCTCTATACAAATGACCTTCATACGGAATTGAGAAGCGATGTGACCCAGGATACGATTGATAAACTCAGGGAAAAGATCAATACGCCGGATGAGGTGAGCAAAGAGTACCATCCGAATCAGGAGAAACTGGAAAGAGAGCTCAAGACGGCGGAAGATATCCTGAATGCAAAGCTGCTGAACAAGACAGTAGAGGTGCATAACAGTATTACCACGGACGATCTGAACCGGGGATTCGGCGGGCTGAACGCATGGCAGCCGCTCGGAGTTTCGGCGGCCGCAGGCGAAGAAATCACGGTTTATGTAGGACATAATAAAAAGAAGAACGGTGACAGCACGAATCTGCAGCTGATCGCGACACAGTATCACGCCGAAGCCAGCGCCATGTTCAGTCAGGCAGTGAACCTGAAGATCGGAAGAAATGATATTACGGTTCCGAAGATTGATTCTATTGATACGGAATCGGGCGGCGCTCTGTATATTCAGTATACCGGTAATCATAAAGACGATCGTTATGGGGTACGCGTAAGCGGAGGCGCGGAAGTGCCGGTCCTGGATCTGTATCAGGTGACGGACAGAAACGAGCGTGTGCGGCTTGCTGAAGCATATTTGAAAGAATTGAAGGAGCATGTGGATCAGATGCCGGCCCGGCACGAGAAGCTCCACCAGGAATCAAAGCTGGGCTCTGTGAAGTACGATTATGCAGAGAGCGAGTGTATACTGGGTGCATCAGATATTTTGATGGATACGATGCTGCTGTCGCTTCCTGCCTCCCAGATTCTTAAGGGATCAGGAAATGATGCAGAAACGATCGTCAGCTCTGTGGAAGCAATGGAAAAGATGATGCATCTTTTCTATCAGCATAAGGGGCTGACAACACAGTCCGCAGATGAGAACAATGTGCCTGTGGACGGGAAGGATACCTATCCTTCCAGACATCTGAATATCCGGTATCAGCGGATGTTCGCGGGTGCATTTATGTATGCGTCCGGCAACCATATTGGAATAGAATGGGGCTCGACGCCCGGAATGGTATCTGCGGCGCCGGTCGTGTCAGACGCGGATGGAAAGTACGTAAGCGGAAGATACTTTGGATGGGGAATCGCTCATGAGATCGGGCACTGTATCAACCAGGGAAGCTATGCAGTTGCGGAGGTCACCAATAATTACTTTTCCGTGCTTGCGCAGGCTCAGGATAACAACGGCAGCGTGCGGTTTCAATATGACGAGGTCTATAAGAAAGTGACGTCCGGTACGAAGGGACGTTCCTCCAACGTATTTACACAGCTGGGGCTGTACTGGCAGCTTCATCTGGCTTATGACAACGGATATAACTTTAAGACCTATGAAAACTATAATGATCAGCTTCGGAATCTGTTTTTTGCAAGGGTGGATACTTATGCAAGGACACCTTCCAAAGCTCCGGGCAATATCAAGCTGGAGCTTTCAGGAGACTCGGATCAGAACCTGATGCGCCTGTCCTGTGCGGCGGCGGAGAAAAATCTTCTGGAGTTCTTTGAGCGCTGGGGGATGACGCCCGATGAAGGGACAGCCGTATATGCGAAACAGTTCGAAGAGGAAACAAGGGCGATCTATTATGTAAATGATGAAGCTCGGGTATACAGGCTGACAAATCCGGGCAGCAGTCTGAATATGGATGGCAGCAAACAGGCAGTGAATATCATCTCAGAGGAGATCAATGCCGGGGAGGCGAACAGGGTAGACCTGAAGTTTTCATCGTCTATTCCATCCGCAGATATTCTGGGATATGAGATCGTGCGCTGTATGAGATCAGGCGGCGGCATACAGGAGGAAGTGGCAGGCTTCACTACCAGCGGTTCCTTCAGCGATTATGTGACGACAGTGAACAATCGTGTGGTGAAGTATAAGGTTACGGTGATCGACAAGTATTTGAACCGATCAGCTCCGGCGGAGTCAGCGGAACTGAAGATCCAGCATGACGGAAGCATTGATAAGGCAGGCTGGACAGCGGCCGTCAAGAATATAGATACAACAGTGAAGGCCAGAAATGGGATCGGAACAGGAAGTGAGTCTGAGGAAGAGCTTGGAACCGGGTCGGGTACCTGGGATCAGGATACGATCTGCGGTCCGGCAGCGGAAGATCCGATCAAACATGTGCTGGACAACAGCACAGATACGGTTTATACGGGCAGAGCAGGAGAAGAGGCGGAGATCGTCCTGGAGTTCCATAAAACCCATACGGTCACGGGATTCAAATATACACCGGCGCAGGGATGCGATCTGATCAAGGACTACAGTATTTCTGTCCGCAAAGGAGGCCAGTGGGAAGAAGTGGCAGCCGGAATGTTCCAGTCAGACGATGCCCAGATCGTATATTTTGGAAATGATAAGAACAGCAATCTTCATGTTTATCAGACGACGGCGGTGAAGCTGCAGATCAAAAACCAGGCAGGAAGGGAGATCGGAATTGCGGAGCTGGATGTACTGGGAGTGACCGGAGATGATGTGGACTTCCGGCGCACTGCCGGAGAGGATACGCCGGTGATTGGACGGCTGAAAGAGGACTTCTCTTACGGCGGCGGTGTGATTCCGGCAGGCTCTCTGGTATTTACCGGAGTTTATAAGGGGAATCCGGCGTACAACGTAGTAATCCTGTATGACCAGAACGGGGAGATCGTCGGCGGTGTTGATACAGACGGCAGCTTAAATGCAAGCCAGATCATTCTGGCAGATGTGCCGGATACAGGCCAGATTCAGGATGTTTCAGACGGATCCTGGGTATATTGGATCGAACCGAAGCATATGATAGACCTTACGAAGCTGACGCATGTCCGGGCAGAGCTGTACCGTGTAGATGATGCTTCGGAAAATACGGGCCAGAGGCTTGTAAGCGATTCGAAGTTTGAGAAAATGCCGGCTCAGAGCCTGGATGGACTGCCAGAGATCCAGCTTCAATCATCCGTACAAAAGGGGAGCAGGCTATGAAAAAATATTTATCAGGGATTATAATCGCGGTATTAGCCGGTATTGCAATACTTCCGCTGCAGGTATTTGCAGCGGAAGACGGTGAGATCCGGCTGAATGCGGAAAAAAAGAACGGTGTGGAAGTGTCTGTCATGATTCCGGAAGCGGCTGGGGAGAAGATATCTTCTCTTCAGCTGGGGCTGCAGATCACGGACCAGGATGGAAATGGAGCAGGGGCGGATGTCCTGAAGCAGATTGAAAGTCTGTCTTTCCAATGGAATCCGGATGTGCAGGCAAAAGCCAAGATCACGGAGCAGCGTTATGAGGGAGAAGCAGGAATCCTTCGGATCTATATTGCGGGAACAGAGCAGCTCTTTGGAGACAATGGGGCAGACGGCGGAGGCCTGGCGCTGGGGACCGTAACAGCCGCCATGGCAAGCGGCGGGAGCGCAGGTACAGAGATTTATATCAGCGCGGCGCAGGACTCTTTTAAGATGGCCCGCGGCGCCGAGGGGATACCTGTCCTGGCGGCACAGCCGGATGCAGTGCTCCTGGCAGTCCAGGAGACGGGCGTCCAGAATCCGGGTGTCCAAAAGCCGGGTCAGACAGATACCGGGGACGGAACCGGAGAGAATCAGGAAGGGACAGGACGCCCGGGAGCAGATAAGTCTCAGCTTCAGGAAGTTTTAAACCTGGCAGAGGGATACCTGGAAGCCGATTATACATCAGAAAGCTACGCACTGCTGAAAAAGGCAGTGAAAGCAGGACAGGCGGTGCTGGACGATGTAAATGCTTCCCAGGAGGAAGTGGATCAGGCGGCAGAAGCAATTATGAATGCGGTCGGCAGCCTGGTGCCTGCGGCGATCACCAGTGTGGAAGAGCGGTACGGGCAGGAAACGCTGTATGCGGGACAGAATCAGGCAGTCGGAACAGGAGATGCGGATTCCTGGCAGATATATGCAGCAGTCATATTTTTAAGTATGTCTGTACTGGCAGGAGCGGGACTGCGGAAAAAATATTGGAAGAGGATATAGAGATATATGGATTTTTTGCTTAACCTGGATGGAAATATCTTATTATGGATTCAGGAATATATCCGTCAGGACTGGATGGACGGAATTTGGAAAGGAATCACGATGCTGGGAGATTCCGGGTGGTTCTGGATCGTGCTTTCCCTCCTCCTGATGATCCCAAGACGGACCCGCTGGATCGGGATCACTTCTCTGGGGGCAGTCGTCATCGGAGCACTGATCACGAATGTGACTTTAAAAAATCTGGTTGCCCGCACCCGGCCCTATGAAGTCATAGACGGCCTGGTACTGCTGATCGAAAAGCAGGGGGATTATTCTTTTCCGTCCGGCCATACCTGTGCGTCCTTCGCGGCCGCCGGGGTGTACTGGCGGATGATGCCGAAGAAATACAGTGTTCCGCTGATGATCCTTGCGGCATTGATCGCATGTTCCAGGCTTTATGTGGGAGTACATTACCCCTCGGATGTATTGGCAGGACTGGCAATCGGCCTGTTTGGGGCGTGGGCTGCCTGGCAGCTGCAGAAATATGTGAGGAAGCATAGAGAAAGGGAGTGAATCAGAGAAAATCCCTTTGGCGTTTAGAATCAAATACCGCCGTACAGGAGAAATCTGCTCCTGTGCGGCGGTATTTGAGATTGCAGGCGGGAATTATTCCTGCCGTTTTTTCAGCGCCGCTTCCACAAACCCTTTGAATAATGGATGCGGACGGTTCGGCCTGGACTTCAGCTCCGGATGCGCCTGGGTTGCAATGAACCAGGGATGCTCCGGGATCTCGATCATTTCTACTATATTTCCGTCCGGCGAGAGGCCGGACAGTGTCATACCGTGTTCTTCCAGCACTTCCCGGTAATCATTGTTCACCTCGTAGCGGTGCCGGTGCCGCTCACGGATCTCTTTCTTTCCATACATACAGAAGGCTATGGAGTTTTCCTTCAGGATACAGGGATAGGAACCCAGCCTTAGTGTGCCGCCGATATCTTCGACGCCGATCTGCTCCGGCATGATATGGATGACAGGATGGGTGGTGTCCGGCTTCAGTTCCATGCTGTGGGCATCATTGTACCCGATCACATTTCTGGCATATTCTACGATGGAGAGCTGCATGCCCAGGCACAGGCCGAGGAACGGAACTCCCCGTGTTCTTGCATAGCGGATGGCCTCGATCTTCCCCTCAATCCCACGGTTGCCGAAACCGCCGGGAACCAGGATCCCGCTGACATCTCCGAAGATCTCTGCAGCATTTTCCGCAGTGACCGTCTCCGAATCCACCCATTTGATGTTGACGGTGGTGTGGCTGTAGATCCCGCCGTGCTTCAATGCTTCCACCACACTGATATAAGCGTCATGGAGCTGGATATATTTTCCGACTAATGCCACTGTAACTTCCTGGGTTGGGTGTTTTAACTTTTCTACCATCTCGATCCAGTCTTTCAGGTCCGGCGGGGGGCATTCCAGATGGAGACATTTGCAGGCAACCTCTGCCAGATGTTCCTGCTCCATGGCAAGAGGCGCCTCATACAGATAGTCGACATCCAGATTTGAAAGCACATGGTCGGACGGAAGATTGCAGAACAGGGATATCTTGTCCTTCAAGCCGATATCCAGCGGATATTCGGAACGGCAGACGATGATATCCGGCTGGATCCCCATTCCCTGTAGCTCTTTGACACTGGCCTGCGTGGGCTTGGTCTTCATCTCCTGGGAGGCTTTCAGATAGGGGATCAGTGTTACATGGATCAGGATCACATTTTCACGTCCCTTTTCGTGCTGAAACTGACGGATGGATTCCAGGAAAGGCTGGCTTTCAATGTCTCCAACGGTTCCGCCTACCTCGATGATGGCAATCTCCGTGCCGGAAGCAGAGGGGTTGCGGTAAAACCGGCTTTTGATCTCATTGGTGATATGGGGGATCACCTGCACGGTTCCGCCGCCGAAATCTCCCCGGCGTTCCTTCTGCAGGACAGACCAGTAGATCTTGCCTGTAGTCACGTTGGAGTTGCGTGTCAGACTTTCATCGATAAAACGCTCATAATGTCCAAGATCCAGATCGGTCTCCGCTCCGTCGTCGGTGACAAAGACTTCTCCGTGCTGGACAGGGTTCATGGTTCCCGGATCCATATTGATATAGGGATCAAACTTCTGCATGGTGACGGTATATCCGCGCGCCTTCAGAAGCCGCCCCAAAGATGCTGCTGTGATGCCCTTTCCGAGGCCGGATACGACTCCGCCGGTTACAAAAACATATTTTACTGCCATGGCTTCCTCCCTTATGTGTGAAAATAGTTACGATTCAATGTCTCTTAAAAATCAATGATACCGCGATCCTGCCTCATAGACTGCCTCACAGGTAAGCTGGACCCCAAGCTTTTTAAATATTTTAATATCCACGTCGGACAGCATGACGGATGTATGGGCCTGGCAGCCCTCCAGCGCCGGAAGCTGTTCCAGGGCCAGGCGCGCGTCATGGCTCGAAGCAGCGCTTGCGGAGAGGGCGATCAGAACTTCATCCGTATGGAGCCGCGGATTTTTGCTTTTCAGATAATCCACCTTAAGCTTCTGGATCGGTTCGATTGATTCCGGAGAAAGGATGTCCAGATCATGGGGCTGTCCTGCCAATTCCTTGATGGCGTTCAAAAGCAATGCCGCGGACGCGCCCAGAAGGCTGCTGGTCTTTCCGGTGATCATCCGCCCGTCCGGAAGCTCCAGGGCTGCCGCGGGGGCGCCGGTCTGTTCCGCGCGTACCAGCGCCGCAGCGACCACGCTCCGGTCGGCGGTGGTGATCCCGGCCTGGTTCATCAAAAGCTCCAGCTTCTGGGTCTCCTCCTCACTGCAGTTCCCTTTTAATAAGGAATTGAGGGAAGCGTAATAGCGCCGGAGGATTTCCTGGCAGGAGGCGTCCCTGCATGCCTGGTCGTCGCAGATGCAGTTTCCGGCCATATTGACGCCCATATCTGTGGGTGATTTGTAAGGGCTTTTCCCATAAATTTTTTCGAAAATGGTATTGAGCACCGGGAAGATCTCTACATCCCGGTTGTAGTTAACTGTTGTCTCCCCATAAGCCTCCAGATGGAACGGGTCGATCATGTTGACGTCGTTCAGATCGGCGGTGGCGGCCTCGTAGGCAAGATTGACCGGGTGCTTCAGCGGGATATTCCAGATGGGAAATGTTTCAAACTTGGCATAGCCTGCATGAATCCCGCGTTTGTGCTCATGATATAGCTGTGAAAGACAGGTGGCCATCTTTCCGCTTCCCGGCCCCGGCGCTGTGACGATGACGAGCGGGCGGGTGGTCTGGATATATTCATTTTTCCCGAAACCGTCTTCGCTGACGATCAGCGGGATGTTGGAGGGATATCCCGGGATATGATAATGGAGGTAGACACGGATGCCCAGATTCTCCAGCCTCCTTCGGAAGAGAAGGGCGCTGTCCTGCCCGGAATACTGTGTGATGGCTACGCTGCCCACATAGAGGCCGTGTTCATGAAACGAGTCGATCAGGCGCAGGACGTCGGAATCATAGGTGATGCCTAGATCACCGCGTATTTTATTTTTCTCAATGTCCTTTGCACTTATGACAATGATCAGCTCCGCCTGGCTTTTGAGCTGCTTGAGCATATGCAGCTTGGAATCCGGCGCAAAGCCCGGAAGCACGCGGGAAGCGTGATAATCATCAAAAAGCTTGCCGCCAAATTCCAGATACAGCTTATGGTCGAACTGCTCGATGCGCTGCCGGATATGCTCTGACTGTGTACGTAGATACTTTTCGTTATCGAATCCTGTTTTCATAATGTTTTCCTCGAATCTGTTTCTAGCAAGTTGCAATTCAAATCTTAGTATACAACAAAAACCTGTGTTTTTACAATATTTTCATAATCTTTTAGTTGATTTATACCGAACCTGTACTTATAATAGAAAAGTGTCAGTGGATTTTAGGAGGAGCAGGATGGATAACAAGAATAATAAGAATAATCCCAGAAATAACCGGCAGGGATGGGGCGTGATCCTTTTCACGACATTGCTGACCCTTTTTATTGTAATGGGACTTTATGGACTGATGCAGGATAAGGATCCGGAAGAGATCAGTTATGATAAATTTTTAAGACTGGTGGAAGAAGGAAAGGTAGAGAATGTAACGCTGGAATCCTCCCGTATTTACATTACGCTGAAAGAAGGCGTGGAAAAGGAAGAGGAGAAGCAGGAAGGGGAAGATGCACAGGGCCAGGTAGAAGACCAGCTGCAGGATATGCGGGACAATCTTCTGAATCAGATGGAGGAAGCCGCAGGGCAGCGCGACGGGCAGGAGAGAAGCCCGGATTATTTTACCGGGGCCGTACAGGACTATAAGCTGCCGGACCGGTTGAATGAAGCCGGTGTACATTACGAACAGACGATTCCGGATACGGCGTCGGTAATGATGATGGAGATCTTTATCACCGTGATACTGCCGCTTTTACTGCTGGGAATCCTGTTCAGCTTCGTGATGCGCAACATGACGAAGGGCGGCGGCATGATGGGGATTGGCAAGAGCAATGCCAAGGTCTATGTAGAGAAGGAGACCGGCGTCACTTTCCAGGACGTGGCGGGCCAGGATGAGGCCAAGGAGTCGCTGCAGGAGGTTGTGGACTTTCTCCATAACCCGGGAAAATACACGGGTATCGGGGCGAAGCTGCCCAAGGGCGCCCTGCTGGTGGGACCTCCGGGAACCGGCAAGACTTTGCTGGCAAAGGCTGTTGCAGGAGAGGCCAAGGTGCCGTTTTTCTCCCTGTCCGGTTCTGCGTTTGTGGAGATGTATGTAGGCGTGGGGGCGTCCCGTGTCCGCGACCTGTTCAAGCAGGCGCAGCAGATGGCGCCGTGTATCGTATTTATCGATGAGATCGATGCGATTGGAAAGAGCCGTGACACCGCCATGGGCGGCGGTAATGACGAGCGGGAGCAGACACTGAACCAGCTCCTTGCGGAGATGGATGGATTTGACACGAATAAGGGTCTGCTGCTTTTGGCAGCGACGAACCGTCCGGAGATTCTGGATCCGGCGCTTTTGCGTCCGGGGCGGTTTGACCGGAGGATCATCGTGGATAAGCCGGACCTAAAGGGCCGTGTGGATACATTGAAGGTACATTCCAAGGATGTGAAGATGGACGAGACGGTGGACCTGGAGGCCATTGCGCTGGCAACATCAGGCGCCGTGGGATCCGATCTTGCCAACATGATCAACGAGGCAGCCATCAACGCTGTGAAGAACGGCAGGCAGGTGGTCAGTCAGAAGGATC
>Ga0137306_102256_pt1 | contig 16755 bp, 15 predicted proteins | sample Inofroosms_March_FD_97187 | JGI IMG/M metagenome (GOLD analysis project Ga0137306, IMG submission 97187) | Mouse cecal microbial communities from Vienna, Austria - N-Acetylneuraminic and N-Acetylglucosamine D2O microcosms_March | ecosystem: Host-associated > Mammals > Digestive system > Large...
GTCGGCCATCTGCGGGCCGGAACAGGCATGGACGCCCAAGGTTTCCTCAAAACGTGGCAGAGCCACCGGCAAGACTTGGACACCGAGGAATTTCAGGCGGAGTTTGATAGCGTCCTGAACGCCCTGGTGGGCGGCGAGCAGTACGGCGGCTTTTTGAAAAGCCGTGACGCCATGAAGGACTTCTGCCAGCAACACCCGGAGAGCGGCTTTGATGATGGTTTCGCGTTCGGCTTCCGGGCGGACACGGCGCAGTATTCTTACCTGATCCGCCTAAACCCCTACAAGGAGGAGGAAAACCTGTCCCTCTACTGTTACCGCCGGGACTCGCTTGAACGCCACATGAAACAGGCTGAAAAAGGTATCCGCTTCATTACCCCGCACTATGAGGAAAAGTTCAGGATTGCGGATGGCGACATGATACGGATCAGGTGCCCCGATGGACGGCAGCTTGACCGGGAATGCCGCTATATCGACGAGTGTCATGTGGAGGTGGGTAAAGGCTGGGACAACCTCTACCACATCTGCCAGTTTGCCGAGCTGATGGAGCGCAACGGCAACTCCGTAATCCCCCTCAGAAATTCGCTCCCGCTGATATGCTACGGCAAAGTGCCGGAGAAACGGGCCATCGTCATGTTTGAGCGGGGCTTTGACGGCTACCGCTCCGCGTCTTTTGCGACAAAAGGCCGCACCAGTCAGAAGCTCGTTGACGAGCTGAACGGCGAGTTGGGCGTGACCAAGGCACAGGCGGCGGCGATGCTGGCCGGGGCCATGCGGGGCTGGGCTGACCCTGCCGCCGACCCGAAGAACTACGATGAGCAGGGCCAGCCTATCAAATCCAGAAACCGAGACAGGGGTGATGCCCGATGACCGAGCAGAAACACCGTATTTGGAGTAACTTTGACCTGGACTATGAGGATTGGCGGGAGTTTTTAGAGGATGAGTACCCGGAGCTGTCCGAGGACGAGCGCATGATGCTGATGTACGACATCAACAGCGGCTACCTGGATGATGAACGTGCGAATCTGAACATCCAGCTTGACCAGCCCATCCTCATTATTGCCGATCTGGGCCTCTGGACTGGACGGCACATGGGCTATAAGGAGATCGCCAGCGGCAACATCCGGGACTGCCTTTACAGCGACCGTGGCATTGACTACTCCACCTGGTTTGTTGACAAGTTGGGCGACCTGCGCTGTGACGCCATCCACCATGACGGCACAAACCGTCTGCTTTACCGCACCTATAAGCCCGGAGTACGGGAATCTCAAATTGACCTGCTGAAAGAAAAATTGTATTACGGCACAGCGACCCGCGCCGATATTACCCGGATCACCCGCAGGCTGGGGGACGAGATCGGCAAGGTCTACGGCTGGGACTTCCCCCAGCGTGGGCGGCAGGCTGTGTCCGTGGAAAGGTAGGAGCATCATGGCACAATTACCGAATGTCAAATTGAACGTACACCCCTCCATGTTTGACCTGATGATGGCCGTTCTGGAGCGCAACACCGCCGCCGAGGATGTGCCCACCCGCAGCAGCGCCCAGGACTTGATGGATAAACGTATGCGGTTTTCCCGGCGCTTCTGCGGTGTGGGCGGTAAGCCCTATGTCAGTATGCGGATGTATGAGAGCGAAGCCTCCGAGCTGATCTGGCAGCTTCTCTACGCCTGCATCGGGGCTTACGAGGTGGAAAAGGAGTACAGCGCGGAGCTGAAAGAGGGCGGCGAGGGTGATACCCGGTGAAAGGCGCACCCATCGACAAAGCCCTGTGTGAGTACCTGAAACAATACCGCCGTGGACAGGAAAGCGCGGCCTCCAGCAAGGAGCTGGAGGCCGCGTTCCACGTCAAGGGGACAGAACTGCGGCGGGCCGTCAACCGCCTGCGCTGTGACGGCTGGCCCATTTGCAGCGACGCCACCGGCTACTTTTATGCGGCACGGCAGTCGGAGATACAGGCCACCGTCGCCCAGCTCACCGGGCGTATCTCCAAAATCGCCGCCGCCACAAAGGGGCTGCTGAAATCTTATGAGGAAAAGGAGGGATAGATCGTGGCAAAGAAACCTGAACCCATTGTCCGGCTTGCAGCACAGACGGCCCGCCAGATTTTTGCCAACAGTGGGAACTATATGGCGTTCCTGACCACCGCCGCCCACAATTACAAATACAGTTTCCGCGACCAGCTTTTGATTTACGCCCAAAAGCCGGACGCCACCGCCTGCGCCCAAACCGACTTCTGGAACAAGCATGGCCGGTGGGTGAACAAGGGCACCACGGGGATCGCCCTGCTGGTGGACACCGACAAGGGCTATAAACTGCGGCACGTCTTTGATATGTCCGATACCAACAGCCGTGCGGGGCGCACCGTCCCCGTCTGGCAGATGAGGCCGCAGTACGAGGGGCCGGTGGTGGAGGCGCTGGAAAACAGCTACGGCGAGTTTTCCGACAAATCCGACTTTGCCGCCTGCCTGCTGGAAACGGCAAAGATCATCGTAGAGGACAACTTTGGCGACTACTACGCCGACCTTTGCCGCATCAAAGAGGGCAGTCTGCTGGAGGAACTGGACGATCTCAACACCGAAGTGTGGTTTAAGAGCCTGTTGGAGAACAGCGTGGCCTATATCATGCTGACCCGGTGCGGCATCGACCCCCAGGAGTATTTCAGCGGCGAGGACTTTGCCCGCATCTACGATTTTAATACCCTGAAAACCCTTGCTATCCTGGGGGCCGCAGCCAGCGATATAGCCGAGATGCCCCTGCGGGAGATCGCCAGCACCGTGCTGCCCTTATATTGGGAGGAAGAAAAACAAAATCGCACATTTGCCGGGAATCCTGACAGGCAGTATAATGACGGCAGAACGAAACGTGAAAGGAGCGTTGAACATGGAGCTGACATACAGAACCGAGGGCGATTATCAACTGCCCAACCTGGACGTGCCGGAGGCCCCGAAGGTCGGAAAATATGGGATGCTGCGGCGCAGTTTCCTCGCCAATCACCGGCACGGGATTTACACCGGGATGCTGTTGACCGGGGAACTGAACAGCCATCTGGCGGAGATCGACCGGCAGGCCACCGAGATGGTGGAGCGGTTGACGGAGCAAATGGCGCGGGAACAGGGCGTGACCGAGGAACTGAAAGCGTCCGATCAGATGAAGTGGGTGGGTCTGATGAACAACATCAAGGCAGCGGCGGAGGAAGTGGCGCTGGCGGAGATCGTGTACGCCAACTGAGCGACCCTCTCCCCACGGAGGAAGAACAGAAAACGGCAATTCAAGCGGCGGAGGATGAACAGTCCTCCGCTTTTGCTATTTCCCAGGAGGACATTGATGCTGTTCTGATAAGGTACGGAACAGAGGGAAAGTTCAGCATTTATGAGCAGTTTTTGAAAAAAGAGGGGGACGATGAAAACACGGCTTTCCTCAAAAAAGAGTATGGTATCGGCGGATTTTCTGTCTATGGGAGCAAAAAGCTGGATATTTGGCATGAAGGCAAAGGCATCAAAATCACCGCCGCGCCGGAAGTTGTAACTGTCCTGACCTGGAAAAAGGCGGCGAAGCGGATCGGTGAGTTGCTTGCCGCAGACCGCTATCTGTCACCGGCTGAAAAGGCGAAATACCCGGAGTACCGCCGTCAGGAGGACACCCGGATCGCCCGGAGCAAAATCAGCGGAGAATTTTACTCTATTATCCGTGATTATAAGGACTATGTGGCCCAGCTCGGAGCGCAGGACAAAACGGTAGACAGGTGGTATTTGTCATCTTGCGCCGATGCGTTCAGCGCGGGCGAAAAGAAGATGAGCGCCCGTACCAGCGAGGGCGACTTCATCCTACCCATGATGCGGGAGGCCATGCAGACTATTATCGGGGAGAACACCCACCTGACGGAGCGGTGCGAGGCCGTACTTGCCCAACTCTCCGGCCCCCTGGCCGCGCCGCTGGAACCCACCTATGACGAGATGAACCCGTCCCCGGCACCGCCGAAAGAGTACCAGCTGACCATGGGGGCTACGGTGTACCTGGGGATGCAGGAGTATGAACTGCTGGCCTTTGACAATCAGACTGTCCGGCTCTTTGACCCGGCGTTTCCCATCATCAACAAGGAACTGCCCCGCGAGGAATTTGACCGGCTGCTGGCGGAGAACCCCCTGAACGACGGACTGCTTCAGGTGGTGGAGGAAGCGCCCACCGCCGAACCTGCGGAGCCTGACACCCCCGGCTATGACCTGGGCTTTGGACACCTGGGCAACGGCGTGACGGTCTGGAACCGGCTGGAACTGGAGGACGGCGACTATAAGATAATCGCCCATATCTCCCCTGACCGAACCGTGACCTATTATGAGGACGGTCTGCCGGAGGACGTTCGGGCGCAGATCGAGGAATTTGCCGCCACCTCCACCATGACTATCTCCGCTACCCAGGACGCCCCCGTGTTCTCTACCCCGCCGCTGGTGCGGGGGCCTGCCGTGGCCCCCGCCGAAGCCAGCGAGCCGACTTACCCGCCCCATGAGCTTCCCTATATTTTCTGTGAGTGGAGCGAGAGCGGCGTGTTTCAGGATAAAACGGCCTACTCCCTCCAAGAGTTTGACCGGCTGATGAAGCAGGCGGACGATGAATATATCGCTGGGAGAACGGTTGCTATGGCGAAATACGGGACGTGGCAGAAATGGTATGACGCCAACGACCCGGAATATAGAGCATTTTTGGGCTATGACAAGGTGAAATTTACCCTTGTTATGCCCGATGGACGGACATTCACCGAGCGTCAGGACATTGGGGACGGCGACGGCGGTGTGCTGGATTTTCTCAATCAGTACGACAAATACCGTGAGATCGTCCCCGTTCTGCGTGAGGCTGTCCACAAAGAGGCAGAAGCGGCGCAGAGCAGCCCCGCCCCACAGCCGGAGCCTGGGCCTGCCAGCGGCAGGTTTTGGGACGCCTATAATTCCATCAAGGAGCATAACCCCGACAGTCTGGTGCTGTATCAGGTGGGCGACTTCTTTGAACTCTACGGAGGGCTTGAGGGTGAGGACGCATGGAACGCGGCGACGGCCCTTGACTTGACCCTGACCAAGCGCAATATCCCCGAATATGGTCGTGTGTCCATGTGCGGTTTTCCTGCCCACAAACTGAAGGACTATGTAAAGAAGCTGAACAGTAAGGGCTTTGACGTTATTGTGGCGGCGCTGAAAGATAACCACCGTGTTATTTCCGCGTTCCCCGCACAGCCCAGCGAAAAGGTCAAGCAGAAAACCGATGATTTTTCCGACATTGATCCCGCCAGCGCATTATCGCGTCAATCGCAGAACCGCCGCTATCAGGTGGTAGTTTATCACCACATAGAAAACGGCATGGACGAGAAGCGGGAATACGAAACGCTCCAAGAAGCTGAAAAGGTGGCGAGGGGCTATGTGGACGGCACGATGGAGGATGATGGCTTTGCCTATGAGGGCGCAGCCGTGTATGACCTGCTGGAAAGAAGATGGCTCCATGTCATTGGAAATTTCCCGATGCCGGAAACATCTGCCAAAAAAGAGGAAATCCTGCCGACGCCCGCAGCTCAACATGAGGGCACCGAAGGTTTAGCAAATGGGCACGGCCATGATGGTGGGGAGCCAGTCCAGGCCCCGCCCACACCCCGGCGCAGAGCCAAGGTGTCCCCCTTTGTCCTCCATCCCGAAGTCCCCAACGCAGACCGGCATGAATACCATATCACCGATGACACCATCGGCGCGGGGACACCGGGGACACGGTTTAACAACAACGTTCGGGCCATCCGTCTGCTGAAAAAACTGGAAAGAGAGAACCGCTTTGCCACCCCGGAGGAACAGGCGGTATTGGCGCAGTATGTCGGCTGGGGCGGGCTGGCCGATTGCTTTGACGAGCGGCACAGCAAGTACGCCGAGCTGAAAGCCCTGCTGGACGAGGACGAGTACGCCGCCGCCAGGGAATCCACCCTCACCGCCTTTTATACCCCGCCCGTGGTCATCCGCTCCATCTATCAGGCATTGGAGAACATGGGCTTCAAAACCGGCAATCTGCTGGAGCCGTCCTGCGGCATTGGCAACTTCATCGGTATGCGCCCGGATGATCTGGCCGACTCCAAAATCTATGGCATAGAGTTGGACGGTATCAGCGGACGCATCGCCCAGCAGCTCTATCAAAAATCCTCCATCGCTGTCCAGGGGTTTGAGACAACAGAACTCCCGGACAGCTTTTTTGACGCCGCCATCGGCAACGTGCCTTTTGGCAGCTTCAAAGTATCGGATAAGCGGTATGACAAGCACAATTTCCTGATCCATGACTATTTCTTTGCCCGGACGCTGGATAAGGTGCGCCCCGGTGGGATCGTTGCCTTTGTCACCAGCAAGGGCACCATGGACAAGGAAAATCCCACCGTGCGAAAGTATATCGCACAGCGGGCCGATCTGCTGGGGGCCATCCGTCTGCCCAACAATACGTTCAAGGATGCCGCTGGCACGGAAGTGACCAGCGACATCCTGTTTTTGCAGAAACGGGACGCCCTGTTCAGCGGGGAGCCGGAGTGGGTACACCTGAACACCGACGATAACGGACTGAAAATGAATCAGTATTTCATCGACCACCCGGAAATGGTCATGGGAGATATGCGGGAGGTAAGCGGCCCCCATGGGCCGGAAACCGCCTGTCTGCCCCGCGAGGGGCAAGACCTGGGTGAGCAACTCAACGCCGCCATCCAGAACATCCAAGGCTCTATCACCGAGTATGTGATGGATGACCCGGAGGCGGAGGGCGAGGATAAGTCCATTCCCGCTGACCCGGATGTGAGGAATTTCAGCTACACCGTGGTGGACGGGCAGGTGTACTACCGGGAGAACAGCCGGATGAACCCGGTGGAGGTATCGGTGACGGCGGCGAACCGCATCAAGGGGCTGATCGGCATCCGGGACTGTGTGCGGACGCTCATTGAGTATCAGACCGAGGATTGGCCCGCCGAGGATATTAAAGCTGAACAACAGAAACTCAATGCCCTTTATGACGCCTTTGTGAAGAAGTATGGGCGTATCAACTCCCGTGCCAACAGCACCGCGTTCAGTATGGACAGCGCCTATTTTCTGCTGTCCTCCCTGGAAGTGCTGGATGATGAGCGGAACTTTGTCCGCAAGGCGGATATGTTCACCAAGCGCACCATCAAGCAGAAGGTAGTCGTCACCAGCGTAGATACCGCATCCGAGGCCCTGGCTGTGTCACTGGCTGAAAAGGCCAAGGTGGATATGGCTTTTATGATGGAGCTGACCGGCAAGACCGAACAGGAGATATACGCCGACCTGACCGGCGTGATCTTCCTGAACCCCATGCACGGTTATGGCGGCAACACAGAGGGAAAGTACCTCACAGCCGACGAATACCTCTCCGGCAACGTGCGGGAAAAGCTGGAATGGGCACGGCGAAGCGCCAAACTGTACCCGGAGGACTATGCCGCCAATGTGGAGGCCCTGGAACGGGTGCAGCCCACCGATTTGACCGCCAGCGAAATTTCCGTGCGGCTGGGGGCCACCTGGCTCCCCCCGGACGTGGTAGAGAAGTTTATCTTTGACCTGTTGGACACGTCCGTTTATGGCAGGGGAAAAATCCACGTTCACTACTCGCAATATACCGGGGGCTGGAATGTAGAGGGTAAAAGCGCCGACCGGGTGAATGTCAAAGCCAGCAGCACCTACGGCACCACCCGCATAAACGCCTACAAGATCATTGAGGAAACCCTGAACCTGCGGGATGTTCGGATTTTCGATTACGTTGAGGACAGGGACGGGAAGAAAAAGCCCGTTCTGAACAAGAAAGAAACCGCCATCGCCCAGGGCAAGCAGGAGCTTATCAAGCAGGCGTTCCAGGACTGGATTTGGAAAGACCCCCAGCGCCGGGAACGGCTGACGCGGTTTTATAACGACAAATTCAACAATCTGCGGCCCCGTGAATACGATGGGAGCCATATCAACTTTGTGGGCATGAACCCGGAGATCACCCTGCGGCCCCATCAGTTGAACGCCATCGCCCATATTCTCTACGGCGGCAACACCCTGTTGGGCCATGTGGTGGGGGCCGGGAAAACCTGGGAGATGGTGGCGGCGGCGCAGGAGAGCAAACGGCTGGGTCTGTGTCAAAAAAGCCTGTTCGTTGTCCCAAATCACCTGACGGAGCAGTGGGCGGCGGAGTATTTGCAGCTCTACCCCTCCGCCAATATCCTGGTGGCAACCAAGAAAGACTTTGAAACCAAGAACCGAAAACGATTTTGCGGCAGGATCGCCACCGGGGACTATGATGCCATCATCATCGGACACAGCCAGTTTGAGAAGATACCCGTGAGCATAGAGCGCCAGCGGTTTACGCTGGAACAGCAGATGAATGAAATTATCCATGGTATCGCTGAACTGAAAGCGCAGAACGGGGAGCAGTTTTCTATCAAGCAGTTGGAGCGAACCAGGAAAAGCATCAAGGAAAAGCTGGACAAGCTGAACGATCAGAGCCGTAAGGATGATGTGGTCACGTTTGAGGAATTGGGCGTTGACCGCATTTTTATTGATGAAGCACATTATTACAAAAACCTCGCCGCATTTTCTAAAATGCGGAACGTGGGCGGCATCAGTCAGACGGAGGCGCAGAAGTCCAGCGACCTCTATATGAAGTGCCGCTACCTGGACGAGCTGACCGGGGGCCGGGGCGTTGTTTTCGCTACGGGCACACCTATCTCCAATACGATGGTAGAGTTATATACCATGCAGAAGTATTTGCAGTATGAAACGCTCCGCCGAAACGGTCTTTTACACTTTGATGCCTGGGCGTCCACATTTGGGGAAACTGTCACCGCCATAGAGCTGGCCCCGGAGGGCACCGGCTACCGGGCCAAGACCCGGTTTGCCAAATTCCATAACCTCCCGGAGCTGATGGCTATGTTCAAGGAAGTGGCGGACATCCAGACGGCGGATATGCTCAAACTCCCCGTTCCCAAGGCCATCTATCACAATATCTCCCTGAAACCCTCCGAGCTGCAAAAGGAGATGGTGGCGGGGCTGGCGGAACGGGCTGAAAAGGTACGCAACAAGGAAGTGGACAGCACCGTGGACAATATGCTGCTCATTACCAACGACGGGCGTAAACTGGCCCTTGACCAGCGGCTTCTGAACTCTATGCTCCCGGACAGCGACACCAGCAAGATCAACGCCTGTGCGGAAAACGTCTTTGAGATATGGCAGAATACGGCGGATCAGCGTTCGACGCAAATGGTGTTTTGCGACCTGTCTACTCCCGGCAAGGGACGCCCTATCGAAATGGCGCAGAATGAACAGGGCACCTTTGAAATGACGGTGTTTCAGAACGTGTATGACGACCTGCGGGACAAGCTGATCGCCAAGGGCATACCAGCCGAAGAAATAGCTTATATTCACGATGCCAATACAGAAGCGAAGAAAAAGGAGCTGTTTGGGAAAGTCCGCTCCGGGCAGATACGGGTGCTGCTCGGCTCCACGCAGAAGATGGGGGCGGGCACCAACGTACAGAAGAAATTGATCGCGCTCCATCATTTGGACTGCCCGTGGCGTCCCTCTGATTTACAGCAGCGGGAGGGCCGAATTATCCGGCAGAAAAACGAGAACGATGAGGTGGACATTTACACCTACGTCACCGAGAACACTTTTGACAGCTATCTCTACCAGTTGGTGGAGGGAAAGCAGAAGTTTATCGGGCAGATCATGACCAGCAAATCCCCGGCCCGCTCTGTCGAGGATATTGACGAAACCGCCCTGTCTTATGCCGAGATCAAGGCCCTGTGTACGGGCAATCCCCATATCAAAGAGAAGATGGATTTGGACATTGATGTGCAGCGGCTCAAACTGCTGAAAGCCAACCATTTGAGCCAGAAGTATTCGCTGGAGGACAACATTGTTAAATACTTTCCCCAGGCAATCGCTATTGCTAAAGGGCGGATCAAGAACGCCCAGGAGGATATAGCCGTCCGGGACGCAAACACCCACCCCAATCAGGACGGCTTCTCTCCCATGGTGGTGGCGGGCGTGACCTATACCGAGAAAAAGGCGGCGGGCACCGCTATCCTTGAAGTTTGCAAAACCCTGACGGACAGTGCGTGCGTTCCCCTGGGCCAGTACCGGGGCTTTGAAATGACGCTCTCTTTTGAGCCATTTTTTAAGCAGTATAAGGTGGGCCTGACAGGTGCCCACGACCATCGCGTGACCCTGGGCACAGATATTTTTGGCAACATCCAACGGCTCGACAATCTGCTCAATGATTTTGAGAGCGACCTCACTTCCGCACAGAACGACCTCGCCACCTATGAAGCCCAGCTTGCCAGCGCAAAGATCGAGGTAGAGAAGCCATTTCCCCAGGAGGACGAGCTGAAAACAAAGTCGGCCCGTCTGGACGAATTGAACATCCTGCTGAACATGGACAAACAGGAAAGCGAGATCGTGGACGGGGAACCGGGAGAGGACACTCCCGCCCCTGATCGGGACGGCGCTGGCCGGGATCGGTGAGCATCGCACATTTGCCCTGCCGGTGGTCATGCGCTATAATGGCCGCAGAAAGCAGGCGGAGGTGAAAGCGGTGTCTGATAAGATAAAATTTGAAACCTTTGTGGACGCTCAAGGCACGGCGTTTCAGGAGTATGTGAGTTTTATCACCGCGAAGCTGCCCAAGACGGACAAGGAGTACCGGGCCATCCGGGACAAGATGGAGGGCATCTTTCAGCAATATCCCCATGTGATGGAGGCGTTCGACACGGAACAGGCGTCGGCGCTGACCGAACAGGAGTGCGCGGCGCTCATTCAGGTCATGGGCCTGCAAAGCCAGCTTGTGGAGATAGAGATACAGACGCTCTACCTCCGGGGCTGCTATGACAGCGTGGGCTACCTCAGAAAAGCGGGTATCCTGTGAAAAGGGCAGCGCTGGTAATCAGCCAGCGCCGCCCCCTACATAACCGGGAATAATCAATTCATAGGAGAAAAAGCAAAAATGATGAAAATTTCTGTCAATCAAGTCCAGTGTAAACGGTGTGGCAGTATCATCACATCCGAACACAGCCACGATCTGAAATGGTGTGAGTGCCGGGGCGTGGCCGTGGACGGCGGCAAGGACTACTTGAAACGGCTGACAGGCGATCCATCCGCTGAATTTATAGAATTGAGCGTGTTTGATTCGGCCCCGGACGATTGACGAAACGCTGTTACTTCGGTATAATATCAGCAACAGGAAACACTTTCAGGAGGATACGCGGATGGCATTGGAAGACAAGCTGGGCATCACCGATTCGGCGGAGCTTGCCCGAACGGAGGAACGGATCAGCAAGGCAAAGGCGCTGGAACTGTTTGAAAAGGGGCTGCTGGATCAATTTGAGGTTGGGACATTTCAGGGGCTTGCACAAATCCATAAATATCTGTTTGATGAGATATACGGTTTTGCAGGGCAAGTCCGCACCGTGAATATCGCAAAGGGAAATTTCCGTTTTGCCCCCGTCCTTTACCTGCAAGCGGCGCTGGAGCATATCGGGCAAATGCCGCAATCCACCTTTGACGAAATCATTGAGAAGTATGTGGAGATGAATGTGGCGCACCCGTTCCGGGAGGGCAACGGCAGAAGCACCCGGCTCTGGCTGGACGCTATTCTGAAAAAGGAACTCCGTCAGGTCATTGACTGGAGCCGGGTAGACAAGGAGGACTATCTGCTGGCGATGGAGCGCAGCCCTGTCAAAGATTTGGAGATCAAAACACTTTTGAAAGCGGCCCTGACCGACAAGATCAACGACCGGGAGGTTTATATGAAGGGCGTGGACGCCAGCTATCATTACGAGGGTTATGATGTTTATAGGACGGCAGATATAAGTGATGAACGCCCCCGGAAGAAGCCAGACCGGGACGCCCGATAAGCACATAGGCATAAATTTACGGCAAGACTGCACCTGCGGCCTTGCCGTTTTTATATAGCCAGAAAGCAGATAAGTCACATTTATTATGATTAACTCTTATTAGGAACACTCAAAATTATCGGATAGTGACTTTGAGATCAAAATGTCCCAAAGATACAATATACAAACAAATTATTCAGTTAGAGAAATTTAGAAATTTTCAGAGTGTTGATAATCGAGAACCGTCACGTTCCCTCTATTGTCTAAAGACAGGGTTAGATGGTCAACGCCAACTGTATTATGCGGGCCTATAAATGGCATGATCTTGAACTCAAGAATGGTTTTGCCCTCTTGCTTATAAATCTGCTCCAATTCAGTTGTAGCCAATTCTACTGTTGGAAAAACTGAATAGGAGCCATCATAATAACGGTTAGAGGCTTGCTGGAGTTCTTTTAACAGTGAAACAGTTAAAGTTTCTTTATATATGTCGGTTTCAGTATTTGCGGACATGGCTTGAACAAAATTTCCATCTCGATTAACAGCTTTTGAGAAACTAATTATGCTTAATAGTGTCAAAACTGATATTACTGCTATTCTTCTAATACGTTTCGGGGCCATTCTATATGAAAGCTCCTTTCTCCATGTGCATTATAGTATGCACGTTTTTATCGGTCAATACCCATTACAAATTGGCATTTCTAAAAGAAACCAAGTAATCCATAATAAGCCCAGCGTACATAGCGGACAAAGGATTTTGAAAATTCATTGTCCGCTATTTTATATGGCGCATAAAGCGAAAGTCGCTCTTTTCTTTTGCTTTTCTAATTCTGTTGTATTTGATAAGATGGTATGCTATACTTTGGCTCAAGGCACAGCGGTTTTATAGCAAGAGGGGAACTTTTGGGACGGTTTTTCGTCTATATAATTGAGTTGGTAAAAACAGTCAAGATATATGGAGGTATCATTATGAAAAGAACAGCACTAATTGTAATTGCTTTAGCCTTTGCCTTAACGGGATGTACAAGTATGGAGGGAGAGAAAGAAACATCGCCAATCCCAACTGAAACAATAGTTTCGACAGATAACGCACCTGAACAAACTACCGAGACAGACAACGGAACAGCCGAGAATGTAGCCGGAATTTTCGATGTACTAAACACACTGGAATATCAGCCATACACTTGTGACGGATTGCCAGAATACCTATTGACCGCTGCTGATGGTACTGTGTATTCTATAAATTTTTCTGAAAAATGGATATGGCGGGGAAACAGTGAACAAGCCGAACTGTCAGACGAGTTGATTGCCCGATTAAAAGAGGATAAGAACCTAACGAAAGCGGAAAATATACCCGTAGAAACAAATAAGCCAAATATGGAAATTCCAACCGAAGCGACAGCCCCGGTTGATAATCCGCAATCACCGATTGCCGAGCCTAAAGACGATACAACAGAAAATGTGACGGGAATGACAGGAATATTTGATGCACTAAACAAGTTGAAATATCAACCGTACACTTGTGATGGCTTACCAGAGTACCGTTTGTTGGCTACTGATGGCACAGTGTATTTTATAAACTTTTCTGAAAACTGGGTATGGCGGGGAAATAGCGAACAAGCTGAGTTACCTGATGAATTGGTTAGTCAATTAAAAGAAAGCGGGATGCTTATAGCTGAAGAAAAGCCATTAGAACCCGTAATTGATAAGTAACTATTTTGTTAAGCGGCCATTCAGAACGGTGACAGTGGGCGGACTGTCCAGCGGTACATCCGCCTGACTGAGCTGATTCCAGAATTGCAGAAAACAGTGGATGATGGCGCTATGGGCATCACGCCCGCCGAGCAAATCTCCTACCTGAAGCCGGAGGAACAGGCCATGCTGGTTATGACCATGGACTATGAGCAGGCATCCCCCTCCGTTTCCCAGGCCAAACGGATGCGGGAAATGAGCGAGGCCGGTACACTGACCGAGGACAGTATGCTGGCTGTCATGTGCGAGCAGAAGAAGCCCTGCTGGGACAACATCACACTCAAGGGACAAGCCCTCCGCAAATACTTCCCTCAGAGCTACACGCCGCGGCAAATCGAGGAGATCATCTACCGCCTGTTGGAGCAGTGGGCGGAGCATCAGCAAAAGAAGGCCGGATAAAACATAACAGGCCCAGCATAAATAGCGGACAAAGGATTTTTCAAAATCCCTTGACCGCTATTTCTATTGCCGGAGGAGGTGAGAAATTGAAGAATGGATTTATCTGTAAGACGGCGAGCTGCAAGCTCTGCGGGGAATATTCGAGAAAGCGAGGCTGTATTTCCAAGCACTGTCCCTACCTTGCGGAGCGAGTAGCTGCCGGGGCGCTGAACTACAAGGGCGCGGTCATGGAGGCGTTCGGGTCCAACCCCCTGTTCAGGGACGATCTGACCGCCATCAGCAGGCGGCTGTCTGAGAGCGTCTGGAACGGCGCGGGGCATAAGCAGCGCATGGAGGCGCTGCGGGTATACACCGGCAGGAACAAGAGCTTTTATACCAATGAATACCTTGCCGCCATGTATCTGCTGACCTTTGAGACATTTTGTCCCAAAGGCTGGGGATAGACATTCGCATTAGGATATGCTATACTTAACCAAACAAATTTGAATGGAGCATAGTAGAATGGATTTTATAGAAAAACTGCGTAAGGACTACAATTTATTAGCCTTGCTGAGTACTGCCTGTGATGTAGAAATACTCCCGGAGTTTAAGCCGCCTGAAAATGAATTTGGGCATTTAACATACAATATTCCCGGAACAACATTTGCCCAGACTGGTAGTGGAAGTGAATATATTTTGCTGGAAGATGGATCTGTCGGCTATTGGGGCAGTGAAGGTGCGTGTGGTAGGATTGCAGATAGCTTGCATGACTTCTTTGAATTTGTGATACGTTGCCCCTATTGGCAGGATTATCTTTGTGAGGAAGTTTACCAGGATAGAGAAAAACTGGGAAAGTTCACAAAAGAAAATTTAGAAAGGCTTAAAGAGAGTTTCAAGGCAGATGGATTTGACCTATTTGAAGCACAGCTAAAATTGGCAGATTATTTGGGGATTGAGAAAAAAGTGGATGTCGTGGATATTCTAATGCGATTTTATTATTGCACAAAACGACAGCCCCGTTTTATCCAAACCTATACAGAAAATGATGGAAGTTCGCATAGTGGTACAGGCTCGCTGTTTGACCGTTGAATGTCTCTCTATTTTCTAATAGCTTGAAATTATTAAAGGTAATAGGCGTTCTGCCTAAACTGGTTACTTAACAAGTCGAGGTTTGAGGAGGTAGGGACGTTGAAATACTTTGTTAGCGAGGAAGAGCGTAAAGCATCCCACAGCACTTGCTATTTTGAATTTCAACAAGGACATTACCACGACCAATGTTGGCTACCGGATTCTCTCAGTATTAGTGACACGCTATGGGATAGGTTTGATTTGTCTAAATTATTTGAACGTGTTATCGGAGAGTTTGACTATTATGGCACGACAATGGTTACGAAAGCGCAGTGGGATGACATAGTAAAAATTTCTCAAGATACGCATTCTTCTTGGCAGGAAATCATTACAGAGGCTATCCCATGGGTGGACAGATGTTTCAAAGACCACGAAGTGTTCACCATTTTGGGAATATAACTTTCAGTTTGTGAAATAAACTAAAATAGATTTTAATGTAAGCCATAACAGACCCAGCGTACATAGCGGACAAAGGATTTTTCAAAATCCCTTGTCCGCTATTTCTATTGCCGGAGGAGGTGAGAAATTGAAGAACGGATTTATCTGTAAAACGGCGAGCTGCAAGCTCTGTGGGGAATATTCGAGAAAGCGAGGCTGTATTTCCAAGCACTGTCCCTACCTTGCGGAGCGGGTAGCTGCCGGGGCGCTGAACTACAAGGGCGCGACCGTGGACGGCGGCAGGGACTACTTGAAACGGCTGACCGGCGCCCCGTCCAGCGAATATACAGAACTCAGCAAGTGGGAGGAATAGCCGTTTACTCGTTGATAATCAGCTTATTCAGGTCAAAGAGCGCCGCTTTGTAGTTCTCTACCCGGTACACCCGCCTGTTGGGATTGTCCTGAATGATAACATGACCCTCCTGCTCCAATAGCTCTTTCTGCGTTTCTTTGTCGAAATAGCGGCCAAAGTTTATCAGGGTGCCTTTGAGCGAGATCATACGCCAATAAGGGATTAAATCTTCCAAATTATGCTCAACTTTTCGATATGACTTGAAATCAGAGATAAAGTCTACACGCTGAATATCGGCGGGCGTCCAAAACATCTGCTTGTCAAAGGGCATAATGCCGCCATCTTTAATCTCACAGGTATCCGCCCCCTTCCGTCTGGCCCACATCTCACAGATGGCCTCCTGGGTGGTGAGCTTCCCTGCGGGTATCATGCACATGATGGTGGCGAACGTCTGCTTGTCCAGGTACACCGCCTTTTTCGCAGCGGGGATATGTTCACGATCTGCCATGCAACACCTCCATATAGAATTTTGATTTTGCCGCATTATACCATTTTTTCGTCCTGATACAACAGGAACCGTACATAGCCGGGGAGATTTCCAAAAATCCCCCCGGCTATTACTATTTTCAAAAGGAGTTGATGCACCATGACAGGCGAAGAACTGCAAGCCAAGCTGTACCAGCGCATGACCGCCGAACAGGAACAGTATCGGAACTGGTTGCTGGGCCAGCCCCCCGGTGAAATCCTGAACCATGCCGCCGAGTACACCGTCCGGGAGGACATCGTGATGGAAATGTCGGCGCTGGAGCTGCCGGAGGCCCAGACCAGGGCGCTGCTGAAATCCAAGACCCCGCTGGCAGACGTTTACAAGGAATGGAACAAGACGGAA